>Ga0209075_1001961_pt1 | contig 18749 bp, 18 predicted proteins | sample Stecom2011_FD_187523 | JGI IMG/M metagenome (GOLD analysis project Ga0209075, IMG submission 187523) | Agricultural soil microbial communities from Utah to study Nitrogen management - Steer compost 2011 (SPAdes) (version 2) | ecosystem: Environmental > Terrestrial > Soil > Agricultural land...
GGATGATTCCAGCGTATTAAGGCTTCAGCTTTGCAGACATTCCCGTTCGCAAGATCAATTATGGGCTGGAAGTGGAGCTCGAACTGCCGGTTCTCAACGGCTGAGCGCATATCATGCAGCAATTTAAGGCGGTTCTGAGCTTCATCGTGTAGTGATTGGGTAAAGTAAGCAAGGCGGTTTCGCCCTGATGTCTTCGCGGCGTACATAGCCTGATCGGCGTTACTGATTAACTGAAATGCCTCTGCGGCGTCGTTTGGACAGAAAGTGATGCCAGCGCTGGCCTGAACATAAATTGTTTCATTATTAATAGTGTAAGGTTTTGCCAGCACACGAATGATCTGCTCGGCCACCTTTTCACCGTCGAGCGTATTTTCAAGCCGGGGGAGGATAACGGTGAATTCGTCGCCACTCATGCGAGCGACCGTATCTGACTCCCTCACACAACTGTTAATTCTAACGGCTGCTTCCACCAACAACTGGTCGCCTACTGGGTGTCCGAGTGTGTCGTTAACATCTTTAAAGTGGTCGAGGTCAATAAACAACAGCGCTAGCAATGAATCTTGGCGTAGCGACTTGCGAATTTCTTGCTCCAAGCGGTCTTGAAACATATACCGGTTTGGTAAGTTGGTCAGGAAGTCGTAGTTTGCTTGGCGCCAAATCAGTTCGTCCGAGCGCACCTTGCCAGTGATGTCCGAGCCTATCACCACGTGCCTCTGGATATCACCGTTTTTATTTCGAATAACGTTAATGGTGAGCCACGAAGGAAAGGCCTCGCCATTTTTGCGGCGATTCCACACCTCGCCCTGCCAAAATCCTTGCTGAGCCACCTCTTGCCAAATCGCCTGAAAAAACTTGGCGTTGTGATGGCCGGAGTGGAGAATAGAGGGGTCTTTGCCACGGGTTTCTTCAAGAGTGTAACCGGTGACTTTGGTAAAGGCGGGGTTGATTGCAACAATACGATTGTGGGTGTCAGTAACCATCACGGCTTCTGAGCTGTTGCGGTAGATGGAAGACGCAAGATGAAGCTCTTCCTGAGCGTGTGCCCGCTCAATAGCGATCCCAACAAGATTGGCGGCGCTCTCAATCAAGGCGATTTCTTGCGTGTCTGGAGCGCAGGGTTCCTTGCGGTAGATCGCGAAGGTGCCCAAGACGTTACCAGACGCCGCATGTATAGGTTCCGACCAGCAAGAGCCGAGCCCCGCCTCGGCGGCAAGGCCTTTAAAGTTCTCCCAGTAAGGATGGGACGCGATGTCTTCGACAACCGTGCGCTTTCCGGTAAAGGCTGAGGTGCCACAGGAGCCAACGCCCACGCCTATGCTAACGCCATTGATGGCTTCGGTAAAAAAGCCGGGTAAGGAGGGCGCTGCACCACTGAACAGATGTTTTCCTTCATCGTCCATAAGAAGAATGGAACACATGGAGTTTGAGTAAATGGATTCGACAGACTCGATAACCTGCGACATGATTTCTTCTAACGAGCCACCTCGCGCGACTTTTTCCAGCGTTTGCCGTCGCATTTGTTCACGCCGTGCGGCCATTTTTCGGAAGGAAACGTCTTCAATCAGCGCTACCGCATAATCGAAACGGCCGTCAGCATGTCGAACTGCGCGCACAGCTAAATGGGTGTCGAGAAAATAACCGGATTTGTGGATAAACCGTTTTTCAACGGAAAGCTCATCAACCTTGCCTTCGACCAGTTGCATGTAACGAGCGCGACTGAACTCTATATCATCGGGGTGGATTACATCCGCCCATGTTGTAGCCATCAACTCTTTAGCTGTATAACCGAGCATGTTACACAGTGCTTGATTGACTTCTATCCAGCCTTTCGCTGGACTGGATGCAGCCATGCCAAACATGGAGCGCTCAAAATAGGCTCGGAAATGTTGTTCACTGGATCGCAACGCCTCCAGTGCGTTACGGCGCTCGCTCTCTCGATCAAAGCTGTCGAATGCGAAGGTAATGTTGAGAGCCAGTTCATTGAGAAGGGCGGTCACCTCACGGTCGAAAAAGCCGTCATCCACATGAAAAGCCGACAAAACACCAAAAGGCTGGCCACCCCGCTTAACGGGAAATTGTGCAGTCGCTAGGGGGGCGTGATCTTTCAGGTCGGCAATTCCAATCCAGCTGAATTGGATACCGCAGACATCGTTGGCAATTTGGCACACCAAAGGAAGTAACGCATCTTCATAACGTGTTCGGATGATGGCTTGGTTGATTTCGTTCAGAGCACGATATACGAGGGCCAGTCTTTGGGCGCGCGAAACTGAAGGCGTATCTTCATCGGCACCTGAGCTTGGTTTTGCTTGATCGGCCTCGCTGTTAGAAGATGAAGTCACAATGCTGCTCGCTGTGGCCCGAAATTGATCGATGTTTATCGTAAGAGTGTTAAATCTTTTTATGCAAAGTACAAGTAAATTACGGGGAAGGCCTGTTTATAGTTCAGGCGTTTCGCACCGGTTTGATAGATGACAGGGTCTACTATGAATAAGATGCATATTGATATCGTTTCTGACATTGCTTGCCCTTGGTGTGCTATTGGCTACGCTCGTTTAAAGCTCGCAATGGAGCAGTTGTCGGCAAATTATGAATTTACAGTTCAGTGGCATGCATTTGAGCTGAACCCGGATAACAGCGGTGATGGTGAGCCTATTTTGCCGGCTTTGGCGCGCAAATATGGGCGGAGCGAGGAAGAGTTGCGCGCAACTCAAGATCAGATGATGGCTATCGCCAAAGGGCTGGGACTGAATTTTGAAAAGATTCAGGAGCGACTTGTCTGTAATACCTTTGATGCCCACCGGTTGGTTAAATGGGCGGGTGAGCAGGAATGTCAGACCGAGTTGAAGCAAGCATTGTTTGAAGCCTATTTTGGCAGGGCTGAGAATGTGGCCGATCACGATATTCTACTCGGGTGTGTTGAGGCCCTTGGGCTGGATGTGGAAAAAGCCCGGGAAGTGTTGAACTCAGACCAATACGCGGTTGCCGTGCGCAAGGATGAAGCCACTTACCAGAAGGCGGGCGTCTCAGCTGTTCCAGCATTTATTGTTAACGGCAAGTATCTTATTTCCGGCGCTCAGGAACCCGATACTCTGGTGCAGGCGTTGCAGGAGATGGCAGAGTCTGATTAAAAAAGCCTGAAAAGAGATCTGCTAAGTGAGATTTTAACACCACGTAATTAAGGTCGCCTTGTATGACGAAACTCAAGCAAATTGCTGGCCTTGCGCCGAGCCAGCTTCTTAATATCGAAGGCCACTTAGAGCGTTGCTACATCCAGCCTAAAAAACTGCCGGGTGCACTGACTCTGGTTGCTCGGCGAGGAGAGATTGCTTATGTGAAGGCTCAGGGGCTAATGGATGTGGAGCGCAACAAGCCTGTCTGCCGGGACACTGTTTTCCGCATATACTCCATGACAAAACCGATCACATCGATTGCCATGATGCAGCTCTACGAGCAAGGCCGGTTTTTACTGGACGACCCGGTACACAAGTACATTCCGGCTTGGAAAAATCTGCGGGTTTATAAAAGCGGTCTCTATCCCGAGTTTTTGACGACACCCGCAGCCAGCCCCATGACGATTCGCGACCTGTTCACGCATATGTCTGGCCTGACCTATGGGTTTATGAATCGGACCAATGTTGACGCTGCTTATCGAGAGTTAGGGCTTGATGGTAGCAGGGACCTGACCATGGAGGCGCTGGTTGATCAGTTGGCGGAGCTGCCCTTGGAGTTTTCGCCGGGTACGGCTTGGAACTATTCCGTCAGCACCGATGTGCTGGGGTATCTGGTGCAGTTGTTGTCTGGTCAGCCGTTTGACGAGTATCTGCGAGAGCATATCTTTGACCCCCTAAACATGGCAGACACCGGCTTCTATGTCCGTGATGATCAGCTTGATAGATTCGCTGCCTGTTATGTTTACCAGCCCGGTGATCAGTTCAAATTGCAGGATGATCCGGAGACGTCTCCTTTTCGACATAAGGGTCGATTCCTGTCTGGCGGCGGCGGGTTGGTTTCCACCATTGACGACTACTTCCATTTTGCTCAGGCCCTGTGTCAGGGCGGAGAATTTCAGGGGCAGCGCATCATTGGGCGAAAAACCTTAGAGTTCATGCGCCACAACCACCTGCCGGGCAATCAAGATTTGCCGGGCCTTTCAGTGGGCGCCTTCAGCGAAACACCCTATGCCGGAAGTGGTTTTGGTCTGGGCTTTTCTGTAAAAACAGACGTGGCCAAATCACAGGTTAACGGGTCTGTAGGCGAATACGGTTGGGGTGGCTTGGCGAGTACCAGCTTTTACATTGATCCCGTTGAGGAATTGGTCGTGATTTTTATGACGCAACTGATTCCTTCGTCCTCTTACCCTATTCGGCAGGAGTTGCGGGCTATCGTTAATGGAGCCTTGGTGTGACTTACTGGCGCCCTCTGGCGAAGTCAGAAGAGGTTTCCGCCCTTGTGGTTTATCTGGCATCGGACGAATCCAGTTACTCTATGGGTTCTGAGTTTGTGGTTGATGGCGGCTTAACTGCGCAGTAACGCTCTGAGATAGTTGTGAGCTCGTCAATATGAAAAGCAACTCTGTGGCTAGCTCACTTCCTCCCTACGAAGCCTATCAAGCCGCGCTGGTTTCCGGCTTTGAAGACGATCCCGCCCAACAGCATGCGGCTATATGTTTGCAGCGCTGCTATGAGCAGCTTCAAGTCGGGCATCCTGATATTCAGGGTGTCTATCTTTGGGGGCCTGTAGGGCGCGGAAAAACCTGGCTGATGGACCGTTTTCACCAGTCGCTTACCGTGCCGGCGCGTCGGCAGCACTTTCATCATTTTATGCGCTGGGTGCACCGGCGCCTGTTTCAGTTAACTGGGCAGGAAGACTCGCTTGGCCTTCTTGCGCGAGAGTTGGCCGCTGAAGCGCAGGTGCTGTGTCTGGATGAGTTGTTCGTCAGTGACATTGGTGATGCCGTGTTGCTGGGTGGCTTGTTTCAGCAGCTTTTCGCTCAGGGTTTGGTTCTGGTTGCCACGTCTAACCAGCCACCGGATGACTTGTACAAAGACGGCTTTAATCGTGAGCGACTATTGCCTGCCATTGATGCTCTAAAACAGTATATGCAGGTAGTGAGCGTGGATGGTGGCCAGGATCACCGGCTTCACCCTGGCGAGCGTAAACAGCGTTATTGGGTTGGCCAGCCGCAGGCTCTGGAAGCCGCATTTGCGGAGTTGCTTTGCGAGGGTGAGCAGGTAAACAGTGAGCCCCTTCGCTTGGGCCACAGCGATATCAGAGTGGTCCAACGCAGCGAACATGCGCTTTGGTGTCGCTATGAAGACCTATGTGAGCAGAAGCTTGCGGCGCAGGATTTTATAGAACTTTGTGATCGTTTTGCCTACGTGTTTTTGAGTGAAGTTCCACAACTTGCTGGAGGTGGGCAGCAAAAAGCCATTGCTCGTGGCACTGAAGACGGCGTGACTCAAGTTGAGGCTGGAGATCGCCAGTTGCCAGCATTGACCCATCTGGATGATGGCGCGCGCCGGTTTATTGCTTTGGTTGATGAATGTTACGACCGTGGCATTCCACTTTATCTCGACGCTGCGGTGCCGTTGAGTGAACTCTACAGTGTGGGCGCACTGGCTTTTCCGTTCCGCCGCACTTTGAGTCGCTTGCAGGAGATGCAGTTGCAGCGGTTTGGCCAAACAGGCCACTAGTCTTGGTGCATGCTATTTACGTTAAGAATTTGCGAGACTGTGTTAAATTTGTTGATGACATCGAGCGTATTATCGCCAAAGATCCAGCCCGGAACTCGAACACTATGCCCAGTAATAACTCATGAGTATAAAAATAGATAAAGGGCAAAAGGAACATGTGGTCAGCCTAGGGAGTGACCAACTCATTAGAACCATCATAGATGATGCGCCAAATATGATGGGGTATTGGGGAAGAGATTTACGCTGTCGCTTTGCGAATGCTGCATATAGCCAATGGTTTGGTATACCGCCCGAAAAGATTATAGGGATGCGGTTTCAAGACTTGGTAAGCGAGCAATTGTTCAAACTGAATGAGCCCCATATACGCGGTGCCTTGGCAGGAGAGCAGCAGCGTTTTGAACGCACGTTAAACAAAGCTGATGGAAGCGTTGGGCACATCATTGGGCATTACATTCCGGATGTGGACGCCGATGGGGTGGTCAGGGGCTTCTCAATACAAGCTAATGAAGTAACCGTCCTCAAGGAAATTGAGGCGAAACTCAAACTGGCTGCGCGCGTCTTTGAGAATACACTTGACGGTGTTCTGATCACCGATACCTGCGGCACGATCCTGTCGGTTAACCCTGGCTTCACTGAAATCACGGGCTACACAGCTGATGAGGCTGTCGGACAAACCCCTCGCATTCTGCAATCCAAACAACACGATCAGCCATTTTACGCCGCTATGTGGGAAGAAATAGAAGCCTGTGGCCGTTGGCATGGCGAGATCTGGAATCGTCGTAAAGATGGAGAGCTCTACTTACAACGTATGACGATCAGCATGGTGCCTGATGACTCTGGCATACCAGAGCGGTACGTATCGGTATTCAGTGATATTACGGCGCTTTGGCGTAAAGATGAGCACATTAAACATCTGGCATTTCACGATGCTTTGACCGACTTACCGAACCGCACGTTATTGATGGACCGGATTGACCAGCAGCTACTTCATTCCAAACGGGACCAGACTCACTTTGCACTGATGTTTCTAGATCTTGACGGGTTTAAGCGGGTTAATGATCAGTTGGGGCATAACGTTGGGGACGATCTATTAAAAAGTGTGGCGAAACGGCTTCTGGCGCTGGTGCGTAGATCGGACACTGTGGCCCGCGTGGGTGGCGACGAGTTTATCTTCATCCTTAATAATCCGCAGGGAAAGGATGAAATCACCCAAGTGGCGGACCGCATCGTCAGCTCAATTAATGAGCCAGTAGAGATTCTCGGCGACCTGCTTCAGGTGGGAGTGTCCATCGGCATTGCCATGTACCCTGCAGGAGGAGACACATCTGTTGATTTAATAAGAAATGCCGATACAGCAATGTATGCAGCCAAAAGTTCAGGCACGAACAATATCCGCTTTTTCTCAGCTGATTAATGCTAACCAAAACCACTCACCCGCGCGCGACGAACGTATTGGCGCGTCGCGCGCGGGTTTTACATATACACGCCGCCGTTTACGTTAATCTGCTGGCCGGTAATGTAATCCCCTTCCGTCGCTAGGAATACCACAGCACGTGCAATTTCGTCTGGCTGTCCAAATCGACCCATGGGTACCCTTGCAACAATTTTCTCGCGGATGTTCTCGGGTATCTGGGCGACCATTTCTGTATCAGTAAAGCCGGGCGCTATGGCATTCACTGTAATGTTGTACTTTGCCGTTTCCAGTGCCAAGGTTTTGGTAAACGCAATTACGCCAGCCTTGCTGGCTGCGTAATTCGCCTGCCCGAAGTTGCCGGACTGGCCGACAAAAGAACTGATGTTGATAATGCGCCCGTACGACTGCTCTAACATGATGTTTAGCACTTCGGAGCAGGTTGCGAAGACGCTTCCTAGATTCGTATCCAGAACATCGTCCCAGTCATCGTCCGTGAGCCTTTTCATCGTCTTGTCTCGGGTGATACCGGCGTTGTTCACCAGAATGTCGATGCGCCCCCATTGTTTATGAACTTCCTTGATGACGCCGCGCGCCTCCGGCTTATTGGCCAAATTGGCTTGGATGGCCATTGCCCGGACACCGATCTCTGCAAGTTCTTTGATAACGTCTTCTGCATCCGGTTGGCGTGAGCGATAGTTGATTGCGACATCGGCACCGCGTTGGGCAAGCTTAAGTGCAATGTGTCGCCCGATGCCACGTGATCCACCGGTAACGATGGCGACCTTGCCTTTGAGGTCTTGCATGACTCTCTCCTTGGGATGTTAACCCTTGTCTCGCTTGTCTGTTGTTGTTTGAGATAGGTCACATCCACACAAGAATTGTTGTGAGGAAGGCCTATTTTCAAGCTAGCAGAGACCTATCTGACTCGTTATGTGCCAAGTCAAAAACGAGTCATGCGGCGCGAATGAAACTCCGTAGTTTCGGTGCAATGGATTCCCGCCATTGGCTGCCGTTGAAAACACCATAATGGCCAACACCTGACTGAAGGTGATGCAAGCGGCGGATTTGTGGCACATTGATACATAAATCGTGGGCCGCCTGAGTTTGGCCCGGGCTGGAGATGTCGTCTTTTTCGCCTTCAATCGTCATCAGTGCAGTGCTTCGTATTGCGGCAGGATTCACTGTGCGCCCACGGTATGTGAAGCAGCCTCGTGCTAGCGCAAACTCCTGAAAAACTCGCTGGATGGTTTCTAAATAATAGGGTGCTGGAAGGTCCATCACTGCCAGATATTCGTCATAGAAGTCGCGGTGACGATTTACCTTGTCAGTCTCATTGTCACGGATGGATCTGAACAGCCCGCGGTAGGCATCAACATGTCGGTCGAGGTTCATGTTCACAAACCCGGCTAGCTGTAGGAATCCAGGGTAAACCATGCGTAAGGCGCCAGGATAGGGGGCGGGAACCGGGTGAACGAGGTTACTTTTGAACCAGGACAGTTTGTGCTTGGTGGCCAGTTTGCAAGGCGCAGTGGGGTCAATTCGGGCATCGATCGGGCCGCTCATCAGCGCTAGCGAACGGGGCGCCGAAGAATGGCCATCCTCGGCCATGATGGCAGTTGCTGCGAGTGCTGCCACTACGGGCTGACACACTGCCAGAACATGGGTGTTTGGCCCGATATGGCTAATGAAATCTATGATGTAATCAATGTAATCGTCGAGACCAAAATCGCCTTCCGATAAAGGAACCAGACACGCATCGCGCCAATCGGTGATGTATACGTCGTGCTCCGGAAGCATGGCCTCCACGGTGCCGCGCAGCAGTGACGCAAAGTGGCCCGACAACGGAGCGATAATCAGCAGTTTCGGGTCATCGGGTCGTGCTACATCGCGCTTGAAATGCTTGAGCTGCGCAAACGGTTTGCGCTTTACAATGGTTTCGTGAACGGCGACTTCTTTGCCGTCACACAGAGTGGTGGGCAGATTAAAGGCAGGCTTCGAATAGCGGCGGGTAAGGTCGCCAAACACACCGTAGGCGGAGGCAACGCTGCGCGCTCCGGGCATCAAGGATAACGGGCTTTGCGGGTGTTGGAGCAGGTTGCTTTGAGCCTTGGTTAGCATACGTACAGGTTTCAGCGCGGCGCGGCCGATCTCGTAAGCAAAGTACATCATGAGCTTGTCCTACTTAAGTTCTGGGTTGTGGCATCGTCCCAGTGAGCCTTAGGCAATCCGTGATCCCCACATTATCACGTTTTTGCTGAACCGGTTTCGACAACAAACCTAGCTTGCGCTCTTGGCTGCAGATAATGTACTTATGCCCCTCCCCAAATTTATCGAGCTCTGGTTTTTATGACTACCTATTTCATTCAGGCTTTCATTTATCTCGTGGCTGCGGTGATTGCAGTGCCATTGGCGAAGCGCTTTGGTTTGGGCTCCGTGCTGGGTTACCTAGTTGCCGGCGTTGTAATCGGGCCAGTCATGGGGCTTGTGGGACAGGAAGCCAGCACTATTCAGCACTTCGCCGAATTCGGTGTTGTCATGATGCTGTTCCTGATCGGTATGGAGATTGACCCCAAGGCGCTTTGGGCGATGAGGGTTCGGCTTTTGGGGCTTGGGGGGCTTCAGGTGACCTTAACGGCTGCGGCCGGAATGTCGATCGCTTGGTGGCTTGGGCTGCAATGGCAGACGGCATTAACCGTTGGGCTTATTTTCGCTGTGTCATCCACTGCTATTGTGCTGCAAACGCTGGATGAAAAGGGCCTGTCGAAAACGGAAGGCGGGCGGAATGCCTTTTCTGTCCTGCTGTTTCAGGACATCGCGGTTATCCCCATGCTTGCCTTGATTCCATTATTGGCGTTGCCGGGTTTAAGGGGTGGTAGCGGTGCTGAGTCACCCGCCGATGCAGGGCTTAGCCTTGTTTCTGGTCTGCCGGGTTGGGCCCATGCCTTGGTTGTTGTGGGCGCAGTCGCTGCGGTTATTATAGGCGGTTATTACCTAAGCCGGCCGCTGTTCCGTTACGTAGTGAAGTCGGGGCTGCGGGAGGTTTTCACGGCCACGGCATTGATGCTGGTAATCGGCATTGCTGCTCTGATGAGTGTGGTGAACCTGTCCCCAGCTTTGGGTGCTTTTTTGGCCGGTGTGGTTTTGGCCAACAGTGAATTCCGGCATGAGTTAGAAGCCAACATTGAACCGTTCAAGGGTTTGTTGCTTGGCCTATTTTTTATCACCGTGGGCGCCGGTATCAACTTCGAGGTGTTGGTGGCTGAGTGGGTCACTGTTGTTTCACTGGGTGTCGCAGTGATTGCAGTAAAGGCTTTAATCCTGCTGGCTCTTGCCCGGGTGTTTGGGTGCTGGCCCGTGCCTTTGACCGTGGCCACGGCTACCAGCTTCGGGAGGCGGGTGCTGACGATGTAATGAGCGAGACCTACCATTCCGCTCTCGAGTTGGGAAGCCATGCGCTGACGGCTATGGGGGTGCACCCGATGCGCGCGAAGCAAATGACTTGGGCATTTGTGCAAAATGAGAAGGCCCATGAGGAGGAGTTATTCGAAGCTTGGAAGGAGATTGAGCAAGGCATTAAGTTTAGCCCGCGCTATGGCGAGCTGTTTATGAAGCTTGAAGAAGCGCTGAGCAGTTCTATGCACCGAGAGTGGAATGAACCCAAACCAGAGGATGTTCCAATTTGGGTTCCGCCGCAAAAGTGAGTGACTCTGTCGGTAGCAAACTCTGAGTTATTCAGGCTCGGATGCTGGGTTAACGCAACGGTAAAACGCCTCCAATATGCTGTATGTACCAAATGCGAACAGTCCGACGGCGACCAATGCCATCAGTGGCGTACCGAAGGGCTGCTGGCGGAATGTATCGAATACTTCTGCGATGCCACCGGCTTCTTCAGGATTGAGGTGATAAGCCGCCATAAGGAAAAACGTGCCAGTGACCATGAACACCAATCCGCGAGACATTAGCCCGAATCGGCATATTGGGTAGGCCCAGCGTTGAGTGTTATGTGGCATGTCAAAGTGGCGGTCAAATTGTGCTCTTGCGCCTTTGACACCGTGAGCCACACCTGCGGAGATCATCACTAGGCCAACGGCGCCAACCAACCACCGCCCATACGGCTGTGTCATCAGCCAGCTCGCGGTGCCCGCGGAGTCGCCACCCGAGTCGTTGCCTCCCAACGTCAAAACCAACTTGATTGCGAATACCGCAAGAAGCATGTGGGTGATCGCGCTTATTGCCAGACTCGTTCGAATAGTGAGGCCCTTCGGGCTTTTTCCGTGGTGGTCGGTATCTGTGAATGCTTGCACGCACCGCCATAACGCATAACTTATAAGGCCCAGTGCTAAGGTGCCCAGCAGCACATTGCCCATGGGAGCTGTTAATAATTGCGCTAGTGCGCCCTTGCTGCCGGTGGTTTTGCCGCCTTGATCAACAGCCGCCAGCGTAGCAAGCCCACCGATCAACAAGTAGACAATACCTCTGGATGCATAGCCAAGGCGTGCAACCAGAGTGAGCAGGTGTTCAGGAGCCATTGTCGTTAACAGTTGCAAATGCAACTTGGCAGATGTGGTGTAGGCCGCAGCAAATGAGGGAGGCTTTTATCATGATCACGCCTTTTATGATTGTTGCGTTCAGTCTACTATCCCAGAAGATGTTTGCGTAACCTTTGCACGCGTATCCACTTGGTAAAATGCAACTTAGCGATAACCCATGGCTGGCCTGATGATTAGCTTGATTAAATCTGCCTCGGCGGTGATAGAGCGTGTTTAAAACCCGGATAAAGTTCCCTGCTGTTACTGTCACCCTCGTATTGGCTGCGTTGCTTTATGTTTTTTGGGATCAAACCCGCGAGCGGCCCGAACCGGTTGACGCAGGCCGCTTTACCAACCTTCAGAATAATCCGGTAAAGCTCAGCACAACTGTGGATTGGGTGATCATGCAAGTCCCCTCATTCTGTGAACAGGCCTCCGACCAGAGCGAAAAAGCTCAAGTGAGTTGTGTTGAGTCTGCACAGACACGCACCTCAACCTGCCGGCGGGGTGTGTATGACCGCTTCCCGAGCGTTGTGGCCTCAGAAGCGGTTTTTCGGGATGTTTCGATTACGTTGATTAACTGCCTTATGCAGGCTCGGTAGCCTTAGCACTCACCACCTTAGCACTCACCACCTTAGTGCTCATCACCTTAATACTACCGGCACGCGATGATACCCGCCCACGGGCGCTACTTCCCGTTCAGGCGGTTGGTCCACTGCCAGTTCAACTGTTTGCAGTGCAGTGAGCATAGTCTGTAATGCAATCCTGAGCTCCCATGTGGCCAACAGACGGCCCGGGCAGACGTGTTTACCCGCACCGTAGAGAAGGTTTGCGGCGGCGTTGCCTTGCGGATCAAATCGATTGTTGTCGAAGACGGTTTCATCGCGGTTGGCGGAGGTCCAGTTCAACTTTACTTTTGCGCCACTGGGAATCTCTCGGCCACCGATGTGCACCGGGCAAGTCGTGACACGTCGATTGGAGACAAATGGGTTATCCAGACGCAATATTTCATTGATGGTCGCTTCGACTTCGTCGTTTGAAGCCGCTCGCATCTGCACCGCCAACTCGGGATGCTGGGCTATATGGGCGATGAGTACACCAACACAAAGAGCAATAGAACCCAAATCACCCCCCGTCCAGTTGCGTAGAATTGAGACCAGCTCCGCCTCCGTGAGTTGGCGGCCTTGTACTGTCTCGCGGCAAAGCTTTGTGGTTAGGTCGTCTGGCGCCTTGTTAGCGGCTGAACGGCGCGGCTGGATCACCGAACGAATAATTTCATCAAACTGCTCGGCAACGTTTGCCATCAAAGTATGGTCGTCGGAACGAGTAGCGGCATGGTTTTCTTGCATCCATGCCAACAGCTTTGGCTCCAGCTCTTCAGGCCACCCCAGCCAGGCACACTGGGCGCGAACGGCAAATACAGCGCCTATGTCGTTAACCGCATCCAGTACTTTGCCCTTCGGCAGCTCCTCCATCAGCTGCGACGCAACACGCTTAAAAACGGGAATGAAGGGCTCTAGTGCTTCGCGGGTAAGGTACTTTTCAACAATGTTGCGGTAGAGGGTGTGCTCCTCGCCATCTAATCCATTTGGAACCTGTAGGTACCGTGAGACTTGACTGGAGAATCGTTCATGGTCCATGGCTGCAGCTAGAACGTCGGCATGCCGGAGCAGTACCCATTCGCCCTTAGTGTTTCGCACGACAGGATGTTTGGGGCGTAGTTCATCGGTGTAGGCCCTCAAATCACGGCCAGCTGCGGACAAATCATCCGGCATGTGGTCTGTCATAATGACTCCTTTTCCATCAACAATAGCTTGTCTGATCAGCATACCCGCAATTGCTTAATTCAAAAATGCGAAAGGACAAGAGCTGCCAGACGCTGCTCCTATTGCTGGAAATCTGCGTGAGTTGGCCACCAAAGACATCACTGTTTTTGCAGGAGTAACTTCAGTGCCATTACCGCGGCTTTGGTCTCGCGCTCGCTGGCGCTGGCAAAGCCCATTACCAATCCGGTTCGGGCTTCCTCCCCGATAAAATGGACGCTCAAGGGGGTGCTGCCAAAGCCCTTGGTCCTGAGCTTTTGGCTGATATCGGCGTCGTCGAAGCTGCCTTCCAGAACCAGATGCATGCCCGCACTCTCCGCCACGGGTGTGACCAGCCCGCCTAGTTCCGCTAGCACAAGCTTTTGGAAGTATGTCCATTTCTCTTTATAGAGCTGCCTCATGCGACGCAGGTGGCGGTTGAACTGCCCGCTGGTAATGAATTCCGCTATGGTCGCCTGCATGAGCAGGGGTGTTTCGCCGCCGGTAACCCGCTTGGCCCACAGGAATGCCTCCACCATGGCTTCGGGTACAACCAGATAGCCGACTCGCAAGCCGGGAAGCAGGGTTTTACTGAAGCTTCCAACGTAAAGAACAGGGGTGTTATCAAATAACCCCTGAATGGCGGCGAAGGGTTTGTTGTGAAAGTGGAATTCGCTGTCGTAGTCGTCTTCTACAATCCAGGTCTGATTGCGCTGTGCCCACTGAACCAAGGCCATACGCTGCGCAATATCCAGAATTCCGCCCATGGGATACTGGTGTGTAGGGGTGCAAAACAACAGTTTGGCTGGGCCCATATCCGCAAGCGCATCCACATCCAGCACCTGGCCTTTCAAGGGTACGGGCAATAACGGGTTGCCATAACGCCCCAGCGCATAACGGGCGCCGCGATAGCCTGGGTTCTCGCAGAACACGCGGTCACCAGTTTGAAGCAGTACATCTGCAATCAAAGACAATGCCTGCTGCGCACCGTTGGTGATGATGATTTGATGCTCGTGGCAGCGCACCCCGCGGGACTCCCGTGCATAGTCTGCAACGGCTTTCCTTAGTGGTAGATAGCCTTGAATGCAGTCATACCCTCTGAGCAGTCTGCGGCTTTCCTGATGATGCAGGATCCGGTTCCAGCTGCGGATCGGGAAGGCGTCCAGATCTGGCAGGCCCGGCTGGAAGGGTAGGTTGGCGTCTTCCCCTAGTCGCATACTGTGCTTTGGCACGACGGGCAAAGGTGGCAGGGGCTGAGCATTGCTTGGCACATGCAAGACCGCATGATCGGGCTTGTTCAGGCTGGCACGGATGTCCTCGTTGACGAACACCCCTTTGCCCGGATAGCTCAGCAGAAAGCCTTCTGCTTTAAGCTGGTCGTAAACCGCATTTACGGTATTTCTGCTCACCCCAAGATCTGCTGCCAGTTGCCTGCTTGATGGCAGTTGCCTGCCGGGCAGGTAGCGCTGGTCGATGATGCGTTGGGACAGTTGTCGATAGAGCTGTTGTTGCAGGGGGTTGGCCGAATCCAGCCGGATATCGTTTATCACTTTAACTGGCCCTACTAAAAATCATAATGTGGATCTTTTGATGGTATCAGATGTTTTCTTTAATAGCGGGGTACTTAACGAAAGGAACCTATGATGTCTTTAAAGGAAACCGACCCCGCTGCCTTGTCTTCCCTTTCATGTTGCCCGCGCAGCCGCGTGAAGCGCGCTGCGAAACGTGCGAGCTATGAGCGCGCGGAAGCTTACGCCCTGATCGACCGTTTAAAGACGGCCCATGTTGGGTTTGTGGAGGAGGGAGAGCCCAGAATTATTCCACTTACGGCCTGGCGTCTGGGGGATGATCTTTATCTCCATAGCTTGAGCGGTGGCCGCTTGTGCAAGCAGCTGGAATCCGGTGCGCAGCTGTGTATTTCGTTTGCGGTAACGGAAGAATGGGTGATGAGTAAATCGGCCTATCACCATAGCGCAAACTACTCATCGCTGGTGTTGTTCGGAAAAGCCCAGCGGGTGCTGAATGATGTTGCGTTCGATGAGGCGTTCAAGGCTATTATCAACCAGCTTTCACCGGGGCGATGGGATCAGGTTCGCGCCCCCAGTGCCAACGAGCGTAAAGCAACGGCTCTGTTTCGTGTGCCCATTGAAGAAGGTGCATTTAAAAGCCGAACCGGTGGGCCCAACGAGGAACCGGCGGATATGGCGCTGCCTGTGTGGCATGGTACGCAAGCGGTGTAGGTTTCAGTAATTCACTAATCCGCTATATAACCTAAGTTGCAAGCATGCTAAAAGATGGCCGTCTCAGTGGCGGCCCACAGATTAAGATGTGCTATGCCAGAGAATTTTATCCACGAAAGAGGAATGCACATGCTTATTTGTGGTGTTGAATTGAGCGGAAGCGAAGCGGTGGTGTGCTTGTTGAACTTGGAGATGGGGCAGTTCAGCCTGCCAGAGAACAATGTTCGAAAGATTACCTTGAAGAAGAATCATACCCGTGAAGATCTAAAACAGTTTCAGGTATCTTTTGCGGAGTTTCTGGCAGAGCACAATGTGAAAAAAGTAGCCATTAAAGAGCGCATGCCCAAAGGCAAGTTTGCCGGTGGGGCAATCAGCTTCAAAATGGAAGCGGCTATTCAGTTGCTGCCGGAGGCTGATGTTGAGGTGGAGTTGCTTTCATCAGCAACCATCAAAGCGACATTGTCTGCCAAGCCGCTGCCCATTCCTTTTGCAGAAACAGGCTTGAAGGTATTTCAGGAAACGGCGTTTGTTGCGGCCTACGTGGGGCATCTGGCGAAGTAGCCAGTGCTCTTCGCCAGATCAAAAAAACCTTATTGAGCGGTTGTAACGTACTTCAGAATCTCAACGATCTGTTCGGGTGTTTGCGCCCATGCCATGGCGGATGCGTCCACTTCTTTCAGAGGGTGGATAATATCTTCTGCGTGCAGGGTAACGTAGGGTGTGCCCATAGCTGCACAGAAACCGGCATCAAAAGCCGCGTTCCATTGCTTGTACTTGTCACCAAACCGAATCACCGCCAAATCGCACTGCTCCAGCAGGGTTTTGGTGCGTATGCCATTTACCTTGGAGGACTGGTGGTCGCGCCAGAAAGCCACGTCCGGCTTACCTAACATATCGCCCGCTGCGTCGCTGGCTTCGTGGTTGGTCACAGGCGCAGTAAATTCCACTGGCAGCCCAGCCGCTTCTGCTCCAGCTTGAATCTGCTCACGCCAGTCAGTGTGAATTTCGCCAGAGAGATACACAGTCCAGATCATGGAGTTCTCCTAAGTAAAATGGGTAAGGAAGGTTTGAGCCTTCGAGACCCTACCATAGCCCAGTAATTTAAAGAATCTCAGCCCGGTTAATCCTTATCGTCATCGCTCACTTTGGCCAGTTGTGCCCGGGTTTTAAGGCGCCCCTCACGTCGAATCTCTGCATTCGCGAAGCGCTGCCGCTGCTTACCTGTTTCCGGAATAACTGCAGGAACATCTATGGGCTTGTCGTTTTCATCCAAAGCAACGAACGTAAAAAAGGCAGACAGAATATGCCGAGTTTCGCCGGTGTAACTATTCTCCGCGACAACCTTGGCGCCAATTTCCATAGACGATCCCCAACTACGGTTTAGGGATAAACTGAATAGCAGAGTGTCGTTACCTTTAGCGGGAGCGCGAAAATGAATGGAGTCCACTGCCGCTGTAACACACACATGAGCGGAGTGGCGCTCCGCAACCACCAGAGCTAAACGGTCACATTTTGCCATGATCATTCCGCCGAATACGGTTTCATGGGAGTTCAAATCATTGGGGAAAACTTTATAAACGTGTTTTTCAATGGCAGAAGCGGATACGGGTTTTGGCGACTTTTCAGGCATGGCATCCTTTCTCTGTGTTGGTTTTAGGCTAAGGTTGTTCTCAAGGTTATGAATAAGGGTACTACACCCTCTTTAAATGCGCTGGAGTGAGCTTGTATTTCCGGTGTTTGCGCCAATCATATACAACCAGAGAACAATTTTTCATCAGATGTGAGGAGTTCAATGGACTTCAAAGACTATTACGCCGTGCTTGGTGTGAGTGAGTCTGCCTCCCCCGAGGAAATCAAAAAATCCTATCGGAAGCTGGCACGGAAGTATCATCCGGATGTCAGTAAAGAGGAAAATGCCGACGAGAAGTTTAAAGATCTCGGCGAGGCTTACGAGGTGTTGAAAGACCCCGAAAAGCGCGCAGAATACGACCAGTTGCGTAAATACGGTGCACAGGCCGATGGATCCTTCCAGCCGCCCCCCGGTTGGCAGAGCGCTTCGGGTTTTGGTGGCGGTGGATACACCGATGCAGATGCCCGTCAGTTCAGTGACTTTTTTGAGCAGATGTTCGGTGGCGGACCAGACGCAGGTTCGGGTGCTGGTGGTTTCCGGCAGAGCATGCGCATGCGCGGTGAAGATGTTCATGCACGGTTGGCCCTGTTCCTTGAGGAAGTGTTTAACGGGTCCGAGAAGCAGGTCTCCTTTACCGTTCATGAAGCCGATGAGCAGGGCCGTGTTGTAGCCCGGCAGAAAACACTGAAGGTGAAGATTCCCGCTGGAATGCGCGAAGGGCAGCATTTACGCCTGAAGGGTCAAGGGTCTCCCGGTTATGGAGGCGCAGCAGCGGGTGACTTGCTAATAGAGATCGAATTGGCACCGCATCCATTGTTTAGTGTAGAAGGCCGTGATGTTGTTGTGACCGTTCCGGTGGCACCTTGGGAGGCTGCGTTGGGTGCGACCGTTACAGTGCCAACAGTGGGCTCAAAGGTGAATGTGAAAGTGCCTAAGGGAACATCTTCCGGCCGCAAGCTCCGCTTAAAAGGCAAAGGCTTGCCAGGCAAGCATCCGGGCGATCAGATTGTTATTCTACAGATAGCCATACCGGAGCAGCATTCTGCGGAAGCAGAAAAGCTCTATGAACAGCTTGCCGAGGCTGAGAAAGCATTCAACCCACGCAGCAAACTGCACCTGTGAAGGGGCGCCTAAAGCATGAGTGATAGAAACAGTATTCTGACCGTTGAAGTAATGGACTCAGATGGCAGCACCTTCACTCTTCACGAAGTGTGCGAGCGAGGTGAGTGCCACGCGGAATTTGTGATCAAGCTGGTAAGCTACGGCATTATTGCGCCGGTAGAGCCGGCAGAGGAGACACGCCAGTGGATGTTTGATGTCGCGGCGTTAGCTCGGCTGCATAAGGCCAGACGTTTGCAGCGAGATTTGAAGATGAACCTACCGGGTCTAGCCATGTCCCTAAAGCTTTTGGATGAGGTTCAAGATATGCGCAAGGAAGTAG
>Ga0209075_1001962_pt1 | contig 18748 bp, 17 predicted proteins | sample Stecom2011_FD_187523 | JGI IMG/M metagenome (GOLD analysis project Ga0209075, IMG submission 187523) | Agricultural soil microbial communities from Utah to study Nitrogen management - Steer compost 2011 (SPAdes) (version 2) | ecosystem: Environmental > Terrestrial > Soil > Agricultural land...
CTCGGGCCCTGGCAGGTGCTTAAGTGGCGGATGGCACTTAAATCCCCTCTCCCCTTGCGGGAGAGGGTTATGGGGGGGACGCCTAGTCTGAGGGGGAGGCGGCACCGCCGCCTAGAGACAGGGTACGGGTCTGCTCCACCCTCACCCCGACCCTCTCCCGTCGAGGGAGAGGGGGTAAAAGCGGAGGGTAGGCGGCAACGCCGCCTTGAGACAGGGTACGGGTTTGCTCCACCCTCACCCCGACCCTCTCCCGTCAAGGGAGAGGGGGTAAAAGCGGAGGGTAGGCGGCGCTCGTTCATCATCATAACTTCGCCCGGGCATCCAGTTGTTCGCACACTGTTTTCTGCAGGTGTGCACAGAGTGCCGCGTCGCTGATCGGGCGGTTCTGTTGGTCGGTAATTACAAAAACGTCTTCGACCCGCTCGCCCAAAGTGGTGATGCGGGCTGTTACCAGGGAAACCCCGCTTTCCAGCAGAATCCGGCCCACATGGGCGAGTAGCCCCGGGCGGTCGGGCGTGATCACTTCCATAATGGTGCGCTGGTTGACCGTGTCGTTGCTGAGGGTGACCTCGGTCGGAAAGGCAAAGTGCTTGAGCTGACGGGGCACCCGGCGCTGGATCAGTTCCGGGTACTTGTTGGGGTCTTCCAGCTCTGCGATGAGTTTCTTCTTGATCCGGCTGCGACGCTTCGGGTCCTGATAGTGGCTGTCATGCTCTTCCATGACCACAAAGCTGCTCAGGCTGAAGTTGCTGGTCGCACTGCTAATCCGGGCTTCCACAATGTTCAGGTGCAATTGCTCAAGGGCTGCGGTGGTGGCGGCGAACAGGTCGGCCCGGTTGCGCATGTAGACCATGATCTGCATGCAGCCTTCCGCCGCGCCTCCTTTGGCGTCGTGAATCAATACCAGGGGTTTTTCAGAATCCCCATGACGGATGATGGCCGCGGTCTGCCAGGCGATTTCGCTGGTGGAATCCTGCAGGAAGTAATCTTCGTCCAGCGTGTCCCAGATCCGGTTGATTTGGTCATCTTGAAAGCCTTGGGCGTGGAGAATGTCGCGCGCTTCGTTCTGGGTGGCGCGAATCCACTTGTTGCGATCCGGCGGCACATCGAGGCCCCGCCGCAGGGCGCGTTTGGTTTCCGTATAGAGCTGACGGAGCAGAGAGGCCCGCCAGCTGTTCCAGAGTTTGGGATTGGTGGCGCTGATATCGCAGACCGTCAGGATATACAGATAATCCAGATGCACCTGGGAGGGCAGGGAACTGGCGAACTCGTGAATTACATCCGGGTCGGCAATATCCTTGCGCTGGGCGGTGATCGACATTAGCAAATGGTTGCGCACCAGCCAGGACACCAGGCTGGTATCCCGCTGACTGAGGTGGTGACGTTGGCAGAAGCGGGCTACATCCTTGGCGCCCAACTCGGAGTGGTCGCCACCCCGGCCTTTGCCGATATCGTGGTAGAGCCCGGCAATGTACAGAAGCTCAATCTTGGGCAGCTGATGAATCAAGCGTGAGGCCAGGGGATAATCATCGAAACTTTCCGAGCTCCACATCTTGACCATATTGCGGATGACCTTGATGGTGTGGGCATCCACGGTGTAGATGTGGAAGAGGTCATACTGCATCTTGCCGATAATATCGCCAAACTCCGGCAGGTAGAGCTCCAACACCTTGTAACGCTTCATCGCCGCCAGGGTTCGGTGCAGCGCATGGGGTGTTCGCAGGATTTCCATGAACAGGCTGGTGTTGGTGATGTTCTTGCGGAACGCTTCATCAATGAGATGGCGATGGGCACGAATGGCCCGCAGTGTTGTGGCGCGGATGCCGATCACGTCCGGGCGCTGGGCCATCAGCATGAACACTTCCAGCAGGGCATAGGGGGCGTAGGCAAAAACCTGGCTGTTGATGGCTTCGATGTAACGGTTGCGAATCTGGAAGCGATGGTTGATGGGGACGACTTCGCAGGGCTCGTCATCCCGCAGGATGGTTTCGTCGAAGTACTGCAGCACCACGTCATTGAGCTCGCCAATGGAGATGGCGACCCGATAGTACTGCTGCATCATCTGCTCCACGCCCAGGCTGCCCTCGCTGTCGGCAAAGCCGAGCAGGTTGGCGAGGCCGCGCTGGTGGTCGAAGATCAGCCGGTTTTCGTTGCGCCCGGCCAGCATCTGCAGGCCATAACGCAGCTGCCAGAGGAAGGTTTCCCCTTCCTGCAGCAGGGTATATTCCTCAGCGGTAAGAAACTTGAAGTTCTGGGCTTCCGAGTCCGCCCCCAGTCCAAAGTGACGCTTGGTGATCCAGCGGATCGTCTGGATGTCCCGCAGGGCCCCGGGGGAAGATTTGATGTTCGGCTCCAGGTTGTATTCCGTTTCGCCGAATTTGGCATGACGGGTGCGCTGTTCTTCCCGCTTGGCCAGGAAGTATTGCTTTTCCGTCAGCACCTCATCGCTGTAGGCGCGCTGGATCAGCTCTTGATAGGAGGCGGGGTTACCACAGAGCAGGCGCCCTTCCAGCAAGGTGGTGGCAATGGTGACGTCGCCGGCGGCCGCTTCGATACTTTGGTCGATGCTGCGGACACTGTGACCAATGTCCAGGCTGAGATCCCACAACAGGGTAACGAAGGCTTCGATATCACCTTTCCAGCGCTCCACCGGGGTGTCATTGGCCAGCAGAATCAACAGGTCAATATCGGAGTGGGGATGCAGTTCGCCGCGGCCATAGCCCCCCACCGCCAGCAGGCTGATTTGGTCGGAATCCTTCCAGGCCTGGCGTTGCCACAGCAGTGACAACACCCGATCGACAATGCCGGCCCGCGCCTTGACCAGTTCCCGCACGTTGATACCTTCACGAAATTTCTGATCCAGGAACGCCGAGGCCTGTTTCAGGGCCTTTTTGATCGGAGGTATCGGTGATGCAGAGGACTCCACCTCTTGGGTTAGCCGTTCCAGATTCAGCACTGACTCCGGGTTCAGGAAGTTGGGCTGAGGGGTGGAGGCATTCTGCATCAGCGTATGGGTCATAGGCGCGTCATCTAAAAGTGTTCTTCGGAACGCTTGGTGAGGACCTCAAAACCGGTTTCGGTCACCAGAATGGTATGTTCCCACTGTGCCGACAGCTTGTGGTCCTTGGTCACCACCGTCCAGCCATCAGGGAGCAGGCGGGTGTGGTGTTTGCCCTGGTTGAGCATCGGCTCAATGGTAAAGGTCATGCCCGCTTGGAGCTCCATGCCGGTCCCGGGCTCACCATAATGAAGTACTTGGGGCTCCTCATGGAAGACCCGGCCGATGCCGTGGCCACAATAGTCCCGGACGATGCTGTAATAATGAGCCTCGGCATGCTTCTGGATCACATGGCCAATATCGCCGAGCCGGGCGCCGGGCCGTACCAGTTCGATTCCTTTATAAAGGCATTCCTGAGTGACCCGTACCAGACGCTCGGCGGCAATGCTGGGTTTGCCGACAAAATACATCTTGCTGGTGTCGCCATGGTAGCCATCCTTGATCACAGTGGCGTCGATATTCAGGATGTCACCTTCTTTCAGGACTTTCTTGTCACTGGGAATGCCGTGGCAAATCACATGGTTGACAGAGGTGCAGATGGATTTGGGAAAGCCCTTGTAATTGAGGGGGGCGGGAATCGCCTGCTGCACTTCCGTAATATATTGATGACAGATGCGGTCGAGCTCTTCCGTGGTAACGCCAGGTTTCACGTACTCTTCGATCATCTCCAGGACTTCCGCGGCGAGACGTCCGGCGACGCGCATCTTTTCGATTTCTTCAGGGGTCTTTATGGTAACTTTCATGGATGAGGAGAACAGGCCTTGAATAGACAAACTTGCGGGGCTGATGCTCATGGGCGTGCGCCGTAACGATTGGCCTCGGTTTCTTGATGTATCTGGCCGGTGGCGCGACTCATCCCGCCGCTGAAGTGCGGATCGACAAGGATGTCTTGGTTAAATAAAAGAAGCACCTATTCTAACGCGATTTACCACCAGTTAAAAAGGGAGCGACTGCTTCGCCGTGCTTTATGTTGGAGGCTGTTTATGGTATAAAGCGCGCGCCGAATCGGAACGACGATCGGTATCAGGGTTCCATCCACAGTATTTTGTGTGGTGGAACAAATACACACACACATCGAGAACAAGTCCTTGGGTGCCTGTAAAGGTTAGGGGTCTTGGATGTGTGGAGGCTAAACCCAGCGAAAGATAAAGGTATCTCATGGCTGAAGTATCAATGCGTGACCTGCTGAAGGCAGGTGTTCATTTTGGTCACCAAACCCGTTACTGGAACCCGAAAATGCGCAAGTACATTTTCGGTGCCCGCAACAAGATTCATATCATCAACCTGGAGCACACTGTTCCGGCTCTGAATGAGGCGATGCGTGTGTGCAAGTCTCTGGCAGAGAAAAAGAACAAGGTTCTGTTTGTTGGCACCAAGCGTGCTGCCAGCAAAATCATCCAGGAAGAAGCCACTCGCGCCGGCATGCCCTACGTCAACCATCGCTGGTTGGGTGGTATGCTGACCAACTACAAGACCATCCGTCAGTCCATTCGTCGTCTGCGTGAGCTGGAAACCCAGTCCCAAGACGGTACTTTTGCGAAACTGACCAAGAAAGAAGCCCTGCTGCGTACCCGCGAGATGGAAAAGCTCGAGCGCAGCATCGGTGGTATCAAGGACATGGGCGGCCTGCCTGATGCCCTGTTCGTGATTGGTGTAGACCACGAGCATATTGCGATCCAGGAAGCCAACAAGCTGGGCATTCCCGTGATCGGCGTAGTCGATACCAACAGCAGCCCAGACGGCGTGGACATTGTGATCCCGGGTAACGACGACGCGATCCGTGCGATCCAGATCTATGTAAAAGCAATTGCTGACGCCTGCCTGGAAGGCGCATCTTCCGCTACTGGTGCCGACGAGTTCGTCGAAGTGGTCGAAGAGCCTGCGGCGGGTGGCGAAGAGGCTGCTGGTTGATCCGGCCTTGTCGCGATTAGCGTCTGATGAATGCACCCGCTGAACATCGCGGGTGCTGAAAAGGGGGCTTTGCCCCCCTTTTTGAATAAGCATTCAACACGATTTTGAAGAGGAAATAGAGATGGCAGAAATTACCGCATCCATGGTAAAGGAGCTGCGCGACCGTACTGGCCTCGGCATGATGGAGTGTAAAAAAGCTCTGGCTGAAGCGGGTGGCGACATCGAAAAAGCGATCGAAGACCTGCGTAAGTCTTCCGGTCTGAAAGCTGCCAAGAAAGCCGGCCGTACCGCCGCTGAAGGTGTTGTTCAGATCAAGGTTGCCGATGATAACAGCTACGCGGTCATCCTCGAAGTGAACTCCGAAACTGACTTTGTTGCCCGTGACGACAACTTCCTGGGCTTTGTGGCAGAGGTTCTGGATCGCGCATTCGCGACCAAGGAAACCGACGTGGCCAAGCTGATGGAAGGCGAGCTGGAAGGCAAGCGTGAAGCACTGGTACAGAAAATCGGTGAGAACATTGGCGTGCGTCGTGTGATCGTGGTTGAAGCTGGCGTGGTTGACGGTTACGTCCACTCCAACAACCGCATCGCGACTCTGGTGGCGCTGGATGGCGGCAACGCTGAGCTGGCCCGCGACATCGCCATGCACGTCACTGCGGTGAACCCCCGTGTGGTTCGCGCCGAAGACATGCCGGCTGAAGAAGTTGAGAAGGAAAAGGACATCATCCGTGCGCAGCCTGATATGGCTGGCAAGCCCGCGGAAATCGTTGAGAAAATGATGGGCGGCCGGATCAACAAGTTCCTTAAGGAAAACAGCCTGGTAGATCAGCCGTTCGTGAAGAACCCCGATCAGACCGTTGGCGCTCTGGCCAAGAGCAACGGCGCGGAAGTGAAGAGCTTTGTGCGCTTTGAAGTGGGCGAAGGCATCGAGAAGAAAGAAGTCGACTTCGCCGCTGAAGTAGCAGCTCAGCTGCAGAAGTAATATCGTTTCCCTTTGGGAAATGACCGACACGAATCCGGGCCCGTCTCACGGCCCGGATTTTGTGCATAAAGCCGGTGGGCTTCGCAGGGAGAGCTTATGGGCGCTGACAGCCTAAAGGTCCTGCAAGCCAGTTGGCACGATTTTGCTGGCAAAGATTGTCTGGCCGTGCAGCCGGAAAAGATTATTTGGCGGGGCAGCCGAGAAAACCTAGCAGTTGTGCCGCCAGAAAGCTGGTCGGCGTTGCCGGCCAAAATTAAGAGTGCATTCGGTTAGAGAGACAGGCCCGTGACAGTCCATAATCAGCCAAAGTATAAGCGTGTATTGCTCAAACTAAGCGGTGAAGCCCTGATGGGGGATGAGTCGTTCGGTATTGATCCGAAGGTCTTGAACCGGATGGCGCTGGAAATCGGCCAACTGATCGGGATCGGCGTTCAGGTCGGTCTGGTGATCGGTGGCGGGAACCTCTTCCGTGGGGCGGCGCTGCACGAGGCGGGTATGGACCGGGTGACCGGTGACCACATGGGTATGTTGGCCACCGTCATGAACAGTTTGGCATTGCGTGATGCGCTGGAACGCTCCAATATTCGCACTCGGGTGATGTCTGCCATTCCCATGAGCGGTATCGTTGAGCACTATGACCGTCGCCGTGCGATCCGTGACCTTAAAGATGGGGATGTCGTCATTTTCAGTGCTGGCACTGGCAACCCTTTCTTTACCACTGATTCTGCCGCCTGCTTGCGGGGAATCGAGATTGATGCTGATCTAGTACTGAAAGCAACCAAAGTTGATGGTGTCTATTCCGCGGATCCGGTGAAAGACCCGACGGCAGTCAAGTACGATCGTTTGACCTATGACGAAGTTCTGGACATGAAGCTCGGGGTGATGGATCTGACGGCCATTTGTTTGTGCCGTGACCACAATATGCCGGTGCGGGTATTCAACATGAATAAGGTGGGTGCCCTCACCAATATCGTCGTAGGAAAAGAAGAAGGCACCTTGATCGAACGAGGATAAAGCCGTGATTAACGATATCAAGAGCGAAAGTGAAGCCCGGATGAAGAAGAGCATTGAAGCTCTTCATACCGCCTTCAACAAAATCCGGACGGGCCGTGCCCATCCCAGTATCCTGAGCAGTGTGATGGTTCCCTATTACGGGAATGACACACCGCTGACCCAGGTTGCCAACGTCTTCGCGGAAGATGCCCGGACCCTGGCGATCAGCGCCTGGGAAAAGAACCTGATCCCGGCCATCGAGAAGGCAATTCTGAAGTCCGACTTGGGCTTGAACCCCACCACCTCTGGTGACACCATCCGGGTTCCGATGCCGGCGCTGACGGAAGAAACCCGTCGCGACCTGGTCAAGCATGCCCGCGCGGAAGCGGAAACCGCGCGGGTGTCCGTGCGTAACATTCGCCGCGACGCGAATGGTCATTTCAAAGATCTTCTCAAGGAAAAAGAAATCTCGGAAGACGAAGAGCGTCGTGCAGCGGATGAAATCCAGAAGCTGACTGACAAATACATCGCCGAGATTGACAAAATTCTGGCGGACAAAGAAGCCGATCTCATGGCAATCTGATCCTCCTACATGCGTTCTCGCCGGGTAGCGCCGTGGCGTACTACCCGGCGCTTTCCGGAACTCTCTTATTTATGGTTTCATCCCATATACCAATGGTCGCGGGCTCTTGGCCCCGGCATGTCGCCATTATCATGGATGGTAACAACCGGTGGGCGCGGCAACGCGGGCTACCGGGAATCGCAGGGCATAAGGCGGGGGTCGATGCTGTACGCGCCGTGGTGGAAACCTGTGCCCGCAACAACATTGAAGTGTTGACCCTGTTTGCCTTCAGTAGCGAAAACTGGCGTCGTCCTCCGGATGAAGTCAGCGCACTGATGCGCCTGTTTCTGATTGCGTTGCGGCGGGAGGTGCGCAAACTGCACCGCAACAATATCCGGCTTCGCATCATCGGCGACCGCACCCGCTTTTCCGAGCTATTGCAGGAGCATATGGCCCAGGCTGAAGAGCTGACACGTCATAACACTAAAATGACCTTGGTCGTGGCGGTGAATTATGGCGGCCAGTGGGATATTACCCAGGCGGCCCGCAAGTTGGCCCAGCGGGTGGCCCAAGGCGAGCTGACACCCGATCAGATCACCGAGGAAATGATGCAAGCCGAGGTGAGTCTGGGACAGCTGCCGATGCCTGATCTGTGCATTCGCACCGCTGGCGAGCAGCGGATCAGCAACTTTTTGTTATGGCAGTTTGCCTATACGGAGTTCTATTTTACCGATGTATTCTGGCCTGACTTCAAACACGAGGAAATGAAGAAGGCGTTGGAAGCCTACAGTGTCCGCAAGCGGCGCTTTGGGCAGACGGATGAACAGCTGGAGTCGAAGGTTCAGGGTGCTTAAACAACGAGTCATAACGGCGCTGATTCTCGCGCCCATCGTCGTCTGGGGAATTTTTGGACTGGCCACGCCGGGCTTTGCCTGGTTTATGGGTGCCGTGGTGGCACTGGCGGCCTGGGAATGGGCAAACCTGTCGGGCTGGCAAGCCCAGTGGCAGCGGATCGCCTATGGTGCCTTCGTGGCCGGACTGCTGGCGCTGACCTATGGCCAGTCGGAATGGGTCCTGGTGCCGGCCTTGGTCTGGTGGCTGGTGGCGTTTGGCCTGGTGCTGACCTATCCGGTCAGTGCCCGGTTGTGGCGTAACTCCTGGGTGAGGGCCTTGATGGGGCTGCTGATCCTGGTGCCCACCTGGAATGGCCTGGTGGTTCTGCATCAGGCCCAGTTGGTGGACTCTCGCTCCATTGGTGGAGTCTGGATCATTCTTTACGTGTTTTGTGTGGTGTGGGTGGCGGACATTGGCGCCTACTTCGCCGGCCGGACCTGGGGGAAGAAAAAACTGGCTCCCAGGGTGAGCCCGGGCAAGTCCTGGGCGGGTGTTTATGGTGGGTTGGCCTTGGTGGCCGCCCTTGCGCTGGCGGTGGGCCTGTGGCTGGACTGGACTGGTGCCCGTCTGGCGGCGCTGGTGGCCATGACCCTGGTGACTGCGATGGTCTCAATTGTTGGCGACTTGTGCGAGAGCATGGTGAAGCGCTTTCGTGGGCTCAAAGACAGCAGCCAGCTGCTGCCCGGTCATGGCGGCATTCTGGATCGGGTCGACAGTATTACCGCTGCCGTACCCGTGTTCACCTTGCTGGCGATCTGGCAAGGCTGGCTGGCGTGATCGAATGAGGATAACTTCATGACGGACAGGCCAAAGCAGGTTGTGGTGCTGGGTTCCACGGGGTCCATTGGCGTTAGCACGCTGGATGTGATTGCCCGGCACCCGGACCGTTACCAGGTATTTGCCCTGACCGCCCAGCGAAGCTTTGACACGCTGCTGGAGCAGTGCCTGAGGTTCCAGCCTCGTTATGCGGTGCTGGTGGATGAAGAGGCCGCCCTGAAGTTGCGTCAGGCATTGGCCGAAACCGGCTGTCGTACCGAGGTGCTGATGGGACGTGCCGCCCTGGTTGAGGTGGCGGCCCAGCCTGAAGTGGACGCGGTGATGGCTGCCATTGTCGGCGCGGCCGGGCTGGAGCCCACCTTGGCGGCGGTACGGGCCGGCAAACGGGTGTTGCTGGCAAACAAAGAAGCGCTGGTGATGTCCGGCGAGCTGTTTATGTCGGCGGTGCGCACCTCGGGCGCGGAACTGTTGCCCATCGACAGCGAACACAATGCGATCTTCCAATGCTTGCCACGGGTGACCTTGGGGCGCCACGAGCCGGGGCAGGGCACCAATCAGTTGTTGGGCCGGCTCGGTGTGCGGCGGATTCTGTTGACCGCCTCGGGTGGACCGTTTCGCTCAACGCCTCTGGAACAGCTGGACACGGTAACGCCCGAGCAGGCGTGTCGTCATCCCAACTGGTCCATGGGCCAGAAGATTTCGGTGGACTCCGCCACCATGATGAACAAGGGGCTGGAGCTGATCGAAGCCTGCTGGTTGTTTGATGCAACCCCCGAGCAGGTGGATATTCATATTCATCCGGAGAGTGTGATTCACTCCATGGTTGAATACTGCGATGGCTCCGTGCTGGCGCAGATGGGGAACCCCGACATGCGTACCCCGATCGCCTCCGGATTGGCCTGGCCGGAGCGCATTGAATCCGGCGTGGGTTTGTTAAACCTGTTTGAAATCGGTGCCTTGCATTTCGAACGGCCCGACACCCAGCGCTTTCCATGCTTGCGGCTGGCTGCCGAAGCCTTTTCGACGGGCGGCACGGCGGCCGCGGTGCTGAATGCGGCCAATGAAGAAGCGGTGGCCGCTTTTCTCGAGCGCCGTATTCGTTTTACCCGCATCCCTGCTATTATCGAGCAGGCCTTGGGCCATATCCCGGTCAGCGCGGCAGACACGGTTGAAGCCGTGCTCCAGGCGGATCGGCTGGCTCGGGAATATGCCCGCCAGATGATTCAGGCCGAGGCGTAGTGTTTTTCGGGCCTGATGCCAGTGCTGGCTTGAGAAAAGTCTTGATCAGCCAGAAATGACTGATGGTTGTGGAAGAGATTGCTGAACACCCCGGGAAACGTCATTAAATCTCTGGAACAAGATGAAACCCGGTCGATTTAATGTTGTCCAAGCGTCGGCTTGCTCCAGAAGAGCATCCACATTGTTCTAAGACGGAAAGAATCGATTGATGGAAGTGTTCCAAACCGTTGTAGCTTTGATCGTTACCCTGGGGATCCTGGTGACCTTTCATGAATATGGTCATTACTGGGTTGCCCGGCGTTGTGGCGTCAAAGTGCTGCGCTTTTCCGTCGGTTTTGGCAAACCCTTGTGGGGCTGGAAAGGCAAGGACGGCACTGAATATGTAGTCGCCGCCATCCCGCTAGGGGGTTACGTCAAGTTTCTCGACGAGCGGGAAGCGCCGGTTCCCGAAGATCAGCTGGATCAGGCGTTCAACCGTAAACCTGTACTGCAGCGGATTGCGATTGTTGCCGCCGGTCCGGTGGCCAACTTCCTGTTTGCCATCGCCGCCTATTGGGTGATGTTCGTTTGGGGTGTGCAAGCGGTGGCACCGGTGGTCGGTGAGGTTGCACAGCAATCGGTGGCGGCACACGCCGGCCTGCGCAGCAATGACGAAATTGTCCGGGTCGATGGCAAGCAAACGCCGGATTGGTCGGCGGTTCATCTGCAATTGCTCTCCCACTTGGGTGATACCGGTGAAATTCGCCTGAGTGTTCAGGGCCAGGGCGGTGGCGAGGTACGGGACCTACGGGTGCCGGTCGAGCGTTGGCTGGTCGGCCAGACTGAGCCCAATCCGATTCTGGAGCTGGGCATTCAGCCGTACCGGCCCACCATCCCCGCGGTGTTACAGGAGGTGATGCCAGAGAGCCCGGCTCAGAAGGCTGGCCTGCAAAGTGGTGATCATATTCTGTCGGCCAATCAGCAGCCTATTGAGGACTGGTTGGCGCTGGTGGAGTTGATTCGTGATTCGGCCGGAGTCCCCTTGCTGCTGGAAGTGGAGCGGGGCGGGCGGGTACTGGAGTTGACGGTCACCCCGGGTGTTCGAAATGAACAGGGGGAGTCGGTCGGCTTTATCGGCGCTGGTGTCCAGCCCCAACCGCTGCCGGATTGGCTGATTCGCACGATCCAGTATGGTCCGCTGGAATCCCTGACCCAGGCGGTGGACCGGACCGGAGAAATGATCGTGATGATCATCGACTCCATCAAGAAAATGCTCTTCGGGCAAATCTCGGTTAAGAACCTCAGCGGGCCGGTGACGATCGCCCAGGCAGCAGGACAGTCTGCCAGTTATGGAGTTGAGAGCTTTATTACATTTTTAGCCTACCTCAGTATCAGCCTGGGCGTGTTAAACTTGCTGCCCATTCCGGTGCTGGATGGTGGCCATCTCCTGTATTACTTCGTGGAACTGGTGCGTGGACGCCCGCTTTCCGAGCAAAAGCAGGTGCTGGGGCTGAAGATTGGCCTGGCGTTGCTCATGGCGATGATGATGCTGGCGTTTTATAACGATTTGGCCCGGTTGTAGGAATGGTGTACGGTCGCAGCCTGATAGCGACCAACAGACAGGATCAATCAGCTCCGTTACCCCTCTCTGGACTTCGTAACCGGGGAGGGCGGCGGGACTGATGATTAATAAAACAGGTAGTCCCCCGGCCCATTGGGTCGAAGAGGATTGCGGCAAAACAAAATGACAAAGAGTCTTGCATGAAGCGTTTTCGGGTTTGGGCACTGTGGCTTGTTTTTTGTTATGCGCCAACGGGGGCGGTTGCGGCTACAGTCGATAATTTTGTAGTGACTGATATTCGTGTCGACGGCCTGCAAAGGGTCTCTGCCGGGAGTGTCTTCAGTGCCTTCCCGGTGAATGTGGGCGATTCCGTGGACAGTGTGCGGCTGGCGGATGCCGCCCGTAGCCTGTTTCGAACCGGCTTCTTTACCGATATCCAACTGGGCCGTGAAGGCGATGTGTTGGTGATCGCCGTCGAGGAGCGGCCTTCCATCAGCAAGATCGAAATCAAGGGCAACAAGGCCATCAACACCGATGACCTGCTGAAAGGCTTGCAGTCAGCGGGACTGGCAGAAGGTCAGGTGTTTCAGCGGGTGACCCTGGAGCGTCTGGAACTTGAAATCTTGCGTACCTATGTGGCTCAGGGCCGTTATAACGCCTCCATTGAAGCCGAGGTTGAAGAGCTCCCCCGCAACCGGGTGGCGCTGAACATCAAGATTAACGAAGGCTCGGTCGCCTCCATCCGCCATATTAACTTTGTCGGCAATGAAGCCTTTTCCGATGAGGAATTGCGCGACCTGATGGAGTTGAAAACACCGGGGCTTTTTTCCTTTATTACGGCGAACGATAAGTATGCCAAGGAAAAACTCAGCGGTGACCTGGAGCGGGTCCGCTCACACTATCTCGACCGCGGCTATATCCGCTTCAACATCGAGTCCACCCAGGTCTCCATTTCGCCGGACAAGTCCCAGGTTTTTATCACCGTGAACGTCACGGAAGGCCCCCAATATAAAATCCGCGATGTGAAGCTGCGGGGCGATCTGATCGTGCCGGAGGAAGAGCTTCGCAAGCTGATTGTGGTTCAGCCAGAGCAGACCTTCTCCCGCCAGCTGCTCACATTTACCTCGGATACCATTAGCAAGCGTTTGGGGATGGAAGGCTATACCTTTGCCAACGTGACGGCGATTCCCGAGCCCCATGACGATCACACCGCCACCATTACCTTTTATGTAGAGCCCGGGCGGCGGACCTATGTCCGGCGGATCAACTTCCGGGGTAATATTTCCACCAGTGACGAAGTGCTGCGTCAGGAAATGCGGCAAATGGAAGGTGGCGTGGCCTCCACCGACGCCATCGAAGCCTCCAAGTCCCGTCTGGAGCGCTTGGGCTTCTTTAAGGAAGTGAACGTCGAGACCACCGCGGTCCCTGGCGTGAACGACCAGGTGGACGTGAATTACGGCGTTGAAGAGCAGCCCACCGGTGCCCTGTCCGCCAGTCTCGGCTTTTCCCAGAGCAGCGGGATCATCGTGGGGGCCAACGTCAGTGAAAATAACTTCCTGGGCAGTGGCCGCCGGGTGTCGTTTGGTATTAACCGCAGTGAATCGGTGCAAGGTGCCAGCTTCTCTTATCTGAACCCATACTACACCGTGGATGGGGTCAGTCGCGGCTTTAACGTGTATTACCGGGAAACCGACTACGAGCAGGAAGACGTGGCTGAATACAGCACGGACGTCTATGGCGGTGGGGTGAACTTTGGTTACCCGATCGACAACTACAGCCGTCTGAATTTTGGCCTGGGCTATTCCCACACCCGTATCAAGGTCGGCTTTGACCCGGTGCAGGAAATCCTGGACTTCATTACCGCCGAAGGCGCGAACTTCAGCGTGTATTCCCTGACCGGTAGCTGGAGCCGCTCGACCCTGAACCGGGGCGTGTTCCCGACCCGGGGTCTGTCCCAGGTGATTAACCTGGAGCTGGCTCTGCCCAGCATCAGTGATGCGGAGTACTTCAAGGTCAAATATGGGGTCAATTACTATCTGCCCCTGGATCGTCAGCATAACTGGGTGCTGCGCCTGCGTTCCGAGATCGGTTTCGGTGACGGTTACGGCGATAGCAATCAGCTGCCGTTCTTTGAAAACTACTATGCCGGCGGCTTTGCCTCCGTGCGGGGCTACCGGGCCAATTCCCTGGGGATGCCGGGCACCCCCAGCCGATACAGTTCCGATGACGATGATCCCCTGGGTGGAAACCTGTTGACCATCGGCGGCGCTGAGCTAATCTTCCCCTTGCCGTTTGTGAAGGATCAGCGTTCCATGCGAACCACCCTGTTCCTGGATGGCGGCCAGGTGTTTGATACCGGCCGGGGCTATGACCCCAAAATGGACGAAATCCGCTTTGCGGCCGGGGTTGGCTTTACCTGGATTACACCCATTGGTCCCCTGTCTTTCGCAATGGCTCGGGCACTGAACGACGAACCGGGAGACGACACCCAATTCTTCCAGTTCTCGCTGGGACAAACCTTCTAAAATTAGGGCTGGGCACTGGCAGCTCAAGACGATGGGCTCTAAAGTCCACAAGCTCAAGCTGGTAAATGTGTGAGTATGCCGCGGTACAGGCGGCGGTTAGGAGAAAATGATGAAAAAGATAATAAGCTTGCTTGCGATTTGCCTTTGTTGGAGCTCTTTGGCGAGTGCCGAGATCAAAATTGGTGTGGTGGATGTGCGTACGGCATTGTTGTCCTCCAATGCGGCGAAAAAGTTCGGTGAGGAAATGCAGGCCGAGCTGAAGGATGAGCAGGCAAAGCTGCGTGATGTGGGAGCCGAGGCGCAAAAGCTGCAAGATCGTCTGAAAAAAGACGGCCCGATTCTGAGCGAGTCCGAGCGTAATCGCCTGCAAGGGGAGCTGCAAGCCAAAGCCGAGGAGTTTAGCTTCCTGAAAAAACGCTTTGAAAACCTGATCCAGAACCGGGAGGCTGGCTTCCTGCAGGAGTCCAAGCCACGTCTGGATGCGGCGATGGAGCAAATCATCAAGTCTGAAAAACTGGATCTGATCCTGCCCCGTGAAGTGACCCTTCATGCCGGTCAGTCCATTGACTATACGACCAAGATCATTGATATCCTGAACAAAATGTAAAAGTCCCCTGAGGGAATCAGGTGGAACCTCGTCTTCGTTAACGAAGGGCGGCGGCATAAGATTGGATGCCGCCCTGGTATCTTGAGGCATATGAAAAAGAGCAAGTCATTGTCGCTGGCGGAAATTGCCGAGTTTTTGGGCGGGGAGCTGAGAGGGGATCCTGCCCGGACGATTCATGCCATTAATACCCTGCAAGACGCGGGTCCCGGAGAGATCAGCTTTCTGGCCAATCCGGCCTACGCCAAATATCTGCCCCAAACCCGAGCCTCGGCGGTGTTGGTGCGTCCGAAAGAAGCGGATTTGTGTACCAGCGATGTGATTGTTCTGGATAATCCCTATCTGGGCTATGCCAAGCTCAGCCGACTGTTTGAGCGCGAGTTGACGCAGTCCAGCGGGATTCATCCCTCGGCGGTTGTCCATCCCCAGGCCAAGGTGGCGGAGTCCGCCGTAATCGGCCCGGGCGTGGTGATCGCGGCCGGTGCGGTCATTGGTGAACGTGTCCGATTGATTGCCAATGTCTACGTGGGTGAGGACAGCCTGATCGGTGACGACTGTCACCTGCATCCCAATGTCAGCCTCTATGCGGGGGTGACGCTCGGACAGCGGGTCATTGTGCACAGTGGTGCGGTGATCGGCTCTGATGGTTTCGGTTTTGCCAACGAGGCGGGCCGTTGGGAACGGATCGCCCAATTGGGAGGCGTGGTGATTGGGGATGATGTGGTGATCGGTGCCGGCACCACCATTGATCGTGGTGCGCTGGACGATACCGTGATTGAACAAGGCGTCATTCTCGATAACCAGATTCAAATCGCTCACAACGTACGTATTGGGGCGCACACTGCCATTGCCGCATGCACTGGTATTTCCGGCAGTACCCGTATTGGTCGTTATTGCGTCATTGCCGGCGCAGTGGGCATTGCCGGCCATCTGGAAATTGTGGACAAGGTCCAGATCACCGGCATGACCATGGTGACCCATAGCATCCGGGAGCCCGGCGTTTATTCGTCGGGTGTTCCCATCGAACCGAACGCCAAATGGCGCAAAAATGCAGCCCGTTTTCGACAGCTCGACGAGCTTGCTCGTCGCATCCGCCAGTTGGAAAAGGGCAGCTCATCTTCGAATTGAGGCCGCTCCTAATGATGGACCTGACCCAAATCCTGCAATACCTACCCCATCGTTATCCTTTCTTGCTGGTGGACCGCGTGACCTCCATCGAAAAAGGGCATTCGATCGTGGGCTATAAAAATATTACGTTTAACGAGCCCTATTTTAACGGCCACTTTCCGGAAAACCCGATTATGCCCGGTGTGCTCATTGTTGAAGCACTGGCTCAGCTTTCCGGGATTCTGGGCTTTGTCACCCACGACAAGAAACCCAGTGATGGCTATGCTTGTTACTTGGTGAGCGTCAATCGGGCTCGTTTCCGCAGACCAGTCGTACCTGGCGATAAGTTGATCCTGGAGTCCAGCTTCTTGATGGACAAGCGGGGGATGTGGAAGTTCGATTGTCGGGCGTTGGTCGATGATGAACTGGCTTGTGAAGCGGAAATTGTAACGGCGGCGAGGGAAGTTTAATGGCAATCCATCCGCAAGCGATTGTATCTCCTTCAGCACGGATTGCCGAAGATGTGGAAATCGGTCCCTGGACCTTTATTGGGGACGACGTGGAAATTGGCTCGGGTACGGTGGTCCACTCTCATGTGGTGATCAAGGGCCCGACCACCATTGGTAAAAACAACAAGATATTCCAGTTCTCCAGCATTGGGGAGGAATGTCAGGACAAGAAATATCAGGGGGAACCGACCCGCCTGATCATTGGCGATAACAACGTGATCCGTGAGAACTGTACCATCCATCGGGGTACAGTGCAGGATCAGGGCGAAACCCGGATCGGCAGCAATAACCTGCTGATGGCATACGTGCATGTCGCCCATGACTGCGTTTTGGGGGATCACCTGATTGTGGCCAACAACGCCACCTTGGGCGGCCATGTTCATATCGGTGACTATGTCGTGTTGGGCGGCGGCACCTTGGTGCATCAGTTCTGCAAAATCGGTGCGTATGCCATGAGTGCCGGTGGCAGCATCGTGTTGCGGGATATCCCGGCCTACGTCATGGCCAGCGGCCAATCCGCCCAGCCCCACGGCCTGAACGTGGAAGGCTTGCGTCGTCGGGGCTTCTCGGCCGAAGTCATCCAGGAGCTGAAGCGCGCCTATAAAGCAGTTTATCGGCAAGGGTTGTCGTTGCAGGATGCGCTGGCACAGCTGGAAGTCATGGCGCAGCGGGAGCCCGCCGTGGCGTTGTTCCGGGATTCCATTCTGCAATCCGAGCGCGGCATCATCCGGTAATCCATGAGTTCAGCTGCCGTTGGCCGGCCTCTTCGTATCGGTATCGTGGTTGGCGAAATGTCGGGAGACATTCTGGGCGCCGGCCTCATGCAAGCCCTGCGGGCTCGTTACCCGGACGCGGAGTTCGAGGGGGTTGGCGGTCCTTTGATGCTGGCCCAGGGCTTTCATAGCCATGTCCCCATGGAGCGCCTCGCGGTCATGGGGCTGGTGGAAGTGCTGGGGCGGCTGCGGGAGCTGGTGGCCATTCGCCGTCGTCTGGTGCGCGACTTCCTGGACGCGCCGCCTGATGTCTTTATCGGCATTGACGCGCCGGATTTCACCCTGGGCATGGAGCTGCAACTGCGCCGTGCCGGTATCCCTACCGTCCATTATGTCAGCCCCTCGGTGTGGGCTTGGCGGCAAAACCGTATTTTCAAGATCGCTCAAGCGGTGGACTTGATGCTCACCCTGTTTCCCTTCGAGGCCAGGTTTTATGAAGAGCATCAGGTTCCGGTGTGCTTTGTGGGTCATCCACTGGCGGATCAGATTCCCATGCAGCCGGATCAAACGGCGGCGCGCCGGGCACTGGGGCTGTCCCCAACCGGCTTGAAGCTGGCCATCTTGCCGGGCAGTCGAGCCGGTGAGGTCCAGCGACTGGGGGAGGTGTTTATCGCCACCGCCCAATGGCTGCGCACCCGGCTGCCGGAGCTTGAGTATGTGATTCCGGCGGCCAACGAGGAGCGGCGTCTGCAGATCCAGGACATCCTGGCGCGCCTGGCGCCGGATTTACCGGTCCAGATCACTGATGGTCGTTCCCGCGAGGTGATGGCCGCCAGTGACGCGGTGCTGCTGGCCTCCGGCACGGCTACGCTGGAGGCGTTGCTGTTAAAGCGGCCGATGGTCGTGGCTTATCGCCTGGCTCCGACCTCCTATCGCATTATGAAGCGCTTGATGAAGGCGCCGTTTATCTCATTGCCCAATTTGCTGGCGCAACGGGAGCTGGTCACGGAGTTGATCCAGGAACGCGCCAACCCGGTGGAGCTGGGTAAGGCCTTACTCAGGCATCTGCGCTATGAAATTGATCCGGATAAGCTCCAGCGGGAATACAGCCGGATTCACGAGCAGATCCGTCGTGGCGCCAGTGAACGGGCTGCGGAAGCCATCCTTGAGATGCTGGCCCGTAAGCAGAAAGAGAAGGCATCATGAGTTCCCTGAACGAGCCGTATGTGTGTGTTTATCAGGGCCACCTACTGGCCGGCGTTGATGAAGTCGGGCGCGGGCCGTTAGCAGGGGATGTGGTGGCGGCGGCGGTGATTCTGGACCCGGAGCGGCCT
>Ga0209075_1001963_pt1 | contig 18747 bp, 14 predicted proteins | sample Stecom2011_FD_187523 | JGI IMG/M metagenome (GOLD analysis project Ga0209075, IMG submission 187523) | Agricultural soil microbial communities from Utah to study Nitrogen management - Steer compost 2011 (SPAdes) (version 2) | ecosystem: Environmental > Terrestrial > Soil > Agricultural land...
ATATACGCTAAAAGTATATTGAAAACATAAATATTGAAGTCGCTAGAATAATTTTTGCAGGTTCTGCTTATATTTTAGAAAAGGTTGACGACGATTATTTTTTCTCGAGAATTATTTATGGTATAAATAATAAGAAGATAGTTCGCTTAAATGATGATACATTAAAATACATTAAAAATAAAAATTATGTAACTATAGAAGTTTTAAAATTGTTAAAGAAGTATATCGATTTTGGTATGTAATCGATTGATCATATGTATAAATTTGTATAAATTAATATTTTTTATTAGTTAGTAGTAATGAATAATTGTTTTTTCTGTAAATAATCTTGTAAAAAAAATTATAATCATTGTATAATATAATTATGATAATAAAAACTTAATAAGATGTTAGAAGAATATTAAAGAACCCTGGAGAAGATTATTATAAAAAGAGTTCTTTTTTCAATAATAGAAAAGAATGATATAAGGAAATTATTTGAATTTGATAAAGGAGTAATTTTATGAAAAAATTAAAAGTTAAAATTCTTGATCAATACACATTAAGCTTAAAAGAAGATGGTAAAGCAGGAGATATTATTGATTTAAAAGAGTTAATGGAAATTGATAGAACCCCTATACTTAATGCAATAAAAGCAGGTAAAGATGCTATTTATAATGATGAATTAAACAGGACAAGAGAAAGTCTGAAAAAAGATTATGAGATTTCGATTGAGAAAAAAGAAATAGAATATATGAAAAAGATTTATGAGTTAACAAACGAGTTCAATGATAAAATTAGAAAATTAGAAGATGAAAATGCAACATTAAAACGAGAAAGAAGTAGAATGCCATCGCATATAATAGGTGCTAATTTAGAAAAGTGGTGTGATGATCAATTTAACAGTTATGGACTTACTTTAAAAAATGTATCTTGGGAAAAAGATACTACAGTTGTAAAGGGAAGTAAAGCTGATTTCATTTATAAAGTATATTTAACGGATGAGAAAAAAGAAGAAGAACTAATAACTTCAGTAATTCTTGAAATGAAGAGTGAAGATTTAACAGCAAAGACAAAGCAGGATTTAGGCAAAATCTATAAAAAATTAGATACAGATAGAAAAAATAAAAATATTGAGTATGCCTTACTTGTAAGCGAAATTGGTTCAGATTCAGAATTAACGGATGTATATCCAATAAGAAGAATTCAAGAATATGAGAAAATGTACATAGTTAGACCTGAATATTTTATGATATTCTTAAACATTATTACAGCATTAGGTATGAACTATAAGGAATTAATTCTTGCAAAAAATGAACACAAAATAGAGTTCAAGGAATATCAGGAATTGTTAAATGAATTTGAAAAAATTAAAGAGGATATCTTAGAAAAAAGAATTAAAAATATTTCAGAAGATTTAATTAGTATTATAAAACAAACAGAGGAAATTAAAAAAGCAAATAATAAAATATATTCTCTTGCAGATAAAATTTTAGAAAGGCACTTAAAGTCAATCAAAAACAAGATAGAAAGTTTTAAAACAACTATAGAAAAAGTAAAGTGTTTAAATCGCGAATAAATAAAATAATAATACTGAAGAATAAAGAGATTAACAAGATGCTTTATAAAAAAATGTTTATAAATTGAGAAATAGAATATGGAATTTTGTCATAATTTATTTAAAAAGTGCTTTTAAAAAATAGAATTATAAAACTCTTAGTATTGTAGAAATAAATATAAAATATGTATTCCTATAATTAAATGAACTTGAAATTACTAAAACAATATTACTTGTATAATGAAATAGTAAAACAAAGCTAAAAGAAGTGTGTTTATTGTATAATCGTTGATAAAATATCTTGACTTTAATGCATGTTTATAGTAAAATAAATAAGCGTGCAATTATCGCGTACTATTTTATATTAGTGGGAGAGTTTTAAACTCATAATTTACCACAACACGGACAAAAAGGAGGTGCGTCTCGTGGCAAAGAAAGTATCAAAAGTTGTAAAATTGCAATTACCTGCGGGTAAAGCTACTCCAGCACCACCAGTAGGTCCAAGCTTAGGTCAAACTGGGATCAATATTCAACAGTTCTGTATGCAATTCAATGACAGAACAAAGGATATGGCTGGTAACGTTGTGCCTGCAATTATAACTGTATATGAAGATCGTTCATTTACTTTTGTTACAAAAACTCCACCAGCATCTGACTTACTAAAGAAAGCTGCTGGCATTCAAAGCGGTTCTTCAACACCTAACAAGGAAAAAGTTGCAACAATTTCAAGAGAAAAAGTAGCTGAAATTGCTAAGACTAAATTACCTGACTTAAATGCTTACACAGTTGAACAAGCAACTAAGATTATTGAAGGTACTGCAAGAAATATGGGAATTGTTGTTGAAGAGTAAAGAATATCATCAACGAAGTTTCACTGACAAGTAAGTTGTTAAAAATACAACTTAAACTGTGGGAGGAATTTCCGTTAGACCACATTTAAGGAGGATAGAAAAAATGGCTAAAAGAAGTAGAAAATACACTGAATTAGCAAAATTAGTAGATCGTAATAAACGCTATCCATTAGAAGAAGCTATCGAACTTGCAAAGAAAACTAACGTTGCAAACTTTGATGCAACAGTTGAAGTTACTTTTAGATTAAACTTAGATCCTCGTCAAGCTGAACAAAACTTACGTGGAGCTATAGTTTTACCTCATGGAACTGGTAAAACTCAAAGAGTATTAGTTTTAACAAAAGGTAACAAGCAAAAAGAAGCTGAAGCTGCTGGTGCGGATTACGTAGGCGATGTTGATTACATCGAAAGAATTAAAGGTGGATGGTTCGATTTTGATGTTATTGTTGCTACACCAGATATGATGGGTGAACTTGGTAAAATTGGTAAAATCTTAGGTCCAAAAGGATTAATGCCAAATGCTAAGACAGGAACAGTAACAATGGAAATCGAAAAAGCAGTTAAAGAAATTAAAGCTGGTAAAGTAACTTATCGTGTAGACAAAACTGGTAACATTCCAACAGTTATCGGTAAAGTAAGCTTCACAAATGAACAATTAGCTGAACACGTAAGATTACTATATAGCAATTTCTTAAGAATTAAACCATCTACAGTTAAAGGTGTATATGTGAAAAACATTGCTATTTCTACAACTATGGGTCCTGGAATTAAAATTGCTCCAGAATCTATAATTGCTCAATAATAAATATATAAAATAAAAAAAATTAAAATAAAATTAAACTGGACCATAAAATAAAATAGTCGATAAATTGCCGTAGACAGTAGGTGCAATTATGCTTAATTTCCTACCGAGGTTATCAAGATGTATTTAAACATACCTCTTTTTAACCATAGGTTAAGAAGAGGTTTTAAGTTTTTCATTACGGAGGTGAAAAGATGAAGGAGTCAACTCTCCAAAGAAAGATTGAGGAAGTTAATCAATTAACTGAGAGATTTAGTGAAGCTCAATCTTTAGTATTTGTAAATCCGATTGGTTTAACAGTAGCAGAAGTATCAGAGTTGCGTAGAAATCTTTACAATAAAGATTGTGAAATGCAAGTGATTAAAAATAATATCCTTCGTAGAGCAGCTGAACAAGCAGGATATGAAGGGTTAGATGGAGTATTTGTTGGACCAAGCGCAGTAGCAATTGGAAAAGATGCTACATCAGCAGCTAAAGTAATTTATGATTTCGCTAAAACAAATAAGAAGTTAGAAATTAAAGCTGGTGTTGTAGAAGGAAAAGTATATGATGTTAATGAGTTGAAGGTACTTGCAAACTTACCAGACAAGAATGGTATGTTAGCTATGTTATTAAGTGTATTACAAGCCCCTATTCGCAATCTTGGTGTTGTGATTAAGGCCGTTAGCGAAAAGCAAGCGTAAATTTAAAGGAGGAATTAAAAAATGGCAAAAATTAATGTGCAAGAGTTTTTAGAATCTCTTAAAGAAATGACAGTTTTAGAACTAAATGAATTAGTAAAAGCTATAGAGGAAGAATTTGGTGTAAGTGCTGCAGCTGTTGTTGCAACTGCTGGAGCTGGTGAAGCTGCTGCTGCAGAAGAAGGACCATCAACTGTTGATGTAATCTTAGCAGGTGTTGGTGCTAACAAAATTGCAGTTATCAAAGTTGTTCGTGAATTAACAGGCTTACCATTAAAAGAAGCTAAAGATTTAGTTGATGGTGCACCAAAACCAATCAAAGAAGGCGTTTCTGCTGAAGAAGCTGAAGGCTTAAAAGCTAAATTAGAAGAAGCTGGCGCAACAGTAGAATTAAAATAAATTATATTATTAAAGTGATTAGATTTTTGTCTAATCACTTTTTTTAATGTGTTGAATTTTTATTAGTTAATTTTATTAATAATTTTTGATGTTTATTAATATATATTAAATTATATGAAAATATTATTCTCCTTGACTTTTAGTATATAAAGGCATATAATAGTAACTGGAATTTAATAATATTGGTGCTGAATGCTTAATAAGGAATTAGGTAACACCTAAGCTGTCCCAGCAGCCGTAGAGCGGATGAAATCCAAGATCCACTGTGATTTAATCATGGGAAGGATGGAGAGTAAAGTGATGCTCGAGCCGGAAGACTTGCCAATATATTATAAATTCTCCTGGGGTTGAGAGTAGAAAATTGAATAACCATTTTCTATTTTCATCCTGCCTAAAAATATTTTATAGAAAGAGGTAGGTTATGAAAAGATTATTTTTGGTTACTATTTTTTTAGTAACGTTATTTTTAGTTGCTTGTGGAGGCAGTAAAGACTCTACTGGAACAATCGAGGTTAAGGTTTATAATGTTGAATCTGAATTGGTTTATTCAGGTGAAATTGATTTTCAAGAAGATGATAGCTTAATCGAGTTACTAAAAGAACATGAAGAAATTCAGATGAAAGGTGAAGATCAATCGTTTGGATTTTACATAATTGAAATGAGTGGAATAAGTGCTGAAGACTACGAAAATGTATTTTGGAATATAAAAGTTAATGGTGAAGATTCACTTGTAGGCATTAGCCAACTTAAATTGGTTGATGGAGATTTAATTGAATTTGCTTTAATAAGTTGGGAGTAAATGTTGGTCTAGTATAATTAGAAAATTATACTAGACTTTTTAATGAAGTTAAATATCTTAGGTTTGTTTAGGGAAAAATTGGTAATAATATAGGAGATAATGCTTGTATTTTCTTGTGTTGTAATAGGAAATATTCGCGTGGATTAGGAGAGTAAAATGCACGAAAAAATATTTAATAAAGCTAATAATTGGTTAGAAAGATTCGGTATTTCTACATTTACGATCTTCCTAGCTATAGGTTTAATAGCTTTAGTTTATTATTTTATATATGTTTTAGAGAAGAAGGAAGGTTATTCAAGAACCAAAACAAATAAGTTTTTAGTTCTATTTGGGATATCACTAATGGTCACATATTTATTTGCTTTGTTTTTTGATGCCTTATTCCATTATTTTGAAAGTGGAAGTTTTGAAGGTGGAATAACTTATATAGCAGGGTTTTTAGGTGGATTAATTTCTTTTATTTTATTAATTTACTTCTTCATGAAAGAAGAAAGAAAAAACATCTTAAAAATCTTAAATTTAATAATTCCTGGTGTGGTCTTAGCGCATGCTATTGGAAGAATTGGTTGTTTTTCTGTAGGGTGTTGTTATGGTCTGCCAACTGATTCGATTTTTGGTGTTTATTTTCCTGAAGGAACTAACCCATATATTGATGGCCTAAGAGAGCCTATCCATCCCACTCAACTTTATGAAGCGTTCTTTTTACTTGCTTTATTTTTTGGGTTAAAGAGTAAATGGGTTAAGAGTAATAAGTTTTCAGTATATTTAATTTCTTATGGAATATTTAGATTTATTTTAGAAGTATTTTTCAGAGGAGACAATCGTGGTTTGGTGTTTGGAATTGCTCCTTCAGCTATTCTTAGCGTTGTAATGGTTATAGTGGGGTTGTTTATTATATTTTATCTAAGGCTTAATGGTGAAAGAGATGAGTCATTACTATCAAAATGATCCTAATTTAAAATCGAAAATTAAGGAAATTAATTATGATTATCGCGGTGAAAAATTAAAACTCTTAACTGATAGTGGTGTATTTAGTAAAGAACGTATTGATTTTGGTACTAATCTATTACTAAATAATATAAAACCAGAACTAGATTCGTTGAGTGTTTTAGATGTTGGTTGTGGCTATGGAATAATTGGGCTAGCAATAGCTAAGAAATATAAAAATAGTAAAGTACATTTAGTTGATGTAAATTTAAGAGCGATTGAACTTGCAGAGGAAAATGGGAAATTAAATAATCTTAGTAACATCAATATTTATGAAAGTAATATTTATGAAAATGTAAAAGAAAAGTTTGATGTTATTATTACAAATCCGCCAATAAGAGCAGGAAAGAAAATAGTTCATGAAATAGTTTTAGGTAGTTATGACTACTTAAATGATGGTGGAGAAATTTATGTGGTAATTAAGAAAACACAGGGTGCCCCTTCGTTAATAAAGGAAATGGCAAAGTTGTTTTTTAGTGTAGTGATTGTGGAAAAGAGAAGTGGCTATTACATAGTAAAAGGGATAAAAAAATAAGTTAAGAATTACCTTGACTTCTTGACATGAATATGTTAAACTAATAAAATGCGATAGAATGTTTAAAAAATTTTTTTCTGTCATGAAATGCTTAAAAAACTGTGAGGTGGAATGTTTTGAGCTGGAAAAATGTCGTTTACGGAAAAAATCGCGTGCGTAGAAATTACTCACGTGTACAAACAAATGTAGAGCTTCCTGATTTAGTAGAAGTTCAAACTAAATCTTTTAAATGGTTTATCGAAACTGGTTTAAAAGAGTTATTCGAAGAGTTTTCACCGATTCGAGATCACGGGGAAAGACTCGAATTATATTTTGAAAACTATGAATTTGAGGAGCCGAAGTATTCAATACCTGAGGCTAAACGAAAAGATGTAACTTATTCGTGTCCTCTCAAAGCAGAAGTTCTTTTAAGAGATAATGAAACTGGCGAAATAAAACAGGAAAAGTTATTCTTGGGTGATTTCCCAATGATGACTCCTACTGGGACTTTTGTTATCAATGGTGCTGAACGTGTAGTTGTATCACAAATTATTCGTTCTGCAGGTGTATTCTTCTCGAAGACTGTTGATAAGAAAAGTGGTCAAGTTCAGTTTTATGGTCAAGTAATTCCTACTCGCGGTGCTTGGATTGAATTTGAATTAGGTAGTAGAGATATATGGTATGCGAAATTAGATCGCTCCAAGAAAATCCCATTAACTACTTTCTTAAGAGCAATGGGGTTAAATTCAAATCGAGATATAATTAGTTTATATGGCACTAGTGATTTCATGGCGAATACTTTAGATAAAGATGAAGCTTTTGGATCCGATGACGCCCTTGAACAATTATACGACAAACTAAGACCGGGTGAAAAAGCAACACCAGAAAACGCAAGAGCGTATTTATGTAGTAGGTTATTTGATACACGTAGATATGATCTAGCTAGCGTTGGTAGATATAAAGTTAATAAGAAGTTAGATGTATTTGAAAGAGTTGCTGCAGTTGGTTATGGCCAAGTTAGGTTAGCAACTGATATAGTTGATAAAGAAACAGGAGAAATCTTATATCCTGCTGATACTGTATTAACTAGAGAGGTTGTAGAAGAATTAAGTAAAAAACGTGAATTACTTCGTCAAACATTTGAATATGAACAAATGCTTGAAGGTAATAGTGTTACGTTTGAAATCTTAGAAGTTAAGTATCATGATTCACACGGTGAAGAAGTTACAGCGAAAATCGTTGGTAACGACCAAAGTGAAACAGCAAATCATATTACTTTATCAGATATTCTTGCATCTGTATCTTATTACATAAACTTACACCAAGGTGTTGGTAAGATTGATGATATTGACCATCTAGGAAATAGAAGACTAAGATTAATTGGCGAATTATTACAAAACCAATTTAGAATTGGTTTAACAAAAATGGAGAAAAATGTTCGCGATAAGATGTCAACTGCAAGTGACTATCGCAATATTGTTCCTCAAAACTTAATTAATATTAGAACTCTTACTTCCTCAATTAGAGAGTTCTTCGGAAGCAGCCAATTATCACAATTCATGGACCAAGTAAATCCACTTTCTGAGTTAACAAATAAGCGAAGAATAAGTGCGCTTGGTGCAGGGGGACTTGCAAGAGACCGCGCAGGATTCGAAGTACGTGACGTTCATACTTCCCACTATGGAAGAATATGTCCAATCGAAACTCCAGAAGGTCAAAACATTGGGTTAATTAACTCACTTGCAACTTATGCACGTGTTGACCAATACGGATTTATTGAAACTCCATATTTAGTTGTAAAACAAGAAGAAGGAAAAACAATTATTACAGACGAAATAGTTTACTTAACTGCTGACAAAGAAGAAGAATATTATATTTGTCAAGCTAACATTAAGATAAAGAATCAAAACGAAATTGCTGACGAAGTTGTTATTGCTCGTTATCAAGGAGATACATTTGAAATTCCAAGAGATAAGATCAATTTAATGGACGTTAGTCCAAAACAAATTGTTTCTGTTTCTACTGCATGTATTCCATTCCTTGAACATGACGACGCTAACCGTGCGCTAATGGGTGCAAACATGCAACGTCAAGCAATCCCTCTATTAATTCCTGAAGCTGCTTATGTTGCAACTGGTATCGAAGCTAAAGCTGCAAAAGATTCAGGTGTAGCAGTAGTAAGTGATGTTGAGGGAATTGTTGAGTTTGTTGATGCGAAGAAAGTTCTCGTTAGAACAAATAATGGTGACATAAAGCGTTACGACTTAATTAAGTTTGAAAGATCTAACCACTCTACATTGGTTAACCAAAAACCAATCGTAAAACGTGGTGAGAAAATTAAAGTTGGTGACATTATTGCCGATGGTGCAAGTATGGACCAAGGTGAAATGGCACTTGGACGTAACGTTGTTATTGCCTTTATGACATGGCATGGTTATAACTACGAAGATGCTATTATTATGAGTGAACGTTTAGTTCAAGATGACGTATATACATCAATTCATATTGAAAAATATGAAGTTGAAGTTCGTGATACTAAACTTGGTAAAGAAGAAATTACTAGAGATTTAGAAAATGAGCGTAAAGATGCAATTGCAAATCTTGATGAGCGTGGAATTATTCGCATTGGTGCTGAAGTTAAAGAAGGAGATATCTTAGTTGGTAAAGTAACTCCAAAAGGTCAAACTGATCCAACACCAGAAGAAAGATTATCCCAAGCATTATTTAGCGAAAATTCTAAAGATGTTAGAAATACATCCTTAAGAGTACCACATGGTGGTGGAGGAATAGTTCATAAGATTGAATCATTCTCCCGTAAAGATGGTGCAGAATTACCACCTGGAGTTAACGAAGTAATCAGAGTGTACATTGTACAAAAGCGTAAGATTACTGAAGGTGACAAGATGGCAGGACGCCACGGTAATAAAGGTGTTATTTCTAAGATCCTTCCTCAAGAAGATATGCCATATATGGAAGATGGTACACCAATTGATATTATGCTTAACCCACAAGGTATTCCATCGCGCTTAAACATCGGGCAAGTACTTGAAATTCATTTAGGTATGGCTGCTAAGAAACTGGGTTGCTATATCGCAACACCTGTATTTGACGGGGTTGAAAATGAAGATTTAGTTAAAATTATGGAAGAAGCTGGAATGGCTCCTGATGGAAAGATGGATTTATACGATGGTATGACTGGTGAGAAATTCGATAATAGAATTTCTGTTGGGGTAATGTATATGATTAAGTTAGCTCACATGGTTGATGATAAACTTCATGCTCGTAGTGAAGGTCCATATACATTAGTAACGCAACAACCAATGGGTGGTAAAGCTCAAAATGGTGGGCAAAGATTCGGGGAAATGGAAGTTTGGGCACTTGAAGCATATGGTGCTGCACACACATTACGTGAAATGTTAACAATCAAATCTGACGATATTGTTGGAAGAAATAAAGTTTACAAGGCAATTGTTGATGGTGAACCAATTCCAAGTCCAGGTATTCCTGAATCATTTAGAGTATTAATTAAAGAATTCCAAGGTTTAGGATTAAGCGTTAGATTGATAGATGCTGAAACTGGTGAAAACCTTGCTAATCAGAGTTTAGTTGAAGAGATTGCTCAAGCGACAATGGCTAAAAAAGCTAATTAGACCATAAAATATGGGGTGAAAAATTTGAGACATACAAATAAAAAATATAAATATATACAAATAGGTATTGCTTCTCCAGAAGAAATTCGTTCATGGAGTTATGGTGAAGTTAAAAAGCACGAGACAATTAATTATCGTACTTTAAAGCCAGAACGCGATGGCCTATTTTGTGAAGTTATTTTCGGTCCTACAAAAGACTATCAGTGCGCATGTGGTAAGTCAAGAAGAACACCACGTGGTGAAACTGTGTGTGAACGTTGTGGGGTTGAATTAACTGAAAGTAAAGTAAGACGTGAACGAATGGGGCATATTGAACTTGCTGCCCCAGTTGTTCATACTTGGTTTTTGAAAAATATTCCTTCAAAAATCGCACTACTTCTTGATATGAAGACAAAAGAAGTTGAAGATATAGTATATCTTGCTTCTTACATAGTTATTGATCCAGGATCAATTGAAACTTTATCTAAGTATCAAATTATGTCTGAACAAGAATATAGTTTATACCAAAGAGAATATGGATCAAGTAAATTTAAGGCTTTAACTGGTGCTGAAGCTATTAAAACCTTATTAAAAGAAATCGACTTAAAAGATGAAATGGAAAAACTTCGTGGCGAACTTAAAACCGCAACAAAACAAAAACGCGAAAAACTTATTAAGCGCCTAGAAGTTATTGAAGCATTCTATACTTCTGGTAATAAACCAGAATGGATGGTAATGGATGTTATTCCAGTATTACCACCAGATTTACGTCCAATGGTTCAACTAGATGGTGGTCGTTTTGCGACAACGGACTTAAATGATTTATATAGAAGAATTTTAAATCGTAATAACCGTCTAAAGAAACAGTTTGAACAACGTGCACCTGGTTTAATTACTAAAAATGAAAAGCGTATGCTACAAGAAGCAGTAGATGCATTAATTGATAATAGTAAGAAAAACAAAAAAGTTGTAGTAGAAAGAAATCGTCCGCTTAAATCTTTATCTGACTTACTAAGAGGTAAGCAAGGTAGATTCCGTCAAAACTTACTTGGTAAACGTGTTGACTACTCAGGACGAAGTGTTATCGTAGTTGGTCCAGATTTACAAATGTATCAATGTGGTATTCCACGTGAGATGGCACTAATTTTATTTAAACCATTTATCATAAATGCAATTATAAATAAAGATAAAGATAATCCTGATGGATTAGGAAATAAAATTAGTATCAAACGTGCGAAAGAAATGATTGATGCAGGCGATCCAATTGCGATGACTGAGCTAGAAAAGATTGTTGTAGAACATCCAGTTCTTTTAAACCGTGCACCAACTCTACATAGACTTGGTATTCAAGCATTCGAACCTAAACTAGTTGAAGGTAAAGCAATTCGTTTGCATCCACTAGTAACACCTGCGTTCAATGCTGATTTTGATGGTGACCAAATGGCTGTCCATGTACCACTATCAGAAGAAGCACAAGCTGAAGCAAGAATCTTAATGTTAGCTTCTAAAAATATCTTAGCTCCGAAAGATGGAAAACCAATTGTTACGCCATCTCAGGATATGGTTTTAGGAAATTATTACTTAACTATTGAAGAAGAAGATGACCCAAGAAATGGAAAAGTCTTCAAAGATATTAGCGAAGTTGAACTTGCTTTTGAAAACAAAGAAATTGGACTTCATACGAGAATTCTTATTCCTGCTAAGAAAGTTCCAAATCGTTATTTCACAGAAGATCAAATGAAAAAATATCTTGTAACTACATACGGTAAGATTGTCTTTAATACAATTTTCCCGAATGAAAAATACAAGATTACAACGATCGAAGATGAAACTGGCGAAACTGTTGAAGAAGAAAGACATATTCCATATATTAATGAAGCTAATCCAACTAACTTAACTGATAAGTTAGATGATAAATACTTTATTAGTTTCCAAAATAATGAAACTATTAAAGAATTCTTAATTGAACGTGGTTATGATAAGGAAAAATTAGAAGATAAAGAATACTTCATTGATTTAGTAACTGATGGAACTTATGTTCGTGAAGTTCTAAAAACAATTCCTGCACCACATCCATTCCGTAAGAAGTTCTTGAGTGTAATTATTGCAGAAGTATTTAAACACTTTAAGTTATCTGAAACTTCTAAGACACTAGATAAGATGAAGGACTTAGGATTTAAGTATTCAACTATTTCTGGTGTTACAGTTGCAGCAACAGATATTGAAGTTGTTCCTGGAAAAGAAGAAGTACTTAAAGAAGCGCAAGCTAAAGTTGATAAGTATGATTCATTCTATGAACGTGGATTTATTACGGAAAAAGAAAGACGTAATAGTGTAATTAATATTTGGAAAGCTGCAAAAGAAAAGCTTGAAGATAAAATTAAAAAAGAAATGGAAAAGAAATTTATCTCTAACCACATTTACATGATGAGTGATAGTGGTGCGAGAGGTAATATTGCGAACTTCGTTCAACTTTCCGGTATGCGTGGATTAATGGCTAAGCCAACTGGAGAAAGTATGGACATTCCAATTCGTTCCTCATTTAGAGAAGGATTAACGATGTCTGAGTTCTTCATCTCTACGCATGGTGCGAGAAAAGGTTCTACCGATACTGCCCTAAAAACTGCAGAATCTGGTTACTTAACAAGAAGGTTAGTTGACGTAAGTCAAGATATTACTATTACTGAAGATGATTGTCATACTGATAAAGGTTTTGAAGTTTCAACAATCATTGACAGTGATGGTAGTACAATTGTTCCATTAGTAGATAGAATCCGTGGAAGATTTGCTATGAAGCCAGTGGTTCATCCAAAATCTGGTAAGGTAATCGTTCCGAAAAATGGATATATTAATGATGAATTAGCTGAAAAGATTGTAAAACTAGGAATTGAAAAAGTTACAATTAGAAGTATCTTAACATGTAACTCCCATAGTGGTGTCTGTGTAAAATGTTACGGAAGTGACTTATCAACAGGTGAGGTTGTTGAGACTGGTGAAGTAGTTGGTATTATCGCTGCTCAATCAATCGGTGAACCTGGTACTCAGTTAACGATGCGTACGTTCCACTCTGGTGGGGTTGCTGGTGATGATATTACTCAAGGTTTACCACGTATTCAAGAATTATTTGAAGCGCGTGAACCAAAGGGTAAAGCAATCATTAGTGAGATTGATGGTACAGTTGAATCGATTACGCTAGAAAAAGACAATCGTTATGAAATAACTATTCGCGGTAATGTTAAACGTAGCAATGGTTATGAAGTAAAAACTTACTTAACTGATGCTGGTAAGATGCCGATAGTCCAAGAAAAAGACAAAGTTAAAGCTGGTGACAGGTTAACTGAAGGACTAATCCATCCAAAAGAATTACTTCGCGTTGGTAAGGTAGAAGAAGTTGAAAACTATATCCTAAAAGAAGTTCAAAAGGTTTACCGTTCTCAAGGTGTTGAAATTGCTGATAAACATATTGAAATTATTATCAAGCAAATGTTCCAAAAAGTATTTGTTATCCATGAAGGAGAAACAAACTTACTACCTGGAAGCTTAGTTTCAAAATCTGAGATCTATGAAATCTTTGATGAATGTATAAAAGAAGGTAGAGCACTTCCGATTGTAAAACCTGCACTATTAGGTATTACAAGAGCTTCCTTAAGAAGTGACTCATTCTTATCTGCTGCGAGCTTCCAAGAAACAACTAAAGTGTTAACAGAAGCTGCAATTAAAGGTAAGAAAGACTACCTTGAAGGCCTAAAAGAAAATATTATTATCGGTGGCTTAATCCCTGCAGGTACAGGAATTGTTAATGCGGGTTATGAAGTCTTAGTTGATGAAGAAGAAGATACAAGTGAAGAAGAAGGCGCTTAATGCTTTCTTCTTCCCAAATTCTTTTCAAAAAAGTTAATTTAATTCTTGACTTTAAATGTAAAAACGTGTATAATATTCGAGGTTAAAAATTACTTGAGTTTTGGTCAATCCAAAACTAAATTTTAGGCAATTATGAAACGCCCGGAAGTGTGGCAGTTATACTATTTTTAGAAAGGAGAACAGAATGCCAACAATCAATCAATTAATTAGGAAACCACGTCAGTCTAAACCCAAGAAGACAAAGTCTCCACATTTAAGAATTAATTTTAATAGTTTAAAGAGAGAATACACAGAAGTATATTCACCTCAAAAACGTGGAGTATGTACTAGGGTTACTACGATGACTCCTAAAAAACCAAACTCAGCGATTCGTAAGTATGCTCGTGTTCGCTTATCTAATGGTATTGAAGTTACGGCATATATTCCTGGAATTGGTCACCGTCTACAAGAACACAGTGTTGTTTTAATTCGCGGTGGTCGTGTTAAAGACTTACCAGGGGTACGTTATCATATTGTTAGAGGAACACAAGATGCTACAGGTGTTGAGAATAGAAAACAAGCACGTAGTAAATACGGTGCAAAACGTGAAAATTAACAAATTAGTAAGCGAAAGGAGGAATTAGAGTGCCACGTAAAGGACATATTCCAAAGAGAAAAGTATTACCCGATCCAATATATAATTCTCCAATAGTTACTAAACTTATCAATAGTATTATGTTGGATGGGAAAAAAGGTGTAGCACAAGCAATTTTATATGGTGCATTTGACCGTGTTGAAAAACAAACTGGAAGACCTGCGCTTGATGTATTCAATGAAGCGCTAGCAAATATAACACCTCAACTAGAAGTTAGAGCTAGAAGAATTGGTGGTGCAAACTACCAAGTACCAGTAGAGGTTAGAAATGAAAGAAAGATGACTCTTTGCTTAAGATGGCTTACACAATATGCTCGCTTAAGAAGAGAGAAAACGATGGAAGAAAGATTAGCAAATGAAATTATAGATGCAGCTAACGGCTTAGGTAATGCTGTTAAGAAAAAAGAAGACACACATCGTATGGCTGAAGCTAATAAAGCATTTGCACATTATCAATGGTAATTAGAAGGAGTTAAAAGTTATGCCTCGTGAAATATCTTTAAATAAAATCCGTAATATCGGAATAATGGCTCACATCGACGCTGGAAAAACTACTGTAACGGAGCGTATTTTATACCATACAGGTAGAATCCATAAGATGGGAGAAACACATGAAGGGGCAGCTACAATGGACTGGATGGCTCAAGAACAAGAGCGCGGTATAACCATAACTTCAGCAGCAACAACAGCATTTTGGAAGGATCATCAAATTAACGTAATTGATACCCCAGGACACGTTGACTTTACTGTTGAGGTAAGTAGATCCTTAAGAGTCCTAGATGGGGCTATCACAGTATTAGATGCACAAGCAGGTGTTGAACCCCAAACTGAAACAGTTTGGCGTCAAGCAACTGAATATCATGTACCGAGAATCGTTTATATAAATAAGATGGACAAAATTGGAGCAGACTTCAATTTTTCTGTTGAAACATTACATAAGAGATTGGGAGCTAATGCTCATCCAATTCAAATACCTATCGGAGCTGAAAAGTTCTTTGAAGGTATGGTGGATTTAGTTGAGATGAAAGCATACTATTTTAGCGGTGATGAACACGAAACTTATGAAGTTAGAGACATTCCTGCTGATTTAGTAGATGAAGCTCAAATTCGTCGTGAGGAATTAATTTCTGCTGTAGCAGAACTTGATGACGAATTAATGATGATGTATTTAGAAGAAGAAGAAATTGACGTTGAAACATTAAAAGCTGCTATTAGAAAAGCAACTTTAAGTGTTAAATTCTTCCCAGTATTATGTGGTACAGCATTTAAAAACAAAGGCGTAAAATTAGTATTAAATGCAATTGTTGATTACTTACCTTCACCAGTTGAAGTTCCTGCAATGAAAGGAACTGACAAGAACGAAAATGAGGTAACTGTTGAATCAACAGACAATGCTCCGTTTGCAGCCCTTGCCTTTAAAGTTATGACTGACCCATATGTTGGTAAATTAACATTCTTCAGAGTTTACTCTGGTGTGTTAAAATCAGGTACATATGTATATAACTCAAGTAAGGGTAAAAAAGAACGTATTGGTAGAATCCTCAAAATGCATGCTAATAACCGTACAGAGGTTAAGGAAGTTTACGCTGGAGAAATTGCTGCTGCAGTTGGTTTAAAGGAAACATATACTGGAGATACACTATGTGATGAAGGCAAATATGTAATCTTAGAGTCTATGAATTTCCCTGAACCGGTTATTCATGTAGCTATTGAACCTAAAACAAAAGCAGACCAAGATAAGATGGGTGCTGCCCTATTAAAATTAGCTGAAGAAGACCCAACATTTAAAGCATATACAGATCCTGAAACAGGACAAACTATTATTGCTGGTATGGGAGAACTCCATCTAGATATTATTGTTGACCGCTTAAAGCGTGAATTCAAGGTTGAAGCTAATGTTGGTACACCACAAGTTTCATACCGTGAAACAATTACTAAGACTGCAGAAGTTCAAGGTAAATTCGTTAGACAATCAGGTGGTCGAGGTCAATACGGTGACGTTTGGATCCGTTTTGAACCTAATCCAGGAAAAGGATTTGAGTTTGTTGATGCTATAGTTGGTGGTGTTGTACCAAGAGAGTACATTCCAGCTGTTAAGAAAGGACTTGAATCAGCGTTACTAAATGGTAACTTAGCTGGTTACGAAACAATTGATGTAAAAGCGACTTTATTCGATGGTTCATACCATGAAGTTGACTCAAGTCAAATCGCATTCGAAGTAGCTGCAAGTTATGCATTCAAAGAAACTAAAACTAAATGTGATCCGGTTCTATTAGAACCAATTATGGATGTAGAAGTAACTGCACCTGAAGAATATTTAGGTAATGTTATTGGTGACTTAACAAGTCGTCGTGGTCGAATTGAAGGCCAAGAAGCTCGTGGAAACTTACAAAGTGTAAGAGCATTAGTTCCACTATCACAAATGTTTGGTTACGCAACAGCTCTTAGAAGCAATACGCAAGGACGTGGAAATTATACAATGCAATTTGCTAGATATGAAGAATGTCCAAAATCGATTGCTGAAGAGGTAATTAAAAATAGATAGCAAGTTACAATTTTAACAATTTACTTGCAATATGCCAAAAATTATTATAAAATATATTTAAATAAAATAGGAGGAAATTCTAAAATGGCAAAAGAAAAATTTATACGTACTAAACCGCATGTTAATATTGGTACTATTGGTCACGTTGACCACGGTAAAACTACATTAACATCAGCTATTACTAAAGTATTAGGTAAAAAAGGTTTATCTAAAGTATTAGACTATGAACAAATCGATGGTGCTCCAGAAGAAAAAACTCGTGGAATCACTATCAATACTTCTCACGTAGAATATGAAACAGAAAAGCGCCATTATGCACACGTTGACTGTCCAGGACATGCTGACTACGTTAAGAACATGATCACTGGTGCTGCACAAATGGATGGAGCTATTCTTGTAGTAGCTGCAACTGACGGACCAATGGCTCAAACTCGTGAGCACATCTTATTAAGCCGTCAAGTAGGTGTTCCTCGTCTAATCGTATTCATGAACAAATGTGATATGGTTGATGACGAAGAATTATTAGACTTAGTAGAAATGGAAATTCGTGAATTATTAAGCGAATATGACTTCCCAGGTGATGAAGTACCAGTTATCCGTGGTTCTGCATTAAAAGCTATGGAAGGCGATCCAGCATACGAAGAAAAAATTATGGAATTAATGGCTGCTGTTGATGAATATATCCCTGAACCAGTACGTGAAACTGACAAACCATTCTTAATGCCAGTTGAAGACGTATTTACAATTACTGGTCGTGGAACAGTTGCAACTGGTAGAGTTGAACGTGGTATCGTTAAAGTTGGTGACAACGTTGAAATCGTTGGTATCAGACCTACAATGTCTACAGTTGTTACTGGTGTAGAAATGTTTAGAAAATTACTTGACCAAGCAGAAGCAGGAGATAATATCGGTGCATTATTACGTGGTATTACTCGTGAAACTGTTCAACGTGGACAAGTTCTTGCAAAACCTAAGACAGTTACACCACATACTGAATTCGAAGCACAAGTTTACGTTTTAAGTAAAGAAGAAGGTGGACGTCATACTCCATTCTTCACTAACTATCGTCCTCAATTCTATTTCCGTACAACTGACGTAACAGGTGTTATTGAACTTACTGAAGGTACAGAAATGGTTATGCCTGGCGATAACGCAAACTTAAAAGTTAAATTAATTCACCCAATCGCAATTGAATTAGGAACTAAGTTCTCAATTCGTGAAGGTGGACGTACAGTAGGTGCTGGTAACGTAACTAAGATTCTTAAGTAATCTTATATACCTAACAAAGATAAAAACAAAGCTAAGATGCATATTGCTATCTTAGCTTTTTTTATAGTTAGGCAATAAATATTTGATACTTTATCATATATATGGTTTATATTTGGTAGTGTAAAGTTTTAGTGGGTAAATATAGATATATTAGTTAGATAACTATATTTAAGCGGTTTTGAATTTTGAAGAAATTTATTAACTATATAACCATTTCGGTGAAGTTAGTTTATGAATAAAA
>Ga0209075_1001964_pt1 | contig 18744 bp, 19 predicted proteins | sample Stecom2011_FD_187523 | JGI IMG/M metagenome (GOLD analysis project Ga0209075, IMG submission 187523) | Agricultural soil microbial communities from Utah to study Nitrogen management - Steer compost 2011 (SPAdes) (version 2) | ecosystem: Environmental > Terrestrial > Soil > Agricultural land...
TGGAGTTATTCCACAAATAAGTGTAATTATGGGTCCTTGTGCAGGTGGAGCAGTTTATTCTCCAGCGCTAACAGATTTCGTTTTCATGGTTGAAGACACTTCGTATATGTTCGTAACAGGACCAAATGTTGTAAAAACAGTAACCCACGAAGAGGTAACGTCTGAAGATTTAGGAGGCGCAAAAGCACATGCTGAAAAATCTGGAGTGAATCACTTTACCAGTCCAAACGATGTATCGGTTTTAAAAGAAGTACGTGATCTAATGACGTATTTGCCTCAAAACTGGCAATCATTAGCACCACACAAAAAGAACTTTAAGTTCGATAAAAAGAAAGTTGATACGATTGGTTCTATTTTACCAGAAAACAACAATATGCCTTACGATATTCGTGAGGTAATTGAACATGTAATCGATGATGAATCTTTCCGTGAAGTGCACAAAGATTTCGCGACAAATATTGTTGTAGGTTTCGCACGTGTGGAAGGAAGAACAATTGGTATTGTTGCCAACCAACCGATTTCTTTAGCAGGAGTTTTAGACATTGATTCTTCACGAAAAGGAGCACGCTTTGTTCGTTTTTGCGATGCTTTCAATATTTCATTATTGACTTTCGAAGATGTTCCAGGATTCTTACCGGGAACAGACCAAGAATGGAATGGAATTATTGCTCATGGAGCGAAATTACTCTATGCATTCAGTGAAGCAACTGTTCCACGTGTGACAGTGATTACACGTAAAGCCTACGGTGGTGCATTCGACGTAATGAATTCGAAAAACATTGGTGCTGACTTTAACTTTGCTTGGCCAACTGCAGAAATTGCAGTAATGGGAGCAAAAGGAGCAGCAGAAATCATTTTCCGCCGTGAAATTGCAGCAGCAGCAGATCCGGTTGCGAAATTGGCTGAAAAAGAAGCAGAATATGCTGAAATGTTCGCCAATCCCTACAGAGCCGCAGAACGTGGATTCATTGATGATGTGATTTTTCCATCAGAAACAAGAAGCCGTGTGGCCAATGCATTCAAAATTTTGGAAAACAAAAAAGAAGAATTACCAGCTAAAAAGCATGGGAATATTCCAATGTAGAATGAGGTTTGAGGGAGAGAATGTCGATAAAAATCGGCAGGTAGAGTGAGAGGTTTGAGTGTGTTGGATCATTGGTCTGCTGACTTCAATTATCTAACTATAAACCTTCTAATTTAGATAGTTTTTCTTTAAAACAAAGTTTTGTAAGTCCCAAGGGGACGACATATATTAGCCAAGGACGTGAGTCCTTGGTCAATTGAATGTAATCTTTTCAAAGCCCTGTAGGGACGACATAACATTCCACCAGGTGCATATTACAACACCTCCACGACAAAAACTGCCAAAAAAAACCACAACCTAAAAGATTTTACTACTTTAATGCTCCACAAACGCATTAATATGAGTGAAATCAAATCAAAATTACCGAATGTCGGGACAAGCATATTCAGTGTGATGTCTAAAATGGCCTCACAATACAATGCCATAAATTTATCGCAAGGTTTTCCAAATTTTCCTGTAGCGCCTGAACTAGTTAAGAACTACAAAGAAGTCATAGAAGGAAATTACCACCAATATATGCCAATGTCGGGAGGACCTCGACTATTGGCGGAAATCAGTCAAAAGATTTTGAAGCACTATGATAGGGTTGTTCATCCAGAAGAAGAAATCTTGGTGACCGCAGGAGCAACACAGGCCATTTTTACGGCAATTCAAGCCATAATCCACCGTGGAGATGAAGCGATTGTTTTGGATCCTTCTTATGATTGTTATGCGCCTTCTGTGGAATTAGCAGGAGGAAAACCGATTCACATTAATTTGAATGCTGATTTTTCAGTGGATTGGAGTAGGGTTGAAGATGCAATTTCGAAAGAAACCAAGTTGTTAATCGTAAACAATCCGCATAACCCAGGAGGAACAGTGTTTTCAGAAGAGGATGTAAATGCGATAGAACAAATTATGCTTCGTCATCCGCACCTGTTTTTACTTTCTGATGAGGTGTATGAATTTATTCACTTTGAACAAAAACACATTTCAATCAATACACGTGAAACAATTCGTGACCGGGCTTTTATTGTTTCTTCTTTCGGGAAAACCTTTCACGTTACAGGTTGGAAAGTGGGTTACCTCGTTGCGCCAAAATACTTGATGGATGAAGTGAAGAAAATTCATCAGTATATTGTTTTTAGTGTAAACAGTACAGCGCAAAGAACATTGGCAAACTACCTTCCGCAGGCAGATTTATCCGATTTAGGTGGTTTTTATCAAAAAAAGCGTGATTTCTTCCGTGGATTGATGAAAAAGAGCCGATTTGAGCTCTTAGATTGCCAAGGAACGTATTTTCAAGTGGCGAGATATAATGAAATTAGTAACTTAGGAGACGTTGATTTTGCAAAAGAAATGACGCAAATACACGGAGTGGCTGTAATTCCAGTTTCTGGATTTAATAAAGATCAACACGATGATCACCTCATTCGTTTTTGTTTTGCAAAAGATGAAGAAACAATTATCAAAGCAACAGAAAAATTATGCAAGATTTAAAGGTAAGCTTAATTCAGTGCGACCAAATTTGGGAAGATAAAAAAGCCAATTTAGCACATTATGAAACCATGTTAAAAGAGGTACAATTGCCTACGGATATTGTGGTTTTTCCTGAAATGTTTCAAACCGCATTTAGCATGAATGCTGTAGCAATGGCGGAAACAATGGAGGGAGAAAGCATTGCTTGGCTAAAGAAAATGGCCACAAAATATGATTGTGCAATGGTCGCTTCTTTGATTATTAAAGAAGAAAAAGTCTTCAACAATCGAATGGTTTTTATTCAAGCAGATGGAACAATTCAACAGTATAACAAACGCAAGCTATTTGGTTTAGCCAACGAAGAACAAACCTTTACTCCTGGAGATAAAAACACCATTTTTGAATACAAAGGATGGAAGGTCTTCTTGCAGGTTTGTTACGACCTTCGTTTTCCAGAAATTGCACGAAATTCAGTCAAAAATGACGTTTATGAGTACGATTTACTCATAAATGTAGCCAATTGGCCAGAAAAACGCAGTTTACACTGGAGAACATTGTTGCAAGCAAGAGCCATCGAAAACCAAGCTTATGTGATTGGCGTTAACCGGGTAGGAGAAGGTGAAAACGGACTCTATTATTCTGGTGATTCATGTATCATTGCACCTTCAGGAATGGTGGTTACAATGGTTTCGGATGAAGAACATATTGTTAACGAAGAACTGGAATCTGAAACCTTAAAAGAGGTGAGGAAAATGATGCCGTTTTTGAAAGATAGGTAAAGTAATTAAAATTCCTCCCCCTTAATCCCCCTCCAAAGAGGGAAGGGTAACAAAATCGCTTTTGCTTAATACTAACATATCCTTAATTTCGATATTTATGAGTAATGATTCTTTTAAAGGAAAAATTAAGTTTGTATACCTCCCCCTTCGGAGGGGGGCAGGGGGGAGGATATAGGAATAGTTATTATTCAAATAAGATTATCAATATTTAAGCGTTATAACAGCAGAAAACAAATAAATGAAACTCTATTCAAACAAACAAAAGTGGAAAATCGCATTGCTCTTTTTGGCGATTATATTGGTTGGAGCTTCACTATTTGCATCCAGTAGAATCGTTAATGAAGTTGCTAAACGTGAGCGTGAACGTGTTACCCAATGGGCAGATGCCATTAAAAAAAGAGCTGAATTAGTCCGTTTAACCAACAATTCTTTCGAAGAACTGCGAAAAAAAGAGCTCAATGAAATGCAGTTGTGGATTGATGCCACCAAAGAAATTTCTCGTAAAACATCGCTTGATAGTCAACAATCTTACGAGTTTCCCCTTAAAATTATCAATAGAAATGATGACATTCCTGTTATCGTTTTGGATCAGGAAGACTATGTTTCTACCTACATTAATATTGAATTAACTACAAAAGATTTAAAAGCGAACTTCCCCGACAAAGACAGTCTTGAAATTGAAAGATTATTTGCAGATTCTTTAGTTAAACTAGCCTATAGCTGGGAGAAAATTAATCCCTCTTTTACCATTGAAGTCTATGATGATTTATTTATGTCTTATTTCTACAATGATTCCCGCAACATCTTGCGTTTGGAAGAAGAAAGAGACTCTTTAATTAAGGCCTTTAACCAAGAATTAATAGAAAACGCCGAATTGGTTCCAGTAGTACTTACGGATAGTCTAAAACAGTTTGTTATAGCTTCTAATTTATTGGAGGATGATCTGGATAGTACACAATTAGCAGAAAAACTGGAGGAATTATCAAGCGCTAACGATCCCATTAAAATTCATTTTTCAGAAAATGAAGTGAGTTACTTGTTTTATGCAACGAGTCCAGAACTGGTTCAACTTCAGTACTTCCCATATATTCAATTCATTATTATTGGCTTGTTTATTTTGATTGGCTACATCATTTTCAGCACTTTTAGAAAAGCAGAACAAAACAAAGTTTGGGCAGGAATGGCCAAAGAAACAGCGCACCAGTTGGGAACACCAATTTCTTCTTTAATGGCTTGGGTTCAACTCCTAGACGGCATGGAAAATACCAAAGAAATCGCTAAGGAGATGAACAAAGATGTTGAACGCTTGACATCAGTTACAGATCGTTTCTCGAAAATTGGTGCAAGTACACAGTTAAAAGATCAAGATATTGTTCATACAACACAACATTTCCTAGAATACTTGCGAACACGTTTCCCGAAAAAAGTGGAATTAAGCTTCACGACTTCAGATGACGAAATTATTATTCCACACAATGCCGCACTTTTTGAATGGGTGATCGAAAACATCTGTAAAAACGCCATCGATGCAATGGAAGGTGTTGGGAAAATAGAGGTTAAAATAGTTCGGCAAAATGGAAAAATATTCATTGACATTTCAGACAATGGAAAAGGAATGACACCATCCCAACAACGCAGTGTTTTTCAACCTGGATTCACCACCAAAAAAAGAGGTTGGGGACTGGGTCTCCCATTAGCAAAACGAATTATTCATGAATACCATAAAGGACGATTGAAAATAATCTATTCCGAAGTAGGGAAAGGAACAACCTTTAGAATTATATTGTCTTCTTAATTGCATGTACGGACGTATTGCAACCGTCCGTACTACTGCAATACGTTCCTACTTCAAAACATCAATCGCTACATTGATTTCCTTATCCGTTTGATTGTAAATATAATACGCGCCCAATTCCAGCCATTTCTGACGTGCAATCTCTGCTTTAATACTCGTTTTTATACGTTCGAGTGAAGCATAATACTCTTTTGCATTAAAAGTAATGTTGTGCTTTTTCGCGGCATAGCTTTTAAAATCATTCAATATTTTTTCAGTGATTTTAAAGTCTTGGTCAAATGCTTGAACACTTGTATATTTATTCAAGTTATTAAAACGCACATAGGAGTAAGAAAACTCATTAAATACATTCGCGTATTGCAATCTTCTGTAATAAATAGAACTTCCTGTTGTGTCCATTGGAACAAATATATCTGGCATAATTCCACCGCCACCATAAACGATTTTGCCTTTTGGTGTGGTATATTTTAATGAATCAACCAATAATGTACTGTCTAATTCATATAATTCGCCATTTTCATAGCGATTCAATTCATCCATCATGTAGTTTTCATAATTTTCATTGTAAGATTTTTGAATACTTCTTCCTGTTGGAGTATAATAACGTGAAACAGTTAGTCTTAAGTTACTTCCATCTTTCAATTGAATATCTTGTTGAACCAATCCTTTCCCAAAAGAACGGCGTCCGATAATGGTTCCTCTATCATTATCTTGAATAGCTCCTGCAACGATTTCACTCGCAGAGGCAGAACTGCTGTTAATTAAAACAGCCATCTCAACATGCCCTAAGAACGGCTTGCTTTCAGAGTAAATTACCCTTTCCGGACTGTTCTTACCTTTTGTTGAAACAATAGGAGTTCCAGGTTCTAAAATGGCATCTAAGATAGAAACAGCACTTCCCAAAACTCCGCCACCATTGTAACGAAGGTCAAACACCAATTTCTTCATGCCTTGACCTTTTAAATTAATCGCGGCAACATAAAATTCATTAGCTGATTGCATACTAAACTGACCTAAGCGGATATACCCAATCTCATTAGTTAACATATAGTAAGCGGTAATTGATTCAATTGGTACAGCACCACGAATGATTTTCTTCTCCAACTTTTCTCCTTTGCGCAGAATCGTGACGTTTACAATAGTTCCTTCTTCACCTTTTAGCAATTCTCTTACATGTTCATTGGATAAACCAACGTTTGCAATATCTTCTCCATCGACATTAATGATTTGGTCAAACTTTTGAATTCCCACCTTGAAAGCAGGAGATTTGTCAATTACGTTCACAACACTCAAAGTATCATCATAGATTGTAAAACGAATACCTACTCCACCAAACTTCCCTTGGATGCCCTCACTCATAGCTGCTAAATCTTCCGCAGCAATATAATTTGAATGTGGATCTAGTCCATGCAGTAAATCTGTAATCGTCTTTTCGAATAGCTGCTTTGTATCAATACTGTCTACATATTCTTTATCCAATATTTTGATGATATCTGCTAACTTTTGTTCGTATTTTCCAGATGTTGTGGCGTCGGTTTTCTTTCCGTCTGACAAAAATATTCCTAAGAAAATTCCAATTACGACCAGTAGACTTCCAACCAGAGGGTATATTGCTTTGTTTGAACTATTCATTCTCGATATTAATTATTTGCTCGATGTTTATTCCAGCCGTTTTTAAAAAATGTACTCCAGAATCATCTTTATAATGATTAATGTAAACTACACGGACAATTCCTGCTTGTAGAATCATTTTACTACAATCTTTACAAGGAGACATGGTAAGGTAAAGCGTTGCACCTTTCGCATTATTGGTAGACTTCGCTACTTTCAAAATTGCGTTGGCTTCTGCATGCAAAACATACCAATGCGTTTTTTCATTATCATCCTCACAGCAATTGTCAAACCCCGACGGAGTACCATTGTATCCATCAGAGATAATCATATCATCTTTAACAATTAAAGCCCCGACTTGTTTACGGTTACAGTGCGAGAGTTTTGCCCATGTTTCTGCCATGCGTAAGTACGCTTTATCATATCGAAGTTGCTTTGCTTTGCTCATGTTTAAAGTTTGATGGTTCAAAAATAGGGTTTCTTTTAAGCATTCGTAAACTTATAACCCACCCCACGAATACTGTGAAAAAACCTTGGGTTTTTAGCGTCTTTTTCAAATAACTTTCTAAAAGAAAGAATGTAATTGTCTATTGTTCTTGTCGTTGGATAAGCGTCTTTACCCCAAACTTCTTCTAAGATAAAATCACGTGAAACAACTTCACCTTCATGTTCGTCAAAAAGTTGAAGTAATTCTATTTCTCTTTTTGAAAGTTCAGCGATATATTCGTCGTTCTTTTTTACTTCGTAAGTCAACAAGTTGACATCGTATTCACCAATTAAAAGGTGTTGGTATTTCACGTTCTTTTTCTTGTGTCTTAAAATTAATACCTGAACACGCAGCAAAAGTTCTTCTAAATCGAATGGTTTAGCAAGAAAATCATCTGCTCCAAGTTTTAATCCTTTTATTTTATCTGAAGACGTTCCTTTCGCAGAAACAAATAAAATGGGGGTATCTGTAAGGCTTTTATACATCGAACAAATGTCCCAACCGCTCACTTCAGGTAGCATAACATCCAAAATCACTAAATCATACTCTGAAACTTTGTGTGCATGCTCAATAGCTTCTCTTCCATTAGAAATACAAACAACATCAAAACCTTCAAGTTTGAGGTTGAGTTCAACCACATTACTTAAACTTTTCTCGTCTTCAATGAGTAATATTTTTTTAGAAGTATTTGCCATTTTAATTAAAAATCATTCAAAAATTGATGAGTATATCCATTATTTAACCGTGAAATTATCAAAATCAAAATTACAAAGATTAAAATGAATGAAGTTTTTTAGTTCCAAGGAAAGCAAAAATACAAATCGAATGGAGTATTCACATGAAATTCAAGCTTATAATGCATTGTTTTTAACCAAAGTTAACGTCAAAGCATAGATTTTCAAAAATTTATACCTTCACAAGGAAGCATATTCGCGTTTTTTCCTTTATTTTACATCAAAATTGAACATCTGACAAACAGTTTTTAGTTTTAAAAAACAGAATCGTTTAAACAATGCAAAACATAATGGATAAACTGGTTGCCCAATTCCCCAAACAAATAGCTGATGCAATTCAAATTGCGTCTAAGGCTAAGCTTTCTTTTTACGAAAACAAAACTTTCGATCATGTCGTTATTTGCGGTATGGGGGGCTCCGGAATAGGTGGGAAAATGGTCGCGCAGTTATTTTCTGATCAAGCAACGATTCCAATTGTTTTAGTGCAAAACTATTCGATTCCTGCTTTTGTAAATGAGAAAACCTTGGTGATTGGATCCTCATACTCTGGAAATACCGAGGAAACCTTAGCTGCAATCCATTCTGCAGAAGAAAAAGGAGCAAGCATTGTCGGAATAAGTTCAGGTGGGGAATTAATCCAGTTCTGTAAAAACAAAAACTACGATTATATTCGTGTACCAGGAGGGAATCCACCACGAAGCATGCTGGCTTTCTCTGTGATTCAATTGATTCATATTCTGTCTAAAGCGAAAGTGATTCAACAAGATGCCTTAGATTCTGTCATGAATTGCCGCCATTTATTGAACGCTGAATTGATTTCTATTAAAAATGAAGCTAAAAGTCTAGCGCAACATGTTCACGGAAAGCAATGTGTTATTTATGCTGATTCTGATTTGGAATCTGTAGCCATTAGAGCGCGTCAACAATTCAATGAAAACAGTAAGCAATTGTGCTGGCATCACGTTATTCCAGAAATGAATCACAACGAACTTGTTGGATGGAGTGGAGGAAATGACAATTATGCTGTTGTGTTTTTTGTTTCTCAATTTATTTCAGATCGCAATAAATTAAGAACAGAATTAAGCCAAGAAGTGATCGGTAAAAAGACTTCTCATATTTTATCCATTGAGGGTAAAGGAAAAACATTGATTGAAGAATCTTTTTATTTTATTCATATTATTGACTGGGCTTCACTATTTTTAGCCGAATTGAATGAAAAGGATCCAATAGAAATTCAAGTGATTGATTATTTAAAAAACACGTTGAATAAAGCTTAAGTTATGCCTGCAGAAGTTATTCTTGAAGATTTAGGACTCATCGACTATAAAGAAGCGTGGGATTATCAAGAAAAACTATTCAAGGAAAATGTCGATTTAAAAATTGCTATTCGAAAAAATGAAACGGAGGAAGTCACCAAAAACTATCTTTTAGTTTGTGAGCATCCTCATGTTTATACCCTAGGAAAAAGCGGAGATTATTCTCATTTATTGCTTTCAGAAGAACGTTTAGCTGAGATCAAAGCAACTTATTATAAAATCAACCGTGGTGGAGACATTACTTATCATGGACCAGGACAATTGGTTGTTTACCCAATTTTAGACTTAGAATCATATTTCTTTACAGACATTCACAAGTATATGCGCTCACTCGAAGAAGCGGTAATCTTAACGCTTGCTGAATATGACGTTGAAGGCGGTAGAGTAGATGGTTTTACTGGGGTTTGGCTCGACAGCGGGAAAAGTACAGAACGCAAGATTTGTGCTATGGGAGTGAAGTCATCTCGTTGGGTAACCATGCATGGAATAGGGTTTAACATCAATACAAACCTGAATTATTTTAATTATATCGTTCCTTGCGGTATTGAAGATAAAAGTGTAACTTCACTTGAAAAGGAGTTAGGTCATCCAGTGGAAATGGAAGAAGTAAAAACCAAGCTTCAAAAACATATTGCTACGATTTTCAATGCGAAATACACCCAAGAAAAAAAGGACTTTTAAAAGTCAAGTGAAACGTTACCTTCTGGTTTTGTTTCTGTTTTTTCTATTCCTCAATTTGACCATCTTTATTACTGGAAAAACCTATTTATACAAAGGAATTCAAGAAACTTATCTCAAAGGAAAAACAGGTCCAGGGATTTATGATTCCATTACTTTCCCCGTTCGAGTAGCTCCAAAAGCTAAGCTTAGTCAAAAGTGGACAGTGAATAACCCGATGATTCAATTGAATCAAAGTTCCTTAGCTGCCTTAAAAGAAACAAAAACAAGTTCTTTTCTCATTGTTAAAGATGGTGAAATTATCCATGAATCATATTACAATGGACACAATGAACAGATCAAAAGTAATTCATTTTCGATGGCTAAAAGTTTTATTGGCTTATTGATCGGGATTGCAATTGACAATAATGAAATTGAAAGTTTTGATGCTCCAATAACCGATTATCTACCATTCAGACTACCGAATGATGAAGGAATAACTATTCGTCACTTATTGGGCATGTCAAGCGGCTTAGATTGGTCAGAAAGCGGAAAGAACCCCCTCTCAGATAACGCGGCGGCATATTATACTTCCGATTTAGACGCTCTCCTTCAAAAAGAGGAATTTAAAACGGAACCAGGTTTAGTTTTTGATTATGTGAGTGGAAATAGTCAATTGCTCGGTATTATTCTCAAAGAAGCTACTGGAAAACACCCAACAGATTATTTTGCTGAAGAAGTTTGGTCAAAAATAGGAGCTGAACATGATTTATTATGGAGCTTAGACCACGGCGATGGAACAGAAAAAACTTTTTGTTGTGCTTATGCTACCACACGAGACTATGCTAGAATTGGGCAAATGATTCTGAATCACGGACAATGGGATGGAGAAGAAGTGATTTCAAGTAAAACTTTAAGTACCATTTTAGCTCCCTTCAATATTAAAGAAGCCCACTATGGATTACACTTTTGGCGCTATAATCACCCCGTTCATCCTGCCGTTTATGCTCGAGGGATTCTGGGGCAATACATTATCATGATTCCTTCTTTGAATGTTGTAATGGTGCGCACAGGTCATGAAAGAAAAGAAAAATACTTTATACCAAAAAACAAAAAGAGAGATGTCGACTTTGTTCTCGAAAACGGTTACAAAGAACATCATCCATTAGATCTTTTTGACTATTTTTCAGCCCTGAAATATGTTTTGGATCAAGATAAGTGAGTGTGAATATGAAAGAAGAATTAAAAAGCCCTAAAGTAGAGAATGTTTCTGTTGCTGTTGTTCAAGAATTGGGAGAAGACAATGTGATTGTTTACAACGTTTATTTGATCAACGAGAAAAACGAACTTTTAGAAAATGTACTGGTTACTTCGAAAGGTTATGCTACTGTAGCAAAAACAGAAGAAAAACTAATCACCAATACCCTGAGAAGATCTATGGGGAATATTGAACCAAATTCTGTGGAGCAAATAGAGCCGATCATGGAGGATGTCATGGGTTTAAACAATGAATATTGGGTTTCCTTTTGGATTGGGTCAACAATGTATGATAAAAAGTACATTTTCCTCTCTGAAACCATCAAAGAGGAGAATTTCGTAAATGTTCCGATTATTAATAAAAAAGGAGTTTTGGTGCGTTAGTAGAGATTAATCTGGCCAGAATACTCCATACTCACCCTCAATACTGTGTAATTACCATTGAGGACAAGTTCCACAATTGTTCTTTTGGCTCACAAAAAATGAAAACCCTAAGTTGATTGTGGGAGAAATAAACCCAACTACTTGTTTGGCCGTACTGCTTCCGTTGGTGGTAAGTTTGATGTTGTTTTGATTGAGTAAGCCCCCCGTAAGTCCAAGCTGTAAAAACACATGTTGGAAAAACTCTAAACGTAAACCTAAATCACCGGAGAAACCAAGTCCACTAAATGAGGAAATATTTTGCGTAATGTAGTCATCAAAAGTATAGTCTACTTTCGTAAATAATCCACCTATTTTTACGCCATAAACAGTGTGAAATGCAAATTCTGCTTTTCTTGATTTGTAAAGCATATCGTTACGCTGAACACCTATTGAAAACTGGTTAATCCCACCGCTTTGGGCTATGCTAAATTGATTTCGTGTAAGATTTATACTTTCGTTATAACTTCCAGAGTAAGCAGAATGTGCGTTCGGAGCAATAGTGCCATCAAGCGTAACTTGTTGATTGTCCTCAAAAAAGGTGTTGTAACGATCAAAACTTAGGGTTAAAGCCCATTTTGGCTTAATAAAGTAACCAAGTTTGATACTTATTTGTGGAGAGGAGCTCGAAAAAAACTTACCCAAACTCTCCGACTCTACATTGTCCTTGATTGATGTCTCTCTAAGAAAAAAAGAATAATTATTCCCATTAAACTCTACATCTGATGAAGAATAAGCACTTCTGTTGTATCCAATTTGTGCAAAGAAGGCGCCTTGTCCATTTGTATTTAATTTACTCTTTCGTTGAGCAAGTGCAGGATGAATACACCCCAACACCAAAATTAAAACAATGAAAGTGGAAGTTCTCATACAGGGCGAAGAATAAAAAAGGTATGTCTAGCATACCTTTAAGTTATATTTATAAAAAATTGATAGCGAGGATGATAAGGTCTACTATCACACTGATCGCTGCAAGATTTAATATTTGCTTTACAGGCGCTACAGCAATAAGAAAAGAAAGTGTTGCCATTGTTGAGAACACAATTAAAAACAATTGCCATGTGTGGTGAACAGCTCCTAATCCAACAGTTACTCCTCCTAAACATCCTACAAAGATTACAATCACGCTTATAATTCCAAAACGATTGGTTTCTAAATTGTCACCTAGTAATTTATCCCAAATAGATGTATTTGCCTCAGTCATAATCAAGTTTTATTTAAATTTCTAAACAAATATAGGAATTTTAAAAGTATATTGATTTTAGTCCTCCTGAAAACTATTTTTTATTTTTGCATTATTCAATTCTGGAAAGAAATTAATAACTATTTTTAAAGTTTAGCAAGTGATTATGAAGGTTATTAAACATAAGTCTTTGGGTTATGCTGAGATCATAGTATATGATAACAGTATCTTTCACATTCATTTTTTAAGTAAAGTTCCTTTAAATATTAATCAAGCAAAAGAAATTGGTGTTTTGAGACTCTCGCTTATGGAAAACGATAAAGCACTCGTTCTTTCTACATCAAAAGATCGTTTTGTTGTTCCAACAAATGAAGCTATAGCATATATTCAGTCTGCCAACCGAATGAATCATGTTAAAGCAAATGCTTTTGTGATTTCTAGTTTTTCTCAGCGACTAGCCGTGAAAACTGCACAAAGGTTAAATAAAATGCCTACGCCAATTTCCTTTTTTTCGAATATAGAAGATGCAATTGAGTGGCTTTTAAAACAAGAAAATTAATTAAGCCTTGTGTATATAACGCATTACTTCAAAAGTGATATTTGTAAATAACAATTTACTGTAAGCGTTTCGTTCTACGTTATAATGTGCGTCATTGAACAACTGATTAAACTCCAAAACATTATTTCCTGTAATAAACCTTGCAAATTTTGCCAAGAAATCTGCTTCATCAGCTGAAGTGCTCATTAACTGTTCTTCTGTATAATTTTTCATTAAACTTTGTCGCACCATATAGAGCGCATACTTTAAGAAATGCTTTTGTTCTTCACGCCCGAGTGCGGCCATTTGTTCTGCCCAATGCATCATCGGTAAGACTTCTTTTTTATAACTCACACGCATAAGCTCAACAAAGCGAGAGTAATTCGAATTTACAGCCTCACCCGCGCTGAGTAATTCTAATGCTAATGAAAGATTACCTTCAGATCGAGAGATAATACTTTTCGATAAGTCTTGACTTATGGTATGTTTAGTTTTTAAGAACTGACTTAATTCCTCGTCTTTTAACTGTTTAATTTTTGTAATCTGAGTTCGACTTAAAATAGTTGGAAGCATGTTTTCCTCTGATTCCACAATTAAAATAAACACTGTGTCTTTAGGTGGCTCCTCAATAATTTTTAAGAGTTTATTTGCACAAGCAGCATTCATCTCTTCAGCCAACCAAATAACACTTACTTTATAACCACCATCAAAAGATTTTAGGGTTAACTTTTTAATGATTTCCTCACTTTGATGAACAGAAATAATAGGTTTCCTTCCTTTATCGTCTGAATGGTTTATCCATTCATTTAAGTTTAGGTATGGGTTTTCTAAAACTAAATTTTTCCAACTGGTGAAAAGAGGATCGGATGTTTTTGAAATTGTTTGTACGGTAGGAAAAGAAAAATGGACATCCGGATGTTCTAGCTTTTGAACTTTACTGCATGCACTACAAACTCCACAACTGTCCTTCTCTTGCTTGTCTTCACACATTAAATATTGTACAAAAGCAAGTGTTAACGGAAGTCCGCCGTAACCAATATTTCCCAAAAACAAATGGGCATGAGAGACTTGATTATCTCTTACGTCATTAATAAACTTTTGTTTAAGTTCATTATGTCCCAGTACATCTTTAAAAAGCATAGGCTAAAGATAAATATTTATCGTTGGATTCTTTAAAATAAGAATAGAAAGCTTCAAAATTTATTAAACACTGTTATTTGTGATAAGATTTATGTATTTTAGCTACAATATTGTCATTAAATGAACATTAATATAAATTATGAAAAATAAAAACATCGCCTTGATTGCTTCTTTTACTTTAGGAGCAATCTTTACTCCTATTGCTTACACTTCTGCTAATGAGGTTAATACGATTGTACATGTAGTCCAAGAAGGGAAAACTGTAAGCATTACTGTTAACATTAATTATCTAGGAAAACCTTTGGATGGTGTTTCTGCTTCAATCGTTAAAGACGGAAAAGTGATTGTTGAATCAATTAGTGATTCAAAAGGTAAAGCCGTTCTTAAAGTAGATAATTATGATGTTTCAGCTGTTGATTTACAGCTCAAAAAAGAAGGTTACCAAACTCAAATAATGTCGGGTTTAATTCTGAAAAATGGTAGCGACTATGTATTCTCTTTAACAAAAGGGACGGGTGTTGTAACTACTGAAATTACTACTGGAATTAATAAAATTGAAGAAAAAAGTAAGGAAGAGATAGAAAGATTAGCGAAGCAAGAGGAGAAAGCAAAACAAGCCGCTGAAGCCTCTAAGCTAGCCGCAGAAAAATCTCAAGAAAAAGCAAATACCTACGCTGAATCTACAAAAGAGGAAGAGCAAAAAACCAAAGAAATAGAGGAAAAGGCAGCTCAAAAAACTGCCGCTGCAGCAGAAGCATCAGCAGAATCTGAAAAAATGGAAGAAAAACTTTCTACTTCAGAGGCTGACATTAAACAACGTGAAGAGCAAGCAAAACAACGTGAGCAACAGATTCAAGATTTAGAAGAGCAACGTGCTTCAGAAGATGCTGCTAAAGCAACAGCAAAAGCAAAGAAGTCAGCTGAAAAAGATGCGAAGAAAGCTGAGAAAGCTGCCAAAGCTAAGGCGAAAGAGGAAAATGCTTTAGCCAAAGAAAAAGCGCAAGCAGAAAAAGCAGCGGCTAAAGAAGCAAAGGCAGCAGCTAAAGAAGCTAAAGCTACAGCTAAAGCTGAGAAAAAAGCAGCAAAGGAAGCGGTCAAAGCACGTAAAGAGGCTGAGAAAGCAGCAAAAACAGCGGCTAAAGCGGCTAAAGCTGAAGAGAAATACAGTAAAAGTTTAAGTAAGCTTGTAGATAAACAATCGAAAATTGAGAAGAGCAGAGAAAAACTGAATAAGTCTCAGGAAAAATTAGATAAGGAAATCTCGAAAGGGAAGATTGATTCTGATAAAGCAAGAAAATCACAAGAGAAAATTACGAGTGGTCAACAAAGTTTAGACGCAGACTTGAAGAAAATTCAAGAAGATGTGAAAAAACTAAAGAAAAAATACAAAAAATAGTACTTGTTGAACTTATAAATAAAGGGTTGTCATTTTTTGACAACCCTTTTTTGATGCTCTATAATCACAAACTTTTCAAGCAATCCATAAATATCAATTAAGTATTTTCGATATTTGCAGTAAATCCTTTTTATGAAGTACCTCTTTTTATACTTAATTATTATTTCCCAATTCGTTGGAGCACAAAACACGGAACCTTTCCAAATTTATAATAAGAAAGGGAAGAAAATCAGTACTAAAAAGTTTTTAAAAAATCTGGAGCCTAGTCAGGTGATCTTGTTTGGAGAGTTACACGACAACCCTATTGCGCACTGGTTACAATTGAAAACGATTCAACACATGCACAGTAAACAAAGTATTGCATTGGGAGCCGAGATGCTTGAGTCCCATACTCAGGTTCAATTAAATAATTATTTATCAGGGGCGATTTCTCAAGAGGTTTTTGATTCTACAGCCCATCTTTGGATAAATTATAAAACAGACTATAAACCTTTAGTTGATTACGCAAAATCAAATAACCTTGCTTTTATTGCGACAAACATTCCTCGTAAATATGCGAGTTTTGTCTATAGAAATGGGTTGGAATCACTAGAAGAAGAACTAAATGAAGAGGAGAAGATATTAGTTGCTCCGCTTCCTATTGCTTATGATCCTGAGCTTTCAAACTATAAAGCAATGTTGAATATGATGAGTGATCATGCAAATCCAAACTTTCCAAAGGCACAAGCTATTAAAGATGCAACTATGGCCCACTTCATTTATGAACATTATAAAAGCAATTTGAACCAGTTTATTCATTTTAATGGTGACTATCACAGTAAGGATTTTGAAGGAATCTATTGGTATTTACAGCGCAAAGATGAAAACCTAAACATCAAAACCATTTCTACTGTAGAACAAGAGAATGTAAATAAACTGGACAAGGATTATCAAGGTCAAGCAGATTTTATAATCGTGGTGGATATAGAAATGACTAAAACTTATTAAATGCTACCTCAATTATTAAAAAAAGGGGATATTGTTGTTATTCTCGCTCCAGCAAAAGGAATTGAAAAAGATTTTATTGATTTTGCTGTTGAAACCATAGAGAAAAAAGGCTTGAAAGCTTTGGTTTCCCAAAATTGTTTGGGTCAACATAACTATTTTTCGGGAACCATAAAGGAACGAGTGGAGGATTTACAATGGGCAATAAACAATGAAGATGTAAAAGCAATTTTATGTGCACGTGGTGGCTATGGCTGTATTCAATTGCTTGACAGAATCAATTGGGCAGATTTTCTTGATCATCCAAAATGGATTATTGGTTTTTCTGATGTCACTGTTTTTCATCAGCATTTGGCCAGTATCGGTGCGAGCTCTCTACATGCTTCAATGCCTCTAAATTTTAAAAGCAATTCAGAATTGGCTTTATCAAGCATGTTTGAATGCCTTGAAACAGGTACGATAGAACATGAATGGGAAACCAAATGTCAAAACATTACGGGTTCAACTCAAGGTGAAGTGGTAGGAGGGAACTTAGCCGTTCTCGCTGGATTAATTGGGACGAAACACATGCCTGATTATCAAAATAAGCTCTTGTTTTTAGAAGATGTTGGGGAACACCTTTATGCCATTGATCGTTATTTCTATCAGCTTAGTAAATCTGGCGTTTTAGACCAAATTAGGGGATTAATTGTTGGAGGTTTTAGTGGAATGAAAGATACAGATCCACCGTATGGTAGCGACCTCCAGACCATCATTAAAACTCATTTTACCTACCATGCGATTCCAATAGCTTTTGATTTTCCTGGAGGACACCTCGATGATAACCGTGCTCTAATTTTTGGAAAGAATGCAAAGCTAAATGTTAAAGAGGGGAGTGCTGAGCTGATTTATGACTAGTATAAGCCTGATTTCTCCAATATTTCGTGCAATTCATCGAATGAAGAATACTCTAGCGTAAAATCCGCGTTTAAATTATTTTTATTGAGAAAGGCCGCTGTTGTTTTACCCCACGCGATAATCTTCTGATCACTGTCTACTTTATTTAATTGTAGAAACGATTTAACATTGCTTGGACTGGTAAAAACCAAAACAGCTGGCTTAATTTCAAGTTTGACTGGAGTAAGTTCGGTATTGTAGACAATTAAATCTGTTATCTGCCCTTTATACAAACGCTTTTGCATGGATTGATGAGAGTAGTTTGATTGCGGAAACAACACCTTTCTTCCAGCAACAAAAGCTTCGAACTCCTTGCTTACTTTTTCAGGATTACCACTGTTTATTCCTGTGAAATCAACTTTATATCCTTTAGATTCAACAAATTCGGAAGTAACTTTTCCTATCGTTGCAATGGAAACTGTCTCTTTAATTTTACATTGTTCTAAATAAAATCCTGCAGAACGTGGACTGGTAAAGAAAACCACTTCGAAGTCTTCTTTTGGACAGTTAAAATCTTCAGCTACAAAAGAAATCATCGGTTGATCAATCAGATTTATCTTCTTTTTTTTAACGAAAGCTAAAAAAGCTTCATCGCTTACTGTCTTTGAGATAAATAACATTGAATTATTGGGCGTTGATGTGTTCAAGAATTTCCTCAACTATTCCATCATTATTCACCGCTGAAAAAGTGCTGAATTTAGCGCCATCTTCCCATTTTCTAGCAAAAGCTACGTGAACTGTTTTTTCTTCGTCACAATAGATTCCTAAAGGCAATTGACAACCACCATCCATATTTCTCAATACACCTCTTTCGATACCAATTCTCTCTTCAACCTCTTTGTCATTCATTGCTTTGAGAACTTCGGCCAAATGTGTGTCTTCTGCCCTAATTTGTAGTCCTAAAACCCCTTGGGCTGGACATGGAATGAACAGGGTAGGGTCTAGTGTACTGATTGTTAAATCAGATAA
>Ga0209075_1001965_pt1 | contig 18737 bp, 13 predicted proteins | sample Stecom2011_FD_187523 | JGI IMG/M metagenome (GOLD analysis project Ga0209075, IMG submission 187523) | Agricultural soil microbial communities from Utah to study Nitrogen management - Steer compost 2011 (SPAdes) (version 2) | ecosystem: Environmental > Terrestrial > Soil > Agricultural land...
CGCCATTGACGGCTTGAACACCCTGGTCCGCGGCCAGAAATTGCCGATTTTTTCCGCCTCCGGGCTTCCCCACGCCCGACTGGCAGCCCAGATCGCGCGCCAGGCCAAAGTCTTGGGGGCGCAGGAAAAGTTTGCCGTGGTATTTGCGGCTATGGGTATCACTTTTGACGAGGCGGATTATTTTATCACCGACTTCCGGCGAACCGGCGCCATCGAGCGGGCGGTACTTTTCGTAAATTTGGCCAATGACCCGCCGATTGAAAGAAACGCCACGCCCCGTATGGCCATGAGCGCTGCCGAATACCTGGCTTTTGATCTTGAAATGCATGTTTTGGTGATTCTAACGGACATGACCTACTACGCGGAGGCACTGCGGGAAATTTCGGCCGCGCGTAGGGAAGTACCGGGCCGGCGTGGTTATCCGGGTTACCTCTACACAGATTTGGCCACCATTTATGAGCGGGCGGGCCGGATCAAGGGGCGGAAAGGCTCTATTACGCTTCTACCTATCCTTTCCATGCCGGAGGATGACAAGACTCATCCCATTCCCGACTTAACCGGCTATATCACGGAGGGACAGATTATTCTCAGCCGCGAGTTGCACCGCAAAGGGATTTATCCCCCCATTGATGTCTTACCCTCCCTTTCCCGGTTGAAAGATAAAGGAATCGGCGCGGAAAAGACCCGGGAAGACCATGCAGACACCATGAACCAGCTCTTCGCCGCCTACGCGCGGGGAAAAGAAGCCAAGGATTTGGCGGTAATCCTCGGGGACGCCGCCCTGACCGACATGGACCGGAAATTTGCTCATTTTGCCGGGGAATTCGAAGAACGCTATGTCAAGCAGGGTGAAAAAGAAAACCGGAGTATTGAAGAAACTCTCGATTTGGGCTGGGAGCTCTTAACCTTGATCCCCCGGGGCGAGTTGAAGCGTATTAGTGACGAATATATCGATAAATACCTGCCCAAGAGGAATGAAAAACCGGAAGCGGAAACGGGGTGAACCCATGGAATTAAGAGTTAATCCCACCAGGATGGAATTGCTGAAGTTGAAAAAGCGTTTACGGGTAGCCACCCGTGGGCACAAGCTTTTAAAAGATAAACTTGACGAGATGATGAAAGCCTTTCTGGAACTGGTGGAAGAGAACAGGCGTCTCCGGAACGAAGTGGAAGACAACCTCGGCCGGGCGTTTAAAGGATTTACCATGGCGCGGGCGGTTCTTTCTTGGAATTACCTGGAGGCGGCGCTTGCGTCCCACCGCGGTCAAACCGGTATCAAAGCGGAGAGGGTCAGCAGGATGAACGTTGAAGTCCCGCGTTTTACCCCTGTGGAGGAAAAAGATAAGAATATTTACCCTTACGGTCTGGCGGAAACCGCCAGTGATTTAGATGAAGCCGTTCGCCGGTTAAATTCTGTTTTCCAATCCCTTATCCAACTGGCGCAGGTGGAAAAGACCGTGGAACTGATGGCCGGGGAAATCGAACGTACCCGCAGGCGTGTCAATGCTTTGGAATATGTCCTGATTCCGCAAATCGAGGAACAGGCGAAGTATATCACTATGAAACTGGAAGAAAACGAGCGGGGTAATTTAATTCGTTTGATGAAGGTCAAGGAAATGGTAGGCCGGGGGTAACAGAAGGTTTCCCGTTTTGGCCTTCCCACCAAGATGGGATTGAGTGTTGTGGCCAGGGCTATCCAGACGGCAGCGTTTCCAAATATTTCCAGCCCAGGATTGGGTGGCTCAGCTTATTTGATGGAATCAACTTTCCTGCGTTGCCTGTCTATTTCATAAAGTATAATCGAGGCCGCGCAGGACACGTTAAATGAGGTACTCTTTCCATACATGGGAATCCGGCAAAAGTCCTCGCATATTTCTTTATAGTTATTGCTTAAACCAAAAGTTTCATTGCCGATCAGCAAAACCGTTGGCCTTGTGAAATCAACCTCTTCCACCAGATGGTCCGTTTTTGCGGTGGAACCGATAATCTGGAAAGCGGTTAATTCCCCCCTCAACTGCGCAAACCAGGGCGTAAGCTCATGATGAGAAGGTAATCTGATGGTTGGTACGGCAAAAAACGTTCCCATGCTTGCTCTAATCGTTTTCGGATCATAAAGATCTGCAGCATGCCCGGTAATGATTAGCCCGTCTACTTTCAATGCTTCACAGGAGCGGATCAATGTCCCCAGGTTCCCATGATTCGACGGCCGGTCAAAAACTAAAATTAACAGGTCTTCCTTGATTTTGATCCTTGAAAGGTCATTTTCCGCCATGGTAATCACGGCGATCAACTCCGAGGCCTCTTCCTCTTTATCACTCAGTTTTTCCATTAGTTTTAGGGAAAGTTCCAAATGGGAGTCGGCTGTTGAATTTTTTAGAATTCCCTTAGCCCAGTCCGAGAGAGGTTTTTCTTTGGTGTAGAGAAAAGACCTGATTTTCCAGTCGTGTTCTACAGCATAATTAATAGACTTGACACCTTCCACAAAAAACTCCTGATACTTTGTCCTCTTTTCCCGATTCCTCTTGATTACTTCGATACGTTGGAAATCATTATTCTCATTAACGATTCTTTTCACTTTAGGCTTCATCATGCTTCCTCCTTTTCGTCTTATCCAGGAATACCGTCTTGTTCATCAGTAATTAAGGTTCCATGAGTCCCTGTTCTTTATTATCGTCAGGCGCCTTGGAATTTTCTCGCGCATCCAGCTTTCTTACGGAAGGTACCAGGAGACACAAAGATGCAATACAGATGATTAAAATTCCTGAAAGCAAAAACCAGCGTTCTACTCCGATCCGGTCGGCAAAAGCGCCCGAGAGGATCAACCCCAGGGGCATAGCCAGAGAAGTAATGCTTCCCGTAAGAGAAAACACCCGCCCCAAATATTCGGGTTTGATTTTTTCCTGGAAAAGCGCGGTCTGCACACCGCTGTAAAAGGGAACAGACAGCCCCATTAATAAGCAGCACAGGACAAATATGGCAAACCCATTTACAGAAAGCAATCCGGAAACCGCTAAGCTTAATCCCATCAGCAGAATAGAAGCAGTCATCAAGACGATCCGCTTTTTAAAGCCCCCCAGCAGCCCCAGGAAAAGACCGCCCGCCAACATGCCTGAGGCAAAAGCGATTTCGGCAATCGAGGCATGCATCGGCGTTCCGAGAAAATAATCCATACTCATTAACGGATAAAGAGCATTAATCGGCATATAAACGAACATATATAAGGTTCCTACTAATAGCAAGGCAAAGAGGCCTTTGTTTTCTCTCAAGGCCATAAATCCTTCTTTCATTTCGCCTATGAAGTTTCGTTCCCCGCTTTCTTGCTCCGGTTCGGCTTTCGGAATGTGGACAAAGCCTACTGTTACACAAGCAACCAACGCGCCCGCTATATCAATAGCAATAATCGCGTTTAACCGCCAAACCGCATATAAAAAGGCGGCCACCACCGGACTCAGAATATAACTGATCGACTGCAAAGATTGACTGTAGCCGGCGTATCTCGTCAGCTTTTCTTTTGGTACTATAACGGGCGTGACCGCACCCAAGGCCGGTGTATGGAAGGCGCTTCCGATACTGCGGATAAACAATACTACCATGATTATCCAGACCGGCAGTTCCATAAAGAGGGCGATAAAAGCTAATACCGTGCCGGCCAGGGCGATAATCAAATCGGCACCCATCATCACCAACTTCCGGTCATAGCGGTCAACCAGGACACCAATAGCCGGACCTAAAAGGGCATATGGTAAAAAGCCTACGAGGGAGGCGATGGAAAGCACCAGTGCCGAACCGGTCTTTTCCGTCAGGTAAAAGATGATTGCCATTTGCAGAATCGCACTGGTGATTAAAGATATCGCCTGTCCTGCCCAGATTGTGAAGAAAGTTCGTTTCCATTTTGTAATTTTTATCGTCATTTTAATTACTCCTTTTAAGCACAGTGTAATCATCTTATTTTTAACGTATTTTTAATCACAAACAACAAAAAATGCAGATCATCCTGCCGGCAGGCATTGATCTGCATTCTCACGCAAAAGAACAACAAACAATACTATTGCTCCATGTTCTGATTCGTTAAAAATAAGCACACCAAAAAGCCCGCTCGGGGAGTAATCTACCGTTTTTTAATGCGTGCTTACCTTAAACGAGCAGAATACATGAAATTTGCGTCCTCCTATTTTTCAGTATAAGGTATATCAGTAAATAATATAACATAACAGAACCGGTAATTCAAATAATTTTTGCCGACCTTTCTGCGCCGGTCGCGTTTTTTGTACAAACCAGCGCTGGTTTCTCTTTAGTTCCTTGTCTGGTTATCACAGCTATGGTATGATATTGGCAAAGTGATGTTACGCCGGAAAGGGTTGGTACGGCAAGTACAAAACCGGTCGCACAAAAAGGCTGTTTTAAAAAAAATGGAACGGAGTTGACAACGGATGTTCTACATCTTCAAGCATTTCGCTCCATACCTGGCGCCTTATAAAAGGGCCTTTGGTTTGGCCGTGGTTTATACCCTCTTTCAAAACGGCCTTAATTACCTGCTCCCGCAGTTTATCGGGGGAATTTTTGACCATGTCTTCCCCTATATTAAAGAGGAGAGAGGCTTATCTTTACTCTTGGCCTGGTGTGGTGGGATTTTATTTTTGGGCTTTCTCCGGGCTTTCCTGGCCCGACTGGGGATATTTGGCTTTGAAGGCTCAGCCAATTACATTGCCGCCGACCTTCGTAATGCGATGTACCAGAAACTGCATAAAGCGCCGTTGTCCTACTACGGCGCCACCCGCACAGGCGATTTGATGTCCCGTTTGACCCTGGATGTGGAGATGATGAGGCATTTTTATGCCTTTATATTTAGTCACGCGTTTACCTGCGTGCTGACTCTTGTTGCGGTAATAGGGTTGATGTTTTTGACCAGCTGGAGAATGGCCCTGATTGCCCTGGTTTTTCTTCCTGTTATTATCGTGGCGCTTATTAGATTTAGCAGGCAAACAGCCCAAGGAGTCAAAAAACGGCAGGAACAGGCGGGAATTCTTAATGCTGTCCTGCAGGAAAATATTACCGGCATCCGTGTGGTAAAATCCTTTGCCACTGAGGAACGGGAGATTGAGAAATTTACCAAAGAGAACCGGGAACTGAAAAAAGACAATTTGCGGGTAAATCTTTTAAATGCCCGCATGTTCCCTTTGTTAATTCTTTTCGGCGGTATCGGGACGCTGGTTGTTTTGGGAGTGGGCGGACGGCTGGTCTACCAGGAGGAGATAACCTTCGGAACCTTTATGGCCTTCAACAGTTACCTGGGACTACTGGGTTGGCCGCTGTGGATGCTTTCGCCCACATTAAGCCATATAAAACAGGCGGAAGGATCAGCCCGGCGCCTGCTGGAGATCTTGCGTATACCGGAAGAGTTTCAACCTGGAACTCCCCTGCGACGCAAAATGCGGGGGGATATTTGTTTTGAAAATGTTTCGTTTGAATATGCTGATCTGGAAGGAGAAACCAATGTTTTAGAAAAAATCAACCTTCGAATAGTCCCCGGTGAAAAGGTGGCTGTTATCGGCTTGACCGGTTCCGGTAAAAGTACGCTGGTCAATTTGATTCCCCGTCTTTACCGGCCTACTGCCGGCCGGATAACCCTGGACGGGGTGGATTTGAACGATTGGGACCTGGGTTCTCTGCGCCGCCAGATTAGCCTGGTGGATCAGGAAACATTCCTCTTTTCCACCAGCATCGGGGAAAACATTGCCTTCGGAGTGGACGACACAACCCCGGAGCAGGTTATTAAGGCTGCGCAAAAAGCGCGTATTCACGATTTTATTGTCGCGCTTCCGCAGCAATACAACACCATTGTCGGGGAGAGAGGCGTGGGACTGTCCGGCGGACAAAAACAACGGGTCGCTATTGCCCGGGCGCTGCTTACTGATCCTAAGATTTTGATCCTCGACGACTCCACCTCCAGTGTGGATCCGGAAACCGAAAAAGACATCCAAGAGTCCTTAAAAGAGTTGATGGCCGGTCGAACCACCATCATTGTAACGCAGCGCATGTCCATGGCCCGCCTGGCCGACCGGATTATCCTGTTGTCCAGCGGAGAAATTAAAGCCGAAGGAAAACACGACTGCCTGTACGATTCCAACCAGTACTACCGGTTGCTCCATGACATCCAGTTAAAACAGGTGGAAAGACCGGAAGAAGAACTGTTGCGGGGATTGGAGGGATTATGAAGATGGAAACCGTAAAAATTAACACCCGTAACCGGTTGGTGATTCAGGAAAAAGAAGAAGATTTTAAAAGACCGTTTAACCGGGATATTTTTATCCGCCTGGCCGGTTATTTTCGTCCCTACCGGAAAGCGGTTGCGGTAACTTGTCTTCTTTCCGTAACCGGGATCGTTTTTACCCTTTTGGGACCTTATTTAATAAAAATCGGGATTGACGATTATATAGTTCCCCGGCAGATGGAGGGGTTTAACCGAATTGTCTGCTTTTTGGCTTTGGTCATTGCCGGGCAGTATCTCTCTTTTTTAGGGCAGGGGGTTTTTGCGGCCAAAGCCGGTCAGAACGCCATTTTTGACCTGCGCCAGAAACTCTTTAACCACCTGCAAACTCTTTCGCTGGGTTTTTATGACACACAAAAGGCCGGGCGGATTATGATCCGCGTAACCAATGACGTAAATTCCCTGCAGCAATTATTAACCGCCGGGGTGACCATAGCCGTGGCCGACAGCTTGACTTTTATTGGTGTCTTTGCCTTTATGTTGTGGATGGATTGGCGTTTGACCCTGATTACGCTGGTAACTTTGCCGGTCACGATTTGGCTGGTCTTTTTTGTTCGCAACCGGTTATTGGTAGAATGGCGAAAAATCCGTTACAAACTGTCCAATGTCAATGCCACCTTGAACGAGTCAATTTCCGGGATCAGAGTAACCAAGGCTTTTAACAGGGAAGAAAAAAACTTTAAGATGTTCGGGAGAATAAACGACGAGCACCTGCAGGCCGCCCAGAAAATAGTGCCTTTGGTCGGTTTTTTTTGGCCGTCGGTCAATATGTTGAATTATATCGGCATTACCATGATTCTTGGGGTGGGCGGCGTTTTACTGCGCTATGATTGGGTGACTTTGGGAGTGCTCGCGGCTTTTATGAATTACCTGAACCGCCTTTTTCACCCGTTGATGAATATAAGTAATCTTTTTAATATGATCGGCATGGCTATGGCGTCTTGCGAGCGTATTTTCAACTTGATGGATGTGGCGCCACAGGTGCAGGAAGCAGCGGAACCGGTGATGATCGGTGAACTCAAGGGAGAGGTGGAATTTAAAAATGTTACTTTTAAATATGAAGACTCGGAAGAGATTCTCCACGATTTCAACCTTCACGTGCGGCCCGGGGAGACCATAGCCCTGGTCGGCCCGACCGGCGCCGGAAAGTCAACAGTTATCAATGTTTTATGCCGGTTTTACGATATAACCGGGGGAGAGGTTTTAATCGACGGGTTGGATTTACGGGAAATTTCTTTAAAGAGCTACCGGGAGCAGATTTCCATTGTGTTGCAGGATAATTTTATCTTCTCCGGCAGTATTGAAGAGAATATCAAGTATGGGAAACCGGCCGCCGGCAAGGAAGAGATTATCGCCGCCGCCAAAGCAGTGGGTATCCATGAATTCGTCCTTTCTCTGCCCGGCGGGTACGCCACGCAGGTGCATGAACGCGGCAGCCGTCTTTCCGTCGGCCAGCGGCAGTTGGTCGCATTTGCCCGGGCATTGATTCGTAATCCGAAGATTTTGGTTTTGGATGAAGCAACTTCCAGTATTGATACCCAGACTGAGCTGGCGGTGCAGATTGCCCTAAAAAGGATTTTGGCCGGTAGAACCGCTTTTGTCATTGCCCACCGTTTATCCACCATTAAACGGGCGGACAGGATAGTGGTTATTGACAACGGGCGGATCATTGAAGAAGGGCGGCACAATGAGCTGCTGGCCAACAAAGGTGTTTATAGGAGGTTGTATGAGAGCCAGTTTGCAGAGTCTCCGGCGTCTTGACTCCTGGGGAAACCGGAGCGGGGTTCTAAGGTTCGCTTCGCGGCAAAAACGGGCACATGACATACGGGACGTCGTGTCCGGAAGTCAACTCGCCGCGTCCTGCGGCTCGGCCCGTTTTGGCCGCTTCTCTCACCAAGAAGCCCCGGACCGGTTTTCCGAAGTCGCGGCGACGCCGGAGCCTCTGCCTGCTTAAGGGGAAGAAGAGTCTCCGGCGTCTTGACTCCTGGGGAAACCGGAGTGGGGTTCTAAGGTTCGCTCCGCGGCAAAAACGGGCACATGACATACGGGGACGTCGTATCCGGAAGTCAACTCGCCGCGTCCTGCGGCTCGGCCCGTTTTGGCCGCTTCTCTCACCAAGAAGCCCCGGACCGGTTTTCCGAAGTCGCGGCGACGCCGGAGCCTCTGCCTGCTTAAGGGGAAGAAGAGTCTCCGGCGTCTTGATTCCTGGGGAAACCGGAGCGGGGTTCTAAGGTTCGCTATGGGGAAGACAGAGTCTCCGGCTGTTTCTTTGTTCTTTTCTGTTCGTACAAGCGGTTGTCGGCTTCGGCAATTAATTGTTCGATGGATTTTTGCCCGTTACAGGAGAAAGGAACGGCTCCCATACAGACGGAGATTTTGTACGGTTTTTTGGTCTTATTATTGTATTCATCCAAGTTTTCGCCGAGGCGTTGTTGGAAACCCTCCAGGTTTTCCAGGGAGGTGTTTATGGTAAGAATAGTGAATTCATCGCCGCCCAACCGGGCAATGATGTCTTCGCGCCGGAATGTTTTTCTGAGTATATTCGCCGCCTGGCAAAGGGCATAATCTCCTTCCTCGTGACCGTATGTATCGTTAATCGCCTTCAACTCGTCCAGGTCCGCGTAAAACAGGAGCCCTTCTTTTTTTGCCGACAATTCCTTCTGTAGTTTTTGCCGGCCGTGGTTGAGAAAACCCCGCCGGTTCCATAATCCCGTCAACTCATCAGTCTGGGAAATGGTTTTTAACTGTTTATTTTTCTTTTTGAGTTCCTGTAAAGCGTCACGCAACTTGGTTTCAATTTGTTCTTTGGCTTTCAATAAATATGTGAATTTTAGGACACATCTCATTTCGATAAACAAGTTTTCGTAGAGAAAGCGATTTTCCGGATGGAATTCACAAAGAATAAAGCCCATTTGATGCTCGAGGAAAAAAAGTGGGTTAATAATCATACTATACCGGTCCTCGGTAAACAAGTATTCAGAAGACAAAATTTTCTGTGTGGGAATGGAAGGTTTCTTTTTCAACACCTGTTTTAAACCATTTTCCGGATAGCCTGCCGCCGGTATTACGTTTTCCGGAGCAACCCAGCTTTGGTAATCCGGACAGTAAATTTCATCTTCATACAAGTATACCCGGCATCGTTCAATGCCCAATTTTTTAAGTTGCGGTACGGCGGCGGCAACCGCCGCCTCTTTTTGGTCAATATGTGGGACCATGATATCCAAAACACCACGTAAAGTCCGGTAGTTAAAATCATGTTCTTGACGTTCTTGAGCGCTTTTTTTCAAAGAAGTCTCCAGCAAAATTTGGTGGAGATTGATGAAAAAGTCCCCGATTCTCTTGACATTGTCTTTGTTGGGAGACTGGGAAGAAGCAATATCCCATAGCCTTGCCAAAAGGATTTGGATGGAGAGGCTTTCTTCTCCACTGAAGTTATGCTCTTCAAAAATATCCCGGAAGAGTTGTATTAAGGCTGGATCGGCGGTGAAACTTTCCGGGTTGAGCAATACCGGTAGGGCCTCTTCCAGGAAGCGAAGAAGGGTTTTATACTGAAAAAATCTTTTTTTTACCTTATCCATAGTTTGGCCCATAAAATCCCCGGTCTTTTGTTGCTTTGCACCCGGTTGAGCAGGAAATCGAGCATGAACGTTGTTCAACACTTCAGTTTGACGGCAGCCGCAAGATTCACGAATTACAATTTCGGTGTTTAACACAACTGTGGAAGTTTTACCCCCGTGAATCAAATTAAAAGCGAGTTCCACAGCTTTTTGGCCCATCTCATAAAGGGGTTGCCGGATGGTGGTTAATCCGGGGCGGCTGAACCAACTTGCCTCAATGTTGTCGAAACCAACCACTGACACTTCTTCAGGAATACGAATTCCCCGTTCCCGTAAAATGGAGACGGCGGCCAGAGCCATATCGTCATTGGCGGCAACCACAGCGTCAAACGGGACTTTTTTGATGTCCAACAACAGTCTCATGGCTTTTAGCGCTGAAAAAGCAGTAAAATCTCCCGGGCAGACAAGTTCGGGGTTGAAGGGGATATTGTTGCTTTTTAACACCTCAAGGTAGGCGGCATAACGTTCTTCGGCATCAAAATTATTGGGGGTCCCCTGCAGGAAAGCGATTCTTTTCCGCCCGTGGTCCCGGATTAAATGGTTTATTAGATCCCGTACTCCTTTTTTATTGTTAATTAAGATACAGGCGCCGCTCTCCACCGGGATGGTGATACTGACGATCGGCAGGGGGGAATAGCGGCGGCAAAACCGGATGATTTCTTCCCGGTTACTGAAGGTGTGAAAAATAGACATTGGCAAGATGAGGGCATCGACATTTCCCGGGTTAATAAGATCATAAATCACATTAAACTGGTATTGATAACGGTAGGGTGAATTAACCGTCTTGCCGGGGAAAATAAGTAAATTAAGATCATAATTTTTGGCGCCGTCAACAACGCCCTTGCACAAAAGGTACGAGTATTCGGCTTCCAATTCGGAGACAAAAAAGGCGACAGCCGGTCGTTTTTTTGGGGCGCGTTTTTTCATAGGGAACTCCTTACAGTAATCATAAATATGGAAATCTAATATAATTATATATAAAATACTTTCTCCTTACAAATATTCAATATATGGCTGCGACTGTCAATTTGTCTTATAAACCGGCTTTTTTCGGTATATCCGGGTTCAGCAGTTATGAATCGCGGTTTTTATGAAGTTAAAGGCGGTGGCTGGGGAAATATTTTCTAGTAAAAGAGGAGATATTGATTTTTTGTTGAATATGTTATCGCAAATACAAACGTTTGTTAAGAATGGTGAGGATATTGACGACAATAAAAGATATTGCCAGGCAGGTAGGGGTTTCTCCCAGCGTTGTTTCCCGTGCTTTAAATAATAAATACGGTGTAAAAGAAAGCACACGGGAAAAGATCACCCGGGCGGCAAAGGAAATGGGTTATTATCCTAATGCCGCTGCGCGTAGTCTGGTGACGCGAAAAACAGAAACCATCGGGGTCATGATGGCCGATATTTCCGAGCCTTACTATTCACAAATAATAAAAGGGATGGAATTTATGGCCAGCGAGACCGGGTATACCTTGTTGTTTTCCAATTCCTATGAAAGTCTGGAACACAGCAAGGTCTTGCAGAAAATGGTCGATGCGGAGCGCGTTGACGGGATGATTATTGTGGGGAGTAATATTAAAGAAAAAAATTATATCTCCCGTTTGGTCGAGAGGGGTACGCCCTTTGTTCTTGTGGAACGGAATTTTTCCGATCCCCGTATTAATTGTCTATGGGTGGACAATGTAAAGGGGGGTTACTTGGGAACCCGGTATCTTATTGACAAAGGACATGTCCGGATTGCCCACGTAGCGGGTAACCTTGATTACCAGGTGGCTTTGGACAGGTTGGAAGGCTACAAAAAAGCCTTGGGCGAAGCGGGCTTAACTTTCACTGAAGAATTGGTGGCTTCCGGGAACTTCCTTTGGCAAGACGGTTATTCCGCCATGAAAGAACTCCTGCGTTACCAACCGCTTTGTACCGCAGTCTTTACCGCCAATGATACAATGGCTTATGGGGCTTTGCAGGCCATAACAGAAAAAGGTTTGGCTGTTCCAGAGGATATAGTGGTGATGGGTTTTGACAACTTGGACTTTTCGTCTTTAACCAGCCCCCCGTTGACCACTATTGGCCAGCCACGGTACGAGATGGGTAAAGAAGCGGTAAAAATTTTGCTTTCCTTGTTTCAAGAGGAACCGGGCGAAGGAGTTAAAATTTGTTATTCTCCGGAGTTGATTATTCGCCGGTCCGCTTGACGGTTTTATTTGTGACATATTTGTATATGTCAAGTTAAAATAATAATAAAAAAATATATAAAAAAAGAAGGAAAATAGAAACGAATATTGAATACTTTATCACAAACGTTTGTTAGAATATTATGTAATACAATGAAATGTTGCCCACATAGTAAGATTGGGTATTAAATAATAGTCAGTATGTTTAAAATGGCAATAACAATCATAAATTATCGGGATAATAAGATATTTAAAAGGCTCATTCGTATTTGAATTTTTACAAACGTTTCTTAATTGTCGAACAGGAGGAGGAATTGATGTGGCATTACTGCAAGAAGCGCTTCTGGGTCGTTTGGGGTCGCGTTTTTCTTTAAATTTTCGACCAAGGGAACACAGGGTTTATATATCGCCAATGGGCCGTTTTTATGATAAACCATTGCAGCTGGGTCTCGGTTTGGAAGTGAAGGGAAAGGAGTTTCTTTTACCCTTTTGCGACCGGGGAAAAAAGACACAATTGTTTTCCCCGGTGAGCCAAGAGTTTTTGCTGGAGGGACTTAGGTTTACGGCACGCGACATGGTTTTGGGTGTGGAATTTGTGTGTACGATTCATTCGCCGTTTTACCCCGGCGACAAAAAAGTTTCCGGTGCGCCTTTTTACTATCTTGATTTGGAGATAAGAAGCTTTTTACACGGTCGTAAAGAATTTGTTCCGGTTAGCGGAAAGTGGGTATGCCGGCTTGCCGGGGTCAAAGGGATTAGTCTGGAGCATTCAGGGGCCAAGCTGAAAATTCAATCAGCCTTGGTGAAAGACTGCTGGTACAATACGAGTGAATGCCCCCGGGCGGCAAAATCTTGTTTTTCGGAAGGAGTTTTCACCGGAGAAGTCGGCATCTTTTCCGGGACCGAAGACGCGGATTGGCAGGGTAAAAAAGAAAAAAACGGAACGGTGTTGAAAAAAAAGTTTCAACTGGTTTCTCCCCGGCAGGTTATTACTGAAAGATTAATCATCACCGGTTACCAGCCGGGCGCTGTTATGAAGGTAAAGGACCGGCCGTGCGCTTTCCTTTATACCAGGTGGTTTCCTGATACCGACGCTGTTCTTGCTTTTGCCCGTGCAGAACGGGAAAAGTTGGTGGCCAAGACCGCATTGTTTACTGAAACCGTCACCCGGTCTTCTTTGGACAGTAATATCCAATCTTTGTTGGCTTGTGGCTTTCAAAACTATTTGGCCAACAGCTGGTGGGTTTGCAGTCAAGACGGAAAAACAGAGGGGTTCTTCATCTGGGAGGGATGGTGCGCTTTTCATTCCACTTTGGATGTGGAGTATAACAATGCCTGGTTCCCCCTGCTTTACTGGCCGGAGTTGTTGGAAAAACAGTTTGATTTCTGGTTTCAGGCTTTATTGCCGGAAGGTTTTCCCAGTCATGACCTGGGAGTCTTACTGGAGGTAAAAAAACAGGTTTATCCCCACCATATGCAGGTGGAAGAATCCTGTAACCTTTTGTTATTAGCTTATGCTCTGTGGCGTTTTCGCGACTGGAAGGGCTGGAGAGAATATATGCCGGATCTGTTGCGGGTAACAGATTACCTGTTGACTGTGGATACTACCGGGAATGGTTATCCCGACCGGGGAGTGGCCAACAGTATCGACGACGCTACGGCAACAGTCCAGTATGCCGGAGAGCAGACATACCTGGCGGTGAAAATATTCTCCGCTTTGACCGCCTTTTCGGAATTGAGCAAAGATTTCCGGCAGTTTTCCGGGAAAACCATACCTCAAGAAAAAGAAGCGGCGGCAATGAGGGAGAAAATCATCAAAACCATGGAGGATCAAGCCTGGCAGGGTAATTATTATATGGTTTGTCTACCTTCCCGCAGGGAAAACCTGCGTGATGTATGGACGGGAAAAGAAATTGACCATGAAGAACTGGCGGGTTGGAACGCTTCTTCTCTCTATACCGCCAACGGGTTGTTGTTTCTCTTGGCGGCCGGACTGGAACCGCCGTTGAACTATGACCGTTTACGAACGGATTTAGTAAATGCCCGGGAAGCCGGGCGTACCCTTTTTGGTGCCACCCATAGTAGTTTTGACCGGAACAGTGTTTGGCTTTCCCAGAATATTTGGAGTGACCTTGTTGCCTGTTATTTAAGGCTGGATTTTTTAGGAGCAGCCGGTTGTTGTTGGGATTTTTTGCAATGGGAAAATACTCAGGCACGGGGAGGCTGCTATGTTGATAGTTACGGCTGGAACTGGCTTTCTTATTATCCCCGGGGGGCTACGGCATTCGGTTTTCTCGCCGCTCTGGCGGGTATGCGGGTCAACGCGCAGGAAAAAATCGTCACCCTGGCGCCGCCCCGTCTTCCCTGCCGCTGCCCGTTGCTGCCTTTGGCAGATTGGGAAAAAGGGGAGGTTCCCTGGATTGATTTTAGTTTTGCAGAAGGGAAGCTCCAGTATTGTGTGGCGCAGAAACCGGCGGGAGAATGGAAAATTAAAATTTCTTCGGAAAAGGCCGGTTCTTGTTATCAACGGTAGGATAGTCACTATCGTTAAAACGGGAAGAAAAAATGAAGTATTGTCGCTGTTGGAATAGAAACAGGATACTTTTTTTACAGAAAAAATTGGACATTGCACTAAAGGCAGTACACATTGAGTATTGGCAAGAAAGGAGGTGGGGCGTGAAAAAATAAAATTTAAAATCTATTTGGTTGGGTTTAAAAAAGAAAGGGAGGTATGAAAATGTTTAGAAGCAAAGCGGTTGTTTTCGTAACCTTGTTGTTGTTGGTTTCTTTATGTTTTGGGTTGCTGGCAACGGTTTCAGCGCAGCCTGTAAAATTAGTTGTTTGGGGCCGGGACCTTCCCGACGACGATCCGGCTCATGCCTATGTTAAAGCGCTGGTTACCGGGTTTAAAGCCAACAACCCCGACATTGATCTGGAGTATGTGGCTTTGGGCGATCCGGGACTTACGGACAAAACCAAGGTTGTTATGGCCAGCGGCAGCGGACTTCCTGATGTGTTCCAGAGTTGGGGCGGTTCGGTTATGGGCGGTTACGCCGACGCCGGCCGGCTGCTTGATTTGACGGCTGAATTAAAGGACCTTCCGTGTAGCCCCGCCGCACGCGAAGCCATGTCATGGAAAGGTAAGATTTACGGCGTAGCTCCGTTTTTTGCCATTGCCGGTCTGTTCGTTAATGAAGATTTATTTGACGCTTATGGTTATGCCGTGCCGACTACCCTCAAGGAATTGGAAGAAGTGGCGGACGCTTTTCTGGCCAAAGGGATTCAACCTTTCGCCTGCGGCGCCCGGGATAAATGGCCGGTACTGGCGTTCTATATGTATTTGACGGACCGTTACGGCGGCATCGAAACCTTTGCCGACGCTCAGGCGAGAAGAGGCCGGTTTGACAGCGAGCCTTTTGTTAAAGCCGCGCAGCACTACCAGGATTGGGTGAAAAAGGGTTATTTCGGCGACATGCCGTTAAGCGAAGCTTACGGTGACGCCCAACAGCTCATGGCCACCGGGAAAGCGGCTATGCACATCACCGGCTCCTGGATGTGCGCGCAATATTCCGACGAGGACTTTACGGACCAAACTATCGGCTTCTATGCTTTTCCAGTACTGGAAGGCGGCAAGGGCAAGGTAACCGACATCATGGGCCAGACCGATATCGGTTTTGCCGCCACCCATGTAGCGGCGGACAAGAAGGAAGCTGTTGTCCGCTTTTTGAAATACACCATGGATCCGGAACCCTGTGCGGCCGAACCCGGCCGTATCTGTTCAGTGCCTGGGGTGCCGTCTCCTTCCCGTTTAAATGAGATGGCTTCGGCTGTCTTCGGTACGGCAGAGGTCGTCCAATTCTGGTGGGACCAGGATCTGCCGCCGATGCTGACCGCGCCGCTGAATGACGCCATGCAGAACTTCTTCATACCTGATGCCGATGTCAAGAGTGTCTTAACCGAGTACGAGTGGTTGGTTGAAGACCACCTGGGACCGGCGAAATAAAATCGGCTTGATAAGCGGTGGGGACGTGAGTATCGTCCCCACCCGCTTCATTTTGCCTGGAGAATAATGTGGCATAGATTTGGAGGTGGTCAAGATGAAAAACGGTACTGGTGTTCATGTTTTGCCCCAAACTACCATATTGCACCGGCGGAAGCGGGAAAAAAAGAAACGGGACTGGAACAGTATTATTTTTCAGGCAATTTTTCTGTTGCCGGCAATTGCGTTTCTTTTAGTATTCATGTATTATCCGATTGAAGAAACCTTCCGGATTTCCTTGACGCGTTCCGTTGGGCTCGGAGACGCTGATTTCATCGGTTTTCAGAACTACAGCAGGTTGTTTGCTTCTACGGAATTTCGCGCCGGGTTCATGAACGTCTTGGCCTGGGCTTTCTGGAGCATAGTAATTCAGATCCCATTGGCTTTTTTTATTGCTTTTTCTTTGACGGCGTATCGAAACAGGCTTACAGGTACGCTGCGCGCTGTTTATTACCTGGCCAGTGTTATGCCGTCGGCTATCGTAGCCATGCTCGGCCGGTTCATTTTTGCGCCCCGGTTCGGTGTGATTGCCAGCCTTGCGGAAGCATTGAACTGGACCTGGCTGGGAAGGATAGATTTTTTAGGTAATCCCGATATCGCCTTTTGGTCGGTGTTTGCTGTGGCCACCTGGACTTATACCGGATTCCCTATTGTCTATTTTATGGCCAATATTGAACAGATACCGATGGAAATCCGGGAAAGCGCCCAGTTGGACGGGGCCACCCAGGGACAATACGCCCGGTATATTGTTATTCCATGGGTTTCCTATGCCATTCGTATTGTGGCCATCATAAGCACGGTCGGTAGTTTGAAACTATTTGACCTGCCGTGGTTAATCACATCCGGCGGGCCGGTCCACGCCACGACAACCCTGGCGATTATCCTGTACAAACAGGGTTTTGTCAATTGGCAGTACGGCAGGGCTGCTGCTGTTGGCGTGGTCATCTTTCTGCTTTCCTTAATCTTTACGGTGGCGCAATTTTCAATCCAGAGAAAGGGCGGTGACGTGAATTGAAGGAAATATCTCTGGCCACAGCAGGCAACGGGAAATTTTCCAGGTTTCGCCCGCGGTCGGGTATTTCAGGAGTTATTAACAATTTGATCTTAGTCATCCTGGCGTTGGCAGTAGTTTTACCGCTCCTTTTACCCTGGTTTTTCGTGTTCAAAACCCGCCTGGAATTTTCCTATAGCCCGTGGAGCCTGCCCGCGCAGATCCAATGGAATAATTTTCAGGAAGCATGGAAAGCCATACATATTGGCCAGGGCCTGATGAATACCTTCTGGGTTTGCCTGGGCGCCATTGTTTGCACAGTACCGGCGGCCGGTATGGCGGGATATATCTTTGCCCGCTACCGGAGTAAAGTTACAGAAGTGATTTTCTACGCTGTTTTGGTCGGTTATTTTGTCCCTGTGCACATGGTTTTAATCCCTCTTTACCAGTTAAACGTTAAGCTGGGGATAATAGATACCCTGCCCGGTCTCTTTCTGCCGATGACCGCTTTCGGTATTCCTTTTTGGACGATAATTTACCGTTCTTTTTTCCGTGGTCTCCCCGGTGAACTGGCAGAGGCGGCCAGAATTGATGGAGCGGGGCATGCCGGGATATTTTTCCGGGTTATGTTACCATTGGCCAATCCCGCAACTATTTTGGCAGTTTTGTTGGTTTTTATCGGTTCCTGGAGTGATTATCTATTGAGCCTGGTCTTGCTCAACAGTCCCCGGAATTTTACCATGCAGTTACGGGTGGCACAATTTCTCAACCAGTACGGAACGGATAATATGCCGCGGTATGCGGCGGCGGCGGTTATTTCTGCCGCACCCACTCTTTTGTTGTATATTATTGGTCACCGCTGGATTATTAGGGGGACTTTGGCCGGGGCATTAAAAGGCTGACGATGCGCAACCGGTTCCGCCGGGCCTTGGTCTGAACCTTACTGGTTAAAAAAGCGCCCGGGATGGACCCGTGCTTTTTTTTGACGGGGATGGTAACTCTATCGCTTTATGCCGGCAGCGACCTGCAGTGACAACTAGGGCTTAAAGAGGGGGCGTAAAGAATGAAACCGTTCAGTCACACCGGCCAACAGATTCACCTTTGTTACCTGGCGCCGCTGGGTACCGGTTGGATGGTAAATCCGGGGTGCTATTACCGGGCAGTACCACCCGGTAAAATATGAATCACCACAAACCTGCCCGGATGAACTGGTGCTTTTTTTTCACCGTCTTCCTTACAGTCACATGCTTAAAAGCGGGAAAACGGTGCTCCAGCATATTTATGATACACATTTTTCCGGGGTTGAACAGGCGGAAAGCTTGAAAAAACGCTGGGAAAGTTTAAAAGGGAAAGTTGACGAAAAACGGTTCCTGCATGTGGCGGAAAAACTCCAAGAACAAGCGGCGCAGGCCGGAGAATGGCGCGATGTCGTCAACAACTATTTTTATCGGAAGACCGGGATTCCGGACTCCCAGGGCAGAAAAATTTTCCCGTAGCATCAATATATCATGGATAGTATTTCAGAAAAAGAGGGGAGGCCACAATGTTGAAAAAAACACCTAACGAAACGCCAATTTATAAAGATACCAACCGCCCGCCGGAAGAAAGAGCCCGCGATTTGGTGAGTAGGTTGACAATGGAAGAAAAA
>Ga0209075_1001966_pt1 | contig 18731 bp, 12 predicted proteins | sample Stecom2011_FD_187523 | JGI IMG/M metagenome (GOLD analysis project Ga0209075, IMG submission 187523) | Agricultural soil microbial communities from Utah to study Nitrogen management - Steer compost 2011 (SPAdes) (version 2) | ecosystem: Environmental > Terrestrial > Soil > Agricultural land...
TAAAATATAAAAACTCATGACTTAGCATGAGTTTGAATTCAAAAAATATACTTTTTATTTTACGATTATCTTTTCTGTCTGAATTCCTTTGTCTGATAATATTTTTAGAATATAATTTCCTTTTTGCAGGCCTGAAACTGAAATAGTATTTACTTGGTTCTGCTCCATAATCTTCCTGCCCGACAGGTCAAATACGATTATTTTTTCGATTGTTGTACCTGTTGTATCAAAATATAAAATATCAGTAACAGGATTTGGGTAAATTTTTATTTTGTTTTCAGCGAACGATTCGGAGCTTAAAAAGCAGTCTTCAGTATTATTAGCATAGTGATAATTTTGATATGGGTGATAAATTGTCCATTCAGAATAAGGATATTGATTATTATTTGCTAATGTAGCATTGTCAACTATTATACAAGCACTAGCATAGGGAGGGTCACCTGGTTCTGCCCATCCCCAAGGCTCAAATCCTGTTCTAATAATCATATTCGGATTATTGTTTCCGTTTTTGAGATTAATTTTATTGAAATTTGCGTGCATATTTAAAGCATCAAACGTGTGTATTAATGGATTATTGCTCAGATCTATTTCTTCAATCATATTAAAAGGTCCCATATCTCCACTATAATTTCCGATATATAAAATTTCTAACAAAGTATTGTTAGAAACGTCTATTGAAGTTAGCTCATTATTGCTACAATACAATTCCTTTAACTGTAAATTCTGACTTACATCTAACTCGGTAATATCAGAATATTTTATAGTTAGTTTTTCTAATGAAACAAAATCCTGAATCCCCGTAAGGTCATAAATCAAAGGAATCCCTCCATTAAATGGATCACAATTAAGCTCTGTAACATTTTCTACATCACTTGTCAAAACCTGCCCGTTTATAATTCCATCGCTATCAATTTCTAAGTTAATAAGTGCTTGTTCAAAACCTTGGTCAGGAATATAGGTTATCTGTGCTGTTGCTTTATAGCTAACCGCTATAAAAAACAAAAAAAGTAATGTGTTTTTCATATTTATGATGTTTACTGTTTTAAAGAGAAGAGTTATCCGATATTATGTGGTTAATAAAATTAAATTAAAAATAAATTTTATTGTTTTGTTTCAAGTTTGTTGTGTAAAATTAACTTTATTTTTCATAAATACTAATAATTAATTAGGGATTTGTAGTAAAAATATTTTTCTATGGATTACTTCTTTTAAATACACAACTTTTTTATGTATTTTAACTGTTTTTGTCTTGCGTATAATCTAAAGCTTATTGCTGCTGATTGAAAATCAATCCGATACTATTTTGCTAGTTTGAATCATACGATCTGCAACTACTTTAAACTGATTATAAATAACGTTTTTTTATTGTTAATAATACAATAAGTCTTACTTTTGCTTATCATTTCCAAAAAAATATTTAGTGTTATGGCAAAATCTGCACTTTTAAAGTCGTCCTTGGCAAAGAAGTATTGGATGGCTCTTACGGGGTTATTTTTATGTTTGTTCCTAGTAGGGCACCTTATAGGAAACTTACAACTTATTTACGGAACCTCGTTACAATTTAATCAGTACGCACTTTTTATGACAACCAATCCACTCATAAAAGTGATGTCTTACCTTACTTACATTTCGATTTTGTTTCACGCAATTGACGGAATCGTTCTGACTATTCAAAACAGAAAAGCAAGGCCTATTGCTTATGCAAAAGAAAACCCAGGAGCCAATACAAAATGGGCATCCAGAAACATGGCAGTACTCGGAACACTTATATTGGTGTTTATAGCCTCGCATATGACTCATTTCTGGGCAAAAATGCACTTTGATGACAAGATGCCTTTACAGACATCGGTTATTGACTCAGAATACGGAGAACAGAAATTATATCATACTACAACCGGTAGTTTTATCGGTGTTTCACAAGTTGAAACAGGACAAGTAGTAATAAAAAATAGAACTGAGTTCTTTGATGCGGCAGCAGATTTAAAAATCGCTGAAGGCTATAAGGATTTGTACAAAATCACTGTTGATTTCTTTCAGAATGAAAAATCTGGACTATGGTTTACGCTGTTTTACGTACTTTCAATGGCAGTATTAGGTTTTCACCTATATCATGGATTCGGAAGTGCTTTTCAGTCATTAGGGTTAAATCATCAAAAATATAATGGAATTATCCGAAAAACAGGAGTGGCATTTTCTATAATTGTTCCGCTGTTATTTGCAATTATTCCTATTTATATACGTTTCTTTTTAAAATAATTTTCAGTTATGGCATTAGACAACAAAATACCAAAAGGTACAGATATCTCTACCAAATGGACAGATTATAAAGCTAAAATCAATCTTGTAAACCCAGCAAACAAGCGTAAAATTGACGTGATTGTAGTAGGTACAGGTTTGGCAGGAGGTTCTGCTGCTGCTACATTAGCTGAATTAGGATATAATGTTAAAGCGTTTTGCTTTCAAGATTCTCCAAGACGTGCACACTCTATTGCAGCTCAAGGAGGTATCAACGCAGCTAAAAATTATCAAGGAGACGGAGATTCTACTTACAGATTATTTTATGATACCGTAAAAGGTGGAGATTATCGTGCAAGAGAGGCAAATGTGTATCGTTTGGCTGAAGTTTCGGCTAATATTATAGATCAATGTGTGGCTCAAGGTGTGCCTTTGGCTCGAGAATATGGAGGATTGTTAGATAATCGCTCGTTTGGTGGAGCACAGGTTTCACGTACGTTCTACGCTAAAGGACAAACCGGACAGCAATTGTTATTAGGAGCTTATTCGGCTATGAACCGACAAATTGGTCGTGGAAAAATAAAAATGTATAACCGTCACGAAATGTTAGATTTGGTTATTGTTGACGGAAAAGCTAGAGGAATTATTGCTCGTAACTTAGTTACAGGAGAAATAGAAAGACATTCGGCTCATGCTGTGGTTTTAGGAACAGGAGGTTACGGAAACGTATTTTTCCTTTCTACCAACGCTATGGGATCGAACGTTACGGCAGCATGGAAAGCCCACAAAAAAGGAGCTTACTTTGCAAATCCGTGTTATACACAAATTCACCCAACTTGTATTCCTGTAACAGGTGACCATCAATCAAAATTGACTTTGATGTCTGAGTCACTAAGAAATGACGGACGTATTTGGGTTCCAAAAAAGTTAGAAGATGCGCAAGCTATTCGTGAAGGAAGATTAAAACCTACACAAATTGCAGAAGAGGATAGAGATTACTATCTAGAAAGACGTTATCCTGCTTTCGGAAACTTAGTACCTCGAGATGTAGCTTCTCGTGCGGCAAAAGAGCGTTGCGATGCAGGTTACGGAGTAAATGCAACAGGTGAAGCTGTTTACCTTGATTTTGCATCTGCAATTCAGAGATACGGAAAAGAACAAGCACGTATCAAACATTTGGATGAAAATGACGCTAAATTAGTTTACGATTTAGGAAAAGAAGTTATCGAAAATAAATACGGAAACTTATTCCAGATGTACGAAAAAATCGTGGACGAAAATCCATACGAAACTCCAATGATGATTTATCCTGCTGTTCACTACACCATGGGTGGACTCTGGGTAGATTATAATTTGATGACCACTATTGAAGGATGTTATTGTATCGGAGAAGCAAACTTCTCAGACCACGGAGCTAACCGATTAGGAGCATCAGCTTTGATGCAAGGATTAGCAGATGGATACTTTGTATTGCCTTATACGATTGGAGATTATCTGTCAAAAGAAATTCGTACTGGAGCTATTCCTACAGATACACCTGAGTTTGAAGAGGCAGAAAATAAAGTAAGAGAGCAAATCAATTTCTTTATGAACAACAACGGAAAATATTCTGTTGATCACTTCCATAAAAAACTAGGTAAAGTGATGTGGAATAAAGTAGGTATGGCTCGTAATGCTCAAGGACTATCTGAAGCTATGGAGGAGATTAAAGCGATTCGAGAAGAGTTCTGGAAAGAAGTAAAAGTTCCGGGAACAGCAGATGGATTTAATCAAGAGTTAGAAAAAGCACTTAGAGTAGCAGATTATTTAGAGCTTGGAGAATTCTTTGCCATGGATGCACTACACAGAAATGAAAGTTGTGGAGGTCATTTTAGAGAAGAATATCAAACCGAAGAAGGAGAAGCACAACGTGATGACGAAAACTTTGCATACGTTGCAGCTTGGGAATATACAGGAAATCCTAGAGAAGCAATTCTTCATAAAGAAGAGTTAGTGTTTGAGAATATTCAATTAGTACAACGTAGTTATAAATAAGATGTCAGAGGTCTTATTTGACTTTCGACTTTAAAAATACATAAAGCGATGAAATTAACATTAAAAATCTGGAGACAGAAAAACGCTCAAGATAAAGGAAAAATCGTTGAGTACAAAATAGATAATGTTTCGCCTGATATGTCTTTCCTTGAGATGTTGGACGTATTAAACGAAGATTTAGTAAATAAAAACGAAGATCCAGTAGCTTTTGATCACGATTGTCGTGAGGGAATCTGCGGAATGTGTTCTTTGTTTATTAACGGACAGGCACATGGTCCGGACAGAGGTATTACCACTTGTCAGTTGCATATGCGTATGTTTAAAGACGGAGATACAATTTTTATCGAACCCTTTAGAGCAAAAGCATTTCCGGTGATTAAAGACTTGGTAGTGGACAGAAGTTCATTCGAAAGAATTCAACATGCTGGAGGTTTTATATCGGTAAATACTTCCGGAAATACGCAAGATGCTAATGCTATTCCTATTCGTAAAGAAAATGCTGATAAAGCCTTTGATGCTGCAGCGTGTATCGGATGTGGAGCTTGTGTAGCTTCGTGTAAGAATGCATCAGCTATGCTTTATGTTTCGGCTAAAGTTTCGCAATTTGCATTACTTCCGCAGGGTAGAGTAGAAGCTGCAGAACGAGTGATGAATATGGTAAGACAAATGGATGAAGAAGGATTCGGAAACTGTACAAATACCGGAGCGTGTGAAGTAGAATGTCCGAAAGGAATTTCTTTAGAAAATATTGCTCGTATGAACCGAGAATATCTTAAAGCAAGTTTGTAAACTATTTTATTGATTAGTCTTAAAATAGATTAAAAGTTAGTAAGCAAAAAAGGGATAAACATTAGTTTATCCCTTTTTTATTATAGTAGAATAAAGTATTTATTTCATTTCTACAAACAACCCTTCATCGGTTTTACTTACTGATAAAATTCCTTTAGAGGTTAAGTTTTTAATAGTAGTATCCCATTTTTTACCACTAAAACCTGTTTTTTCTTTTACAGCAACTAAGGGTTGTGTTCCTTCTTTCTCTATGATTTGGTAAACTATTTTTTCGTCTTCACTCATTTCCGGAGCTTTTTTCTCTGGTTTCATTTGTGGGAAGAATAATACTTCTTGAATAGACGGATTGTTAGTTAAAAACATAATAAGCCTATCCATTCCGATTCCCAAACCGGAAGTCGGAGGCATTCCGTACTCTAAAGCTCTCAAAAAATCATGGTCGATAAACATTGCTTCGTCATCACCTTTTTCTGAAAGTTTAAGTTGCTCTTCAAAGCGTTCTCTTTGGTCTATAGGGTCGTTGAGCTCAGAGTAAGCATTGGCAATTTCTTTTCCGCAAACCATCAGCTCAAAACGCTCTGTAAGTTCCGGATTATCTCTGTGTTCTTTTGTGAGCGGACTCATCGATTTTGGGTAGTCGGTAATAAAAGTTGGCTGGATAAAGTTGCCTTCGCACTTTTCTCCGAAAATCTCATCAATGAGTTTTCCTTTACCCATGGTTTCATCCACCTGAATTCCCATCGAAAGAGCAGCTGCTCTTAGTTCTTCTTCGGTTTTTCCGGAAATATCAAATCCTGTAAAATGTTTGATGGCATCAGTCATGGTGATGCGTTTATAAGGAGCTTTAAAATCTACTTCGTGTTCTCCGAATTTAGCTTTGGTTGTTCCGTTTACCTGAATGGCACAATATTCTAAAAGTTGCTCGGTAAACTCCATCATCCAATTATAATCTTTGTACGAAACATAGATTTCCATAGCCGTAAATTCCGGATTGTGCGTTCTGTCCATTCCTTCGTTACGGAAGTTCTTAGAGAATTCGTACACACCGTCAAATCCACCAACGATAAGTCTTTTTAAGTACAATTCGTTGGCAATTCTCAAATACAGCGGAATATCTAAAGCATTGTGATGTGTAACAAACGGTCTTGCAGCAGCACCTCCGGGAATTGATTGCAAAATCGGAGTTTCTACTTCCATATAACCTCTTTCGTTAAAGAAGTTTCGCATTGCATTGAAAAGTTTAGTTCGCTTTACAAACACTTCTTTGACTTGTGGGTTTACAACCAAATCCACATATCGCATACGGTAACGCAATTCAGGGTCAACGAAAGCGTCGTGTATGTTTCCTTCAGCATCTGTTTTCGGAAGCGGAAGCGGACGTAATACTTTGCTCAAAAGTGTAAAATTGTGAACACGAACCGATTTTTCGCCTACTTGTGTCAAGAATAATTCACCTTCAATTCCGATAAAATCGCCTAAATCGATTAGTTTTTTGAACACTTCGTTATACAGTGTTTTGTCTTCGTCTGGGCAAATTTCGTCACGATTGAGATAAATCTGAATTCTTCCTTCGCTGTCTTGAAGTTCGGCAAAAGAGGCTTTTCCTTGAATGCGGAAGCTCATAATGCGTCCTGCCAAAATAACCTTTCGTCCTTCAGAAAAATTTTCTTTCACCTGTTTGGTTGTTTCATTTACAGGATAAAGATTTGCAGGATACGGATTGATTCCCAACTCCCTTAATTTCGTCAATTTTTCTCTACGGATAATTTCTTGTTCTGACAGTTGCATAGTAATTTAAATTTATAAAGTTGCAAAGATACTGTATTTTGTTTAAGGTTTAAAATTCAAAACTTTGGGTTTTTACGAAACTTTTTTTAATAAAAAATTCCGGATGTTTTTGTATCCGGAATTTAGTATGTATATATAAATTTTATGGAGTTATGATTCGCAACTGCTACAGCTTACCAGATTGGTAACCAATTCTTTGGAAACGCTTTGGCTTCTTTGGTAATAGAGTGTTTTGATGCCTAATTTCCATGCTTCAATAAGCAACTGATTTACATCTTTAATAGGTAGTTGCGATGGAATATTTAGATTCAAACTCTGAGATTGGTCTACAAATTTCTGTCTGATGGCAGCTTGCTGAATGATTTCAAGTTGGCTGATTTCTTTAAAAGTTTTGAAAACAGCTTTCTCGTGTTCGTCTAACTCGCTCAAATGCTGCACACTTCCGTTCTGAAGCATGATGCTTCTCCAAGTGTCTTCGTTGTCAATACCTTTTTGTTCCAAAAGCTTTTTCAGGTATTTGTTTTTACGCATAAAGTTTCCTTTAGAGAGTCCTGCTTTATAATAATTGCTGCTAAAAGGTTCGATTCCCGGAGAAGTTTGTCCTAAAATTGCAGAAGACGAAGTAGTAGGAGCAATAGCCATAAGAGTGGTATTGCGCCTTCCGTAGCCTTTTAATAATTCTGGTTCTCCGTAAATTCTGGCTAATTCTTGTGTTGCTTTTTCGGATTTATCTTGTAAGTACTTAAAGATTTCGGTCGTAAGCATTTTGGCCTCCATACCTTCAAACGGAATCATTCTTTTTTGTAATAAAGAGTGCCATCCTAAAACACCCAGACCTAAAGCTCTGTGTCTTTTGGCAAATTTATTGGCAGAAGCCAAATAATAATTTCCTTCGGTTTTAGCAATGAATTCTTGTAAAACAGCATCCAAGAAAAAAACCGCTAATTTCACTGCTTCGGTATCTTTCCATTCGTCATAAAGTTCTAAATTCATCGAAGATAGACAACAAATAAACGATTCGTCTGTTGAGGAAGGCAACATAATTTCCGAACACAGGTTACTAGCGTTTATAGGCATATTAAAATCTTTATACACCTGAGGTTTGTTGCGATTTACGTTATCCGTAAAAAAGATGTACGGAAGCCCTTTTTGCTGACGGCTTTCCAAAACTTTAGCCCACAGTTTTCGTTTTTCGATATCTCCGTCAATCATTTCCTGCATCCAATAATCCGGCACATTAATCCCGAAAAATAAGTTTTGAATCGGGTTTCCGATGTCTTTAATATTCAGGAATTCTTCGGCATCCGGATGATCGATATCTAAATACGCAGCAAAAGCTCCACGACGAACTCCACCTTGCGAAATCGTATCCATAGCTGTATCAAAAAGCTTCATAAAACTGACAGCTCCACTACTTTTCCCGTTATCCGAAACAGCACTTCCTCTTTCTCTCAAAGCGCCAAAATATCCTGAAGTTCCACCTCCGATTTTGGTTTGCATAATTACTTCACCTAGTTTGTGAGTGATGTCTTCGATGCTGTCCGGAACGTGTACATTAAAGCACGAAATTGGCAATCCTCTTTCGGTTCCCATGTTCGCCCAAATCGGAGAACTCAAACTCATCCAGCCTCTTTCGATCATTTCTTGAAAAGCTTCTTTGAGTTCGGGTTTATAGAGGCGTTGAGCAGCAGCAGTGGTAATTCTGTCTATTGCTCCTTCGACCGTTTCGCCTTTAAGCAAATAACCTCGGTTAAGGATTTGCTCACTTTCTTCGTTTTTCCACCATAGTTTTTCTCTTGCTACTACTTCTTCTTCCATCGTAATATTGTTTGATAATGCTTGAAATTAAAATAAATCGTCTGCTGTAATACTTTTGTCGTGTTTGGTATATTCTACCGGTCTTTTAGCAAAAAAGTCGTCTAAGCTGTTTGCAAATACTTCTTCTTCGAACCAGGCCATAGGTCTGTATTGTTCGGTTGAGATATGAAATAGTTTTTCAAAACCGATTTTTGTCAAACTTTCATCTACACGGAATTTCATAAAGTTCAACAAATCGTTTTTGTTTATGATTTCGATTTCTCCTTCCGAGAAAATCCAATCTAAAATGTCTTTTTCAACATCAATAGATTCTTTTACTGAATTTCGGATAAGTGCCACGGTTTCTGCATCAAAGAATTCTGGATTTTCTTCTCTGATTTTATTGATGATATAAATTCCTGCATTAGCGTGAATTTGCTCATCTACGGATGTCCAAGCAATAATATTGCTCACATTTTTCATATAACCTTTAAACCTTGTAAACGACAAAATGATGGCGAATTGGCTGAAAAGCGATACGTTTTCGATAAGAATTGTAAACAAAATGAGCGAAACCACATACTTTTTGCGATCATCCGATTTGGTATCTTGTAAAACTTCTGATAAATATTCTACACGCTGTTTAATTACCGGAATAGTCATCAGGTTTTGAAATTCGTTGTTATAGCCCAACACTTCTAGCAATCTTGAATAAGCTTCTGAATGACGGAATTCACACTCTGCAAATGTGCTTCCAAGTCCGTTAAATTCTGGTTTTGGAAAGTGATTGTATAGATTTCCCCAAAACGATTTTACTGCTACTTCTACCTGAGCAATTGCCAACAAACTGTGCTTAATAGCTGTGCGCTCTGCACTACTTAGATGTGAGTGAAAGTCTTGAGTGTCTGCTGTGAAATCTACTTCGCTATGTACCCAAAACGATTTGTTGATGGCTTCTGTAAACTGTAGTACTTCCGGATATTCAAACGGTTTGTAGTTTACTCTTTTGTCAAAAATACCCATAGTTTTTATATTTTTTGGTTTATAGTTAAAACAATTACCTACCAATTTCTTTCGTCAATTGGTATTAAAGCTTGTCATTTTAAATTTTTCAAGTAATGGCAAAAAAAGGATGCCGTTTATTTTTGTAATCTGTAAAATAAGATACACAAGAAGTGTATGTTTTGGGAAAAAGGTTTGCTATTTCCGTTCTGAGCAAATTTAGATTATAGGTTGTATGGTTTTGTGATTTATTCCGAGAAAATATCAACAAGAAAAAAGCGAAATAGTTTATAACTTTTAATCTATTGATTTTTAATGTATTATGTCTTGCTAAGGTGCTTAGCTGAAGAGCCTTAATTAGGTAATAAAATTAAGTATATAGTAACGAATACAAGTATTAAGCTTGATAAATAATGCGGTTAAAAATATTTTTAATCAACAGTTTATACTTAGCTTTTTTGAAAACAATTTCTTATTTTGAGCGATTCTTTTTATGACTTCAATCATAAGCAGTGGGTGCACTCTTTTTTACCTTTGCTATAAAGAAAAAAGTGATGAAACAGGATATTTTAACCCGAAGTGATATAGAAATTTTGGTAGATGTATTTTATGACAAGGTCAGAAAAGACAAAATAATTGGCTATTTGTTTACTGAAGTTGCCCAAACCGACTGGAATCATCATTTGCCAAAGATGTATGATTTTTGGGAAGTTATCCTTTTTGGAACAGGAAGTTTTAAAGGAAACCCCATGTTAGTACATAAACAACTGCATGACCAAAGTCCGATGAATGCAAATCAATTCGAACATTGGGTGTCATTATTTACCACTACAGTAGATGAACTTTATCAAGGCAAAAATGCAGAAGATATCAAACAAAGTGCCTCAAATATTGCTAAAACAATGAGCTATAAAGTCTTATCAACAAATTAACTAATCATAAGGTTTGTTTATTCGTATTAGAACTTTATACGACTTATAAATTGTAGTAAAAGTCAACTTTTTTATACTTTGCTTTTGTACTAAGATTATAGCCCCTTGGTCAGAACCTGAAAAGAAACAGGTTCTATCTCTTCAAATTCTATCTTATAGTATATAAAATATTTTAGGAGGTGAATTAAAAATAAAAGACTAAAAAAATCCTTTCTATTTAGTATTTTTGCTTGTTGAATTTATCAATAAGTACAAATCGTTAATTTTCAATCATAAATGCTTACATCGCTTTCTATCAGAAATTATACATTAATTGAAAATCTAAATGTTGATTTTTCGGAGGGTTTTTCGGTTATAACCGGAGAAACAGGAGCAGGTAAGTCAATGCTTTTAGGAGCTTTAGGGTTGGTTTTAGGAAAAAGAGCCGATTTGTCTTCGCTCAAAAACGAGGATGAAAAATGTATTATCGAAGCTATTTTTTCGGTAGAAAAATATGGATTAAAAGTTTTTTTTGAAGAAAATGATTTAGATTTTGAAAACGAAACTATCATTCGTAGAGAAATCCTTCCGAGCGGAAAATCCAGAGCTTTTGTCAATGACAGTCCGGTTACTTTACAACAGTTGGACGAACTGGGAAATCAATTGATGGACATACATTCGCAACACCAAACCAGAGAACTTTCGGAAGAAAAATATCAGTTTGAAGTGTTGGATATCTTAGCTCAAAACGAAGATTTACTTTTAGAATATTCTAAAAAACTCTCAGAGTATAAGAAAAATAAAAAAGCACTTGAACAAGCTCAGGCCAAATTATCAGAATCTGAACGAGAACAAGAGTACAACTTGTTTGTTTATAATGAATTGAACGAAGCAAATCTAAAAGAAAACGAACAACAAGAATTAGAAACAGAATACGAAAAACTCAATAATACCGAACTTATCAAAGAGGTTTTGTCGAAAACTCTCAACCTTTCGGATAATGAAATTGGTGGAATTATCCAGAATTTAAACGAAATAAAGTCTGATTTCTATAAAATAGCTAGCTTTTCGGATGCTTATAAAGAAATCTCGGAACGAATTTCGAGTGTTCAGATTGAGTTTTCGGATATATTGCAAGAAGTAAATCATTTGTCAGAATTGGTTTTTGACAATCCGGAAGAAACACAAAAAATAGGAGATAGGCTACAGCTTTTGTACGACCTACAAAAGAAGCACAAAGTAAGTTCGGTCGAAGAACTCCTTGAAATCAAAAATAGTCTGGAAGAAAAGGTGATTTCGGTAGATGGCTTGAGTTCGATTATCGAAAAAACTCAAAAAATGATAGTCGAAAATCAGATGGAATTAGATAAAATTGCATTAGTTTTACATCAAAACCGGAAAAAAGCCATTGAAGTTTTTGATCAAAAAATTACAGTTTTGTTGTCTGAATTAGGGATGGACAATGCTCGTTTTGATATTCAATTATTAGCCTCTGAAGATTATTTTTCGAACGGTAAAGATAAAATCGAGTTTCTGTTTTCGGCCAACAAAGGCGGTAATTTTGGACTTTTAAAAAAGACAGCCTCTGGAGGAGAACTCTCAAGAATTATGTTAGCTACTAAAGCTATTTTGGCAGAATATAAAGCGATGCCAACCATTATTTTTGACGAAATTGACACAGGAGTTTCAGGAGAAATCGCTATAAAAATGGCAGATATAATGCAACAAATGAGCGGTAACAGACAGGTTATTTCGATTACACATTTACCTCAGATCGCTTCTAAAGGAAATAATCATTATAAGGTGTATAAATCTGTTACAGATGTAGATACGGTATCTGACCTTAAGTTATTGTCTAACACAGAAAGAGTCGAAGAAATAGCCGAAATGCTTTCGGGTAAGAATCCTTCAGAATCTGCTTTATCGCATGCCAAAACATTATTAATGAACTAAAACATTATCAAGTGGAAGAAAACATAAGTTATTACGAAAATCAGTTTATAAAAGCGGATACGCTTATAGGAGAAGCCAAAATTTCGGAAGCCAAAGAATTGCTAGAAGAGGTATTGTCACAATATCCAGATTTTGGAAAAGCTCACAATCATCTAGCGTGGATTTTTCATATCAAATTATCCAATTACGACAAAGCGTTATACCACTATAAATTAGCCATGAAGTTCGACCCAAAATATGCACCTTCATACCTAAATTATACGTATTTATTGGTAGATATGGGAAAATACAAAGATGCAAAAGAGCATATAAATACAACGCTCAGTGAGGTTGAAAATGCTGATAAAGCCTCATATTATAGTGAATTAGGTAGGATTTATGAGGCCGAACAAAATTTTACTGAATCGTATAAATATTACAAGAACTCTATTTCATATGCATTTAATCCTCAATTTATTGAGAATATGAAAATAAATATGAATCGGGTAAAAGATAAAATGAGTATATTTGAAAAATTTAAACTGAAATTTATTTAATAGGAAGACTATGTATAATTTATTAAAAGGGAAAAAGGGAATTATTTTCGGTGCACTAGACGAAAATTCAATTGCTTGGAAAACAGCAGAACGTGTACACGAAGAAGGTGGAACTTTTGTGTTGAGTAACGCTCCAATCGCAATGCGTATGGGAACAATCAACCAATTAGCCGAAAAAACAGGATCACAAGTTATTCCTGCTGATGCAACCTCAATCGAAGATTTAGAAAACTTAATCGACAAAGCTCAAGAAATTTTAGGCGGAAAATTAGATTTTGTACTTCACTCTATCGGAATGTCCGTAAACGTGAGAAAAGGGAACCATTACACCAACCAAAACTATGATTTTACAGAAAAAGGTTGGCAGGTTTCAGCTGTTTCATTCCACAAAGTGATGCAAGTTTTATATAAAAAGGATGCAATGAACGAGTGGGGAAGTATCGTAGCACTTACGTACATGGCCGCTCAACGTGTTTTCCCTGATTATAACGATATGGCTGATAATAAGGCTTATTTAGAGTCTATAGCTCGTAGTTTTGGATATTTTTTCGGAAGAGACAAAAAAGTACGCGTAAATACGATTTCACAATCTCCAACTCCAACCACAGCAGGACAAGGAGTAAAAGGTTTCGGAGGATTTATAGCTTATGCTGATAAAATGTCGCCTCTAGGAAATGCAACAGCCTTAGATTGTGCAAATTATGCAGTTACAATGTTCTCTGATCTGACCAAGAAAGTTACACTTCAGAACTTACTACATGATGGAGGTTTCTCTAATATGGGAGTGAGTGATGCTGTAATGGAAAAGTTTATGGATGAATAAAAACGGATATAACTTATTCAAAACCCCAACAAGAAATTGTTGGGGTTTTTTGTTATAATTTGTACTGAATAAGATTAAAATCATCTCAACTAAAGGATTGTGATTTAAAATGACAACTTATACACAAAAAACATTATTTTTCATCATTTTGACTTATTTTGAATGAAATTTTATCGTGTTGAGTTATTAAGTTTAGGAATCAATTATTAAAGTTAGAATAGATTTTTTTCTATTATTTTGTTTCTAAAAGTAAACTTTATAGTAAAAAACGGCTAAAAAGAATAGAATAAATCATTATTGGTCGGTTCAGGCTGTTTTTGTAGAAAATACACAAAAAAAATAAGTTTAAAATTTTAGAACAGTTTATTTTACTTCATAAACATATCTGTATTTTTGCCTTTCTAATTCAGTAATGGCTTGAAACATTTTTTATCTTTATATTTAGATTCGTATCGAGGCTTATCTAAACCCGTTTGGATGCTTTCGTTAGTTATTCTTATCAACAGAATCGGAGCAATGGTAGTTCCGTTTTTGAGTGTGTATATGACCCAAGCCTTAGGGTTTTCTATAAAAGAAACGGGTTATGTTTTAAGTTTTTTTGGTTTGGGAGCCGTAACCGGATCGTGGATTGGAGGTTGGCTTACCGACAAAATAGGCTATTTTAAAGTTCAAGCATTTAGCCTTTTTTTTATTGTTCCGATTTACTTTATTTTACCCGAATTAAAAACAGTTGAAAGCCTTGCAACCGGAATTTTCTTTTTAAGCATTATCTCCGAAACATTTAGACCAGCTAATTCGGTCGCTATTGCTTATTATGCAAAACCCGAAAACTTGACCAAAGCTTTTTCGCTCAATAGAATGGCAATTAATCTTGGCTTTTCTATCGGACCTGCTTTAGGAGGAATCTTAGCGTCGATTTCTTATTATTGGCTTTTTTATGGAAATGCTGTAGGTTCGTTAATTGCAGGTGTAGTGTTTTATTTCTATTTTAACAACAGAAAAACTAAATTTCCAAAAGAAAAAACAGACCATAACGCTATTTTATCTAAAGAAAAAGCGCCTTCACCTTACAAAGACAAAAAAATACTACTGTTTTCGTTTTTATGTGCTTTGTATGCTATTTGTTTCTTTCAACTACTTACAACCTTACCGCTTTTTTATAAAGAAGTACACCATTTGAGCGAAGCAGGAATCGGAATTATTTTAGGATACAGCGGAATTTTTATTGTGGTACTCGAAATGCTTTTGGTGCAAATTGCAGATCGAAGATTAACCATATCTCAAGTACTGATTGCAGGAACATTATTATGTGGGCTATCGTTTGTGATGCTGAACTTAAATGCTTCTATATTGATGCTTTATGTGTCAATGTCAGTGTTATGTATATCCGAAATTTTGGCAATGCCTTTTATGTCAACAGTAATCGTAAAGAACTCTATAGAAGCTAACCGTGGAGCTTATATGGGCTTATATTCTCTTTCGTTTTCTGTAGCACATATTTTCTCACCTTTTTTAGGAACACTTACCGTAGAACATTACGGTTTCGAAACACTATGGTGGGCAACCGGAATCATATCCGTATTGGTGGCTATAGGTTTTTATTTTTTGATGAAAACGATGAAAACCTAATAAAAAAGCACAAAGATCCGGAAACCTTTGTGCTTTAAACGAGAAATTGTTTAACCAAAATTATTTCTCAAATTCTTCTTTGATGTCGATATGCTCATAATCCGCTGTCATTTCTTTGGCATAATCAACTTCTTTTTTGTTTTTAGAAAAACGTTTGGTAATTCCGTCAAATACAGAATACACAACCGGAACGATTACTAGCGTTAGGAATAAAGACGAAATCAATCCTCCGATAATTACCCAAGCCAATCCGTTATTCATTTCGGCTGCAGCTCCCGATGCTAACGCAATTGGAACCATCCCGAATACCATCGCAATAGTCGTCATCATAATCGGACGTAATCTTGCGTGGTTAGCCTGAATAAGAGCCGTTTTGGTATCTTCACCAGCTTCTCTTCTGTGGTTGGTAAAATCGACAATCAAAATTGCGTTTTTAGCCACGAGTCCGATAAGCATAATCATACCCAGAATCGTAAAGATATTGATTGAGTTATTGGTCAATGCCAGAATAACCATAACCCCAATAAGTGCTAACGGAATCGAGAACAATACCACAAACGGATGTACGTAACTGTTATACAATGCCACCATTACTAAGTAAACTAATAAAATAGCTGCTAATAAGGCAATTCCGAGTGTTCCGAAACCTTCTTGTTGCATTCCTATATCTCCTTCCCAGATATAACTTACTCCTGCAGGACGTTCGATTTGCGAGAAAATAGCTTCCCACTCGGTAGCTACGTCTCCAACCGGACGACCAATTACTTGAGATTTAACCGTTACCGAAGGGCTTTTATCTCTACGTTCCAACACACTTGGTCCTGAACCTTGCTCGATATCAGCAAACTGACTCAAACGAATTTTCTCTCCGTTTTTATTGACAAAGACAATGTTTCTAACATCTTCAATATTCGAACGATTGAATTCATCATAACGAATGTTGATGTCATATTCGTATTCTCCTGCACGGAATTTTGCATCGGTATTTCCGCTAAATGCGGTTTGCATAGTCATCCCGACTGTTCCTAAATCAAGTCCTAGTCTAGACATTTTGTCGCGATCTACCTGAACTGTAATCTCCGGATTTCCGTCTTCTACAGATAATTCTACTTCAGAGGTACCTGCAATTTTCAGAAGTTCAGCTTCTGCTTTTCTGGCGAATTCCATTGCACTATCTAAGTCCGGACCTACCACAACCAATTGTAGTGGAGCATCGTCTGCTCCCATAATTCCAACAGGAACAATGGTGATTTTAGCATCGACTAGATGTTCTTGAAGTTCTCTTTTTAGCTTGGCTGCATAGATAAATGTGTTGTCTTCTCGTTCTGATTTATCTACTAACTCTACCGAAATTTCTGATTTATATGCTGTTGCTTGAGTCGAACCGAATCCACCACTGGTTTCTCCGACTTTGGTAATCATACTTACGATTTCCGGTTTTTCATTCAAGTATTTCTCGGCTCTTTGGGTGATGAAATTCGTTTGTTCAATCGAAGCATCTTTCGGGAGTTCGATTTGCACTAAGAACTCACCTCTATCCATTCTCGGGAAAAACTCACCTCCAACAAATCCAGCACCAACTAGAGTGAATGATCCGAAGAACATTACTACAGCTACTAAAAGTGTAATTATTTTATTCTTTCTGCTCTTCAAAGCCCATTCTAAGAGTCCTGAAATCCAGTGTGTAAAGGCTTCTATTTTTCCTTCAAACCAAAGAATTACTCTTCCGAATACACTTTTATCGGATACTTTTTCTAATTTTCCGAATCTTGAAGAAAGCCAAGGCACGAGCGTAAACGAAGCCAAAAACGAGAAAGCTGTTGCAATCATTACCGTTACGGCAAATTGTTTAATAATGTTGGCAACCAAATCACCACTTAAGGTAATAGGTAAGAACACCACGATAATTACTAAGGTAATGGCTACAACGGTAAAACCAATTTCCGAAGCTCCATCATAAGCAGCACGTACTTTATTTTTACCCATTTCCATGTGTCTGTGAATATTTTCAAGTACCACAATGGCATCATCGACCAAAATACCTACAACTAACGATAGTGCCACCAAACTCATCAAATTCAGGGTGTATCCCATAAAATATATTCCGATAAAGGTTGCAATGAGTGAAGCCGGAATCGTTACCATCACAATAAGCGCATTTCTTAAGCTGTGTAAGAAGAGGAGCATCACCGCACCCACCAAAAATACAGCAAAGAAAATGTCGAAAATTACGTTGTTTGCTGCGGTAAGTGTAAATTCACTCGTATCGTTAGCGATGTTAAGTTTTACGTTATTTGCTGCATAATCGGTTTCGATTTCTTGAACGGTTTGACGTACAAGCTCACTTACTGCAACCGCATTGGCATCAGATTGTTTTAGAACCTGAATCAAAATCGCGCTTTCCTGATTGTTACGAGCTAACTTCTCTACATCTTTTTGAGTATCACGAACCTCAGCCACGTCTCTCAAACGGATTTGAACTCCGTTAATTTCTTTGATAACAAGATTTTGAAGCTCCTGTACATCTTTGTACTTTCCAGCCAAACGAATAAGAGTTGTGTTTTCTCTGGTTTTTAAGTTTCCGGTAGGGAAGTCTAAGTTCGAAGTCATAACTGCCTGTCTGATTTCAGGTACAGATAATCCGAAGCCTTCGAGTTTTTCTTGGTTGATATTAACCTGAATTTCTCTTTCTTCACCTCCAATCAGATTTACTTGAGCAACTCCTTCTACACGAGAGAGTGTAGGTTGAATTTTTTTATCCAATAAATCGAAAAATTCTACTTCGCTCATATCTCCGGTAGCGGCAATAGTAATAATCGGTAAATCATCCATCGAGAATTTTACGAGCGACGGAGGATCTGCATCATCAGGCAGGTCTGCTAAGATGGCATTTACTTTTCGTTGGGCTTCATTCAGAGCAAAATCAGTATTGGCTCCGGTATTTAGCTCGATCATCACTACTGAAATACTTTCGTAAGACTGTGAAATGATTTTTTTAACGTTCTCTAACGAAGATATGGCGTCTTCGACTTTTTTGGTTACGGTATTTTCAATTTCCGAAGGTGATGCACCCGGATATACCGTTGATATAGTGATTACGTTAACCTCGAATTTCGGGATAAGTTCGTATCCTAATTTGGTATAAGAAAATATTCCACCCAAGGTTAAAATCGCAAACAAAACGACAATAAGCGTGGGGCGTTTGATTGATATTTCTGCTAATTTCATTTGATT
>Ga0209075_1001967_pt1 | contig 18729 bp, 17 predicted proteins | sample Stecom2011_FD_187523 | JGI IMG/M metagenome (GOLD analysis project Ga0209075, IMG submission 187523) | Agricultural soil microbial communities from Utah to study Nitrogen management - Steer compost 2011 (SPAdes) (version 2) | ecosystem: Environmental > Terrestrial > Soil > Agricultural land...
CCATGGCGGTCATGCCGTGTTCCAGCAGGCCTGTGCTGCGTGCCACGGCTCTGATGGTACCGGCATGACCGCCATGGGCGCGCCCAACCTGACCGACAACATCTGGCTGTACGGCTCCACCTACGAGTGGATCCGGGAGACCGTCGAACACGGTCGCCAGAACGAGATGCCAGCTCAGGAAGGTCGTCTGACCGACGACCAGATCCAGATCCTGGCAGCCTACGTTTACAGCCTGTCGAACTGAGCCAGACCGGCCGGGGCTATCCCGGCCCGGTCTTCTCAACCCTGCACCTGCCCCGCGGGTGCAGGCTTGAGAAGATCTAGCTGACCCTCCGAGGCCCGCTCCCAGCATTACACCTTTCGGGAGGTACCCATGAGCAATGAAATTCCGGTCACCCAGGTAGACCCTTCCTCCGAGCCCCCCAATAAAAACGACAAGCCGGAAACCGTCGATCTCTACGCCAGTCGTAAGAAGATTTACGTCAAAGAAGTCAAAGGCACGTTCCAGAAGATTCGCAACGTCAGCCTGACGCTGCTCATGGGCATGTACTTTCTGTTTGTCTGGCTGACACTCGATGGCCAGCCGCTGATTCACTTTGATCTGCCGGCACGGGAATTTCACCTGTATGGCGTGACCTTCTTCCCCAAAGACTTTTTTCTGCTCTCGGGCATGCTGATTATCTGTGCCTTTGGCCTGTTCTTCGTTACCACTTTGTTTGGCCGGGTCTGGTGCGGTTATACCTGCCCCCAGACGGTCTGGACCTTCATCTTCATGTGGATCGAGGAGAAAGTTGAAGGCAGCCGTAACAAGCGCATGAAGCTCGACAAAGCCCCCAACTCAACGGAAAAGGTCACCAAGAAAACCATCAAGCACAGCTTGTGGCTGTTTGTCGCTCTGGCAACGGGCCTTACCTTTGTAGGTTATTTCTACCCGATCCGGGAACTGATCGTTGATCTGTTCTCCCTTCAGGCCAATGGCTGGGCCTATTTCTGGGTAGCGTTTTTCACCGTGGCAACCTACCTGAATGCAGGCTGGATGCGCGAGCAGGTGTGCTTGTACATGTGCCCCTACGCCCGTTTCCAGTCGGTCATGTTCGACCCGAACACCCGGATTGTCTCCTATGACCCAAACCGGGGCGAGCCCCGCGGTGGCCGCAAGAAATCGGTCAACCCGGCCGAGGTTGGGCTTGGTGACTGCATTGACTGCGGTCAGTGTGTGCAGGTGTGCCCGACCGGCATTGATATCCGGGACGGCCTTCAGTACGAATGCATCGGCTGCGCGCTGTGTATCGACGCCTGCGATGAAGTCATGGAAAAAATGGATTACCCCAAAGGGCTTATCCGATACACCACCGAGAACGAGCTGGAAGGCAAAACCTCCAAGCTTCTGCGGCCAAGGACCTTTGGCTACGGTGCCGTTCTGACCCTGATGATCGGAGCGATTATTTTCACTCTGGTCACGCGGGTACCGGCCAAAATGGACGTACTGCGTGACCGTGGCGCGCTTTTCAGCTTCAACGGCGAAGGCCACGTTGAGAACTCGTACACGATAAAAATCCAGAACATGTCGGAGGTTCCCCAGACCTTCAACCTGTCGGTTGAGGGGCTTGAGGGCATCCGGATTCTGACAACAACCAACGTCACAGTTGCCAGCTCTGAAATCCGCTCGCTGCCGACCGTCGTGGATGTTCCGCCCGAATCTATCCCGGACACCAATAACACCATCCGTTTCTATGCGGAGTCCGAAACAGATCCATCACTTATTCTTGAAACTGAAAGCCGTTTTGTTGGTCCAAGGCCGCGATAGGATATCGTGAGCCGAGACCCGATACACTGACAAGAGTTGATAGCGTAATGACTGACAACACCCCCGTAGCGCCCTGGTATCGCCAACCCTGGTTCTGGTTTTTGACGATATTTCCGATCGCGGCAATTATTTCCGGTATCACCATCCTGACGGTGGGCAGCATTCTTTCTCCTTCCATGGTGACGGATGACTACTCCCGTGAAGGCCGCGGCATCAATATGGCCATCGCACGGGACCAGAAAGCCCTGGATCTTGGTCTGAAAGGCGGACTGACCGTGGACGAGCGCTCTGCACGCCTGACTCTGGAAAGCAAAGAAGGCGCAGCAGACTACCCGTATCTGGTTCTCAACCTATACCACCCGACCATGTCGGAGCGGGATCGTACCATCCAGTTTCGTCGAATGGCCGCCGGAGAGTATACCGGTAACCTGATTGAGGATATGGACGGCCGCTGGTACTACGACCTGCAGGGCCCGGACAACGACTGGCGTGTGAAAGGCGAATTCTGGCTGCCGGCGTCCGACAAAATCGCCCTGAAAGCGACCAGCGCCACCCAGGGGTGAGTGGCCTGAAATGCTTCCATTGCGGTGAGCCAGCGGACGGCCACCCGCCGATAACCCTGGAACTTGATGGCGAAACCCGGCCCTTCTGTTGCCAGGGTTGTAAGGCTGTGTGCGAAACCATTCATAACGAAGGGCTCACAGGCTTCTATCAGTTTCGAACAGAACCCGCCGTTACCCCGCGGGAGCTGACCCGTTCAGAAACCGATCGCCTGAAGGAGCTGGACCACCCGCTGGTCCAGAAATCCTTCGTCGTCCCGGTAAAAGGCGGGCAGGAAGCGAATCTGCTGATCAGCGGCATCACCTGCGCGGCCTGTATCTGGTTGCTGGAGAACCACCTCAAGCAACACCCCGGTGTTCAGGCTTTCTCGATTAATCACAGTACCCAGAGAGCGCGCCTGGTGTGGGCACAGGATCAGACCCGCCTCAGCGATCTGCTGATTGCCATCCACCAGCTTGGCTATACCGCTCGCCCCTACCAGGCCGACGAAGCCGAGCAGACCCTGAAAGCCGAACACCGCACCATGCTGATCCGGTTGCTTGTTGCCGGCGCCGGTTCGTTCCAGACCATGATGCTGGCGTTTCCGCTCTATTTTGAGCTGATCAGTGAGTTATCTCCGGAATACGTCAGCTTCTTTCGGTGGTTCAGCCTGATCGTGGCAACGCCAGTGTTGCTGTACAGTGCCCGACCGTTTTTCGAGAACGCCTGGCGCGACCTGACCACCCGCCATCTGACCATGGATGTGCCCGTAGCCATCGCTATCGGCCTCGCCTATGTGGCCAGTGCCTGGGTCACCGTGTTCGGTGGCGAAGAGGTGTATTTCGAATCCGTATGCATGTTTACCTTTTTCCTCCTGCTGGGGCGCTACGTGGAAGTCCAGGCCCGCTACCGCGCGGGCCTGACAGGCGGCGCCCTGGCCGGATTCCAGCCAACCGTCGCCGCCATGGTACGGGATGGCGAGACAGATCTGGTGCCGGCCCACGAAGTCAAACCTGGCGATATTATCCGTGTACGCCCGGGCGAGACACTGCCGGTGGACGGAGAGATCGTGTCTGGTGAATCTACCCTCAACGAAGCCGCCCTGACCGGCGAATACCTGCCTGAGTCCCGGGGGCCCGGCGATACCGTTCATGCCGGTAGCATCAACGGCGAGAATCCGCTGGATATTCGGGTGGTCAAAGCCGGTGCGGAAACCCGGCTTTCCGGAATCCTGCGGATACTGGACCGGGTGCAGTCCGAGAAGCCCCCCGTGGCACGCCTGGCAGATCGCATCGCTGGCAAGTTTATTCGCCAGGTGCTGATACTGACGCCCCTTGTCTGGGGTGGCTGGGTTCTGGCCGGCGCCGGTAACGCCTTCGACATCGCCTTGTCCGTGCTGGTGGTTACCTGCCCCTGCGCCCTCTCTCTCGCAACACCAACAGCACTCACCTCGGCCACCATGCGTTTGCGAAAACTCGGCTTCCTGCCAACCAAAGGCCACACACTGGAATCCCTGTACAGCATCGACACGGTGGTGTTCGATAAAACCGGCACCTTGACTCGTGGCGAGCTGACCCTGACTGGTAGCCAGACCTTCGGTGACATGGACCAAGCCAGCTGCAAGAAACTGGCAGCTGGCCTGGAAAAACACTCCGAACATCCGATCGCCAGAGTTTTTCACGAATGTGCATCGGTGGCCGTGGAGAATGTGAACAACCATCTGGGCGGAGGCTTGTCTGGTACTTTTAATGGCAAGCCCGTGTTTATCGGTCACAAGGCGTTCGTTGAGCAACACACTTCCGCTCCGCCCCCCCACGCGGACATTGCTTCCGGCATGGAAATCTGGCTCGCTACCGCCGACCAATGGCTCGCCAGCTTCCAACTGGATGATCAAATTCGCGAAGATGCCGGGCAAGCCATCAAGGCACTCAATCAAGCCGGAATACGGACCCTGCTCCTCAGTGGTGATCGATCGGCACACGTACAGCAGGTTGCCGAAGCACTGGGTATCGAAACGGCGATTGGCGAAGCCTCACCGGAACAGAAGCTGGCCGTGCTCGATCAGCTTCGCGATGAAGGTCATAAGGTAATGATGGTGGGCGATGGCCTGAACGACCTCCCCTCCATGGCCGGTGCGGGTATCTCGGTCGCCATGGGCACCGCCGCCGACCTGACCCAGCTAAAAGCCGATGCGGTGCTGATGAATGGTCAGCTGATGCAACTGCTCCAGGCGATCAAGGCAAGCCAGCAGACTCGCAGGATCATTCGGCAGAACATGCTCTGGGCGCTTGCCTACAATGTCGCCGCCCTGCCCCTCGCAGCAGCAGGCCTGGTCACCCCATGGATGGCGGCCATCGGTATGTCGGCCAGCTCTCTTTTGGTCGTGCTTAATGCCTTGCGGCTTAGCACATCCTCAAAGAGGTCCGGCCAGGAACCTGATACAGTTGGCTCTCATGCTACGGCTTGATACCGTAATCATCTACTTATCGTTTAGGAGCGCATCGTGCAGATAGTCATGTTCCTGGTCCCCCTGATGCTGGTTCTGGTGGCGCTGGGGGTGGTGCTGTTTTCCTGGGCGGTGAAGAACGGCCAATACGATGATCTGGAAGGCCCTGCGCACCGGATTCTCTATGACGACGACAAAGACATGATTCCTGACGAAGCTCGTCAGGATAAAGTCCGTTCAGACGATACCGACCCCGAGCCTTCTTCGAAACAGAGCGATCCGGAAGACAAAGCCTGAATGCAACCTGAACTCTACCTCAGTTACTCCAGTGCGTTTCTGATCGGGCTGCTGGGGAGCACCCATTGTCTGGGAATGTGCGGTGGGATCAGTGCCTCGCTGTCGATGACCCTGCCGGTGGGCAAAGGGTTCCGGCTGCGCCAGACCGTGATGTTGCTGGCCTTCAATCTGGGCCGGGTTGGAAGCTACGCGCTGATTGCCGCTTTGATTGCCATTTTCAGTACCAGCGCGGCGGGCCAGTGGCGCTGGGCGGCCCTGTTGTTGATGACCCTGGCCGGGCTGCTGCTGATCTTTATGGGGCTGTCGATGGGCCAGTGGTGGCAGGGAATTCGATTTGTAGAGAAGGTGGGGGCCCCGGTGTGGAAACGCCTGGCCCCGCTGACCCGCCGCTTTATTCCCGTCAACAATCCCGGCCAGGCCCTGGCCCTGGGCGCGCTTTGGGGCTGGTTACCCTGTGGTCTCGTTTATAGCACCCTGGGCTGGGCAGCCCTGCAACCCACGATTGGCGCTGCCGCCCTCACCATGCTGTTCTTTGGTCTTGGCACCCTGCCATCGATGCTGGGCACCGGCTACGCCGCCAACTGGATTCGCAACCTTCAGGGCAACCGGGGGTTCCGCAGAATCAGTGGAGCGCTGCTCATCCTGTTCGGATTATGGACGCTTCCGTTCCAGGCCTTGATGCACTGAGCCGACCTTCAGAGATTCAGCACATCCAATCGGCCGTAGTCCGGCTCAGGGCTGGCTGTCTGCACCGCCTGGCGCTTGTCCCCCAACCGTTTGCCCTCCTTGAAATCGTATAGATTCGGATCAGCCAGGTGTGAAGGCTCCACATTGCACAAAGCCCGGAACATGGTTTCCAGGCGGCCCGGATGCTGCTTGTCCCAGGTCTGGAACATGTCCTTGATCACCTGGCGCTGGAGGTTCTCCTGGGAGCCGCACAGGTTACACGGAATAATGGGGTATTCTCGCAGTGAGGCGTACCGGGCAATGTCTTTCTCCCGGGCATACGCCAGCGGACGAATCACGGTATTGCGGCCGTCATCACTGTGCAAGACCGGCGGCATGGACTTGAGTTTGCCCCCGTAAAACATGTTCAGGAACAGGGTTTCGAGCATATCATCCCGGTGGTGGCCCAACGCAATCTTGGTGACACCGTGCTCTTCCGCAAAATTATAGAGAATTCCCCGGCGCAAGCGTGAACACAGTCCGCAAGTGGTCTTCCCTTCAGGAACTTTTTCCTTAACAATACTGTAGGTATCTTTTTCGATGATGTGATACTCGATACCAAGCGACTTCAGGTATTCCGGGAGCACATGCTCGGGAAAACCCGGTTGTTTCTGGTCAAGGTTCACAGCAATCAGTTCGAAGTCGACCGGCGCGCTTTTCTGAAGGTTCAGCAGGATATCCAGCATGGCGTAGGAATCCTTGCCACCTGACAGGCAGCACATGACCTTGTCGCCGGCTTCAATCATCGAAAAATCGGCAATGGCCTGCCCGACTTCCCGGCGCAGGCGTTTCTGCAGTTTGTTCAGTTCCAGTTTCTGGCGACGATCCTGCTCAGAAACAGCAGTCAGTTCGGGATTGGCGGTCATTGCTTGGGACATACTCTCGCACGTTCACAGGATAAGTGAGCGGGCAATTATACGCGTCACAAAGTATCAGGGACAGGATAGCAACATGGATATGTTGAAATTGAGCGACGACGTTGGCGGAAAACGGGCAATGAACCGGATCCGCAACCGCAATGCCATACTGGTCGCGGCCAGGGAGTGCTTTCGCGAAAATGGCTACGACAACTCCACCATCCGTGACATGGTCCGCAGAACCGGTCTGGCAGCGGGTACCTTCTACAATTACTTCTCCAGCAAACAGGACATCTTTGCCGCCCTTCTGACGGACTTCCTGAGCCATCTCAATGAAGACATGAGCCGCTACCGCCGGTCCGCCAGCACAACTCGCGACTTTATCTACTTCGCCTACCTGGCACTCTATTCCGCCACCGCCAGAGACCCGGTGATCTATGAGCTGGCGCACCAGAACCAGCGCGCGTTACGGGACCTGTTCGGCTCAGACATTCTGGGGCTGGCCATGTTGTCTCTGGAAGAAGACGTTCGTGATGCCATAGCCCGGGGCCTGCTGCCAGATCTTGACCAGGAGTACCTGTGTGCAGCTTTCTTCGGGGTCGCTTACGACATCAGCACACTGGTGGCCAGGCGCGCGCATCAGGAGCCGGATCGCGCCCAGCAGGAGGCCGAAAAAGCGGCCAGGTTTTGCACAGATCTGTTTCTGGGCGGACTGCCCGCCATGGCCGAGCTTTCAAGCCAGGGCTGAGTCGCATACCATGGAGTCATGATGACTTCCCCAGACGTGACCGCAAATAAACCGGATACCACTATCGCCAGCTCAGAACTGCAATGGCTGGAGCAGCACACCGAGCACTTGCTGGTGGCGGTAGAGCATGAGCTACGCCAGGTGGGAGCAACTGGCTTGAGTGAGCTGGAACTGTTCAAGGCGCTTCAGGCAGAACCCTGGACGCTGATTGGTCGTGTCAACTTCCACGAACCGGATCAGCTCTACCCAGTGCATTTTCTGCTCTTTCACGTGCTCTACCGACTGCGGGACCAACTGGCTCCCGCCGGAGAATCCCTGCTGATTTCACCGTTGCGCCTGACTATCACCAAACAGCAAACCGTTGCCGGTGATGGATTACCGGGGGAAGAAGACAAACTCAGGGCGTTCTATCTGGATCTGTCCCAGTATCATATGCCCGAAGCAACCATCCACCAGATGATGGATGACTTCTGGCGCGGACAGTGCCGCACGCGGCCAAACCTGCCAGCGGTATCAGAGGCTGCCGGAACACTCGGTTTTACCGAACTGCCTGAACACTTCTCCCCGATCAAACAGCGATTTCGCAAGCTGGTGATGCAGGCACACCCGGACCGGGGCGGCAATACCGAAGCAGTCCAGAAACTTAATGAGGCTTTTTCGGTCTTGAAAGCACACTACGCATAATCCATTTAACTGATATTCAGGACAGACGACGATCATGATCAAACGGTTTACGTTCCTTATGATGATCACCGCCCTCTCCATGGCGGGCGCCAGCGCAAGAGCGGATCTGGTGGTTCTGCAATACCATCACGTGGACGACAGCACACCGGCATCAACCAGTACCTCCCGGTCACTGTTTGAAGCCCAGCTGCAGATGATTGCAGACCTGGAACTGGAGGTGGTGCCCCTTCTGGAAGGTACCCGGCAGGCATTGGCCGGCGAGCTGGATAGCCGCCAGCAGATTGCCATCACGTTTGACGATGCCTATGAATCCGTCTACAGCGCAGCGGCTCCCCTTCTCGAACGTTTCGACATGCCCTATACGATTTTCGTGAATACTGATGCCATCGGTTCAAGGGGCTACATGACGTGGGACGAACTCAGGGAACTGGGTAGCCATGAAAGCGTGACCATTGCCAACCACAGCACAGACCATGGGCACCTGGCACGCAAGATCGATGAACCCGAAGCAGACTGGAAAGAACGGGTAACCCGCAGTCTTGATGTTGCCCAGAAGGTTCTCAAGGAAAGACTGGGCGTTGAAGAGCCCATGTTTGCCTATCCTTACGGCGAGTATGACCAAGCCCTGGAAGCCAAACTCTCGGACAGAGGCTGGTATGGCTATGGGCAACAATCCGGCGCGATTGGCCGTTGGTCCCACGATACGCGGCTTCCCAGGTTCCCCATGGCCAACCCATACGGCCAGCTTGGCAGCCTGAAAGACAAGCTATTGAGCAAAGGCTTCCCCGCCCCTGCCAAGGACATGCCGGATGGCATACTGGATAAGAACCCGCCCCTCCTGACCTTCCCACTGGGCGACAAGCTGGATGCCAACCGGCTCACCTGCTTTGCCACCGGCCAGGGTCGGATCGATTTTGATGTAGTAGATGGCGTTGTTCATGTGCAGGCACCCAAAGCGGGGCAAAGCCGGCGTTTTCGCTACAACTGCACCCACCCCGCCGGCCAGGGCAGCTTCTACTGGTTGTCACAACAATGGCTGGACCGGTCGAAACCCGAAGACTGAAAAGTTAATCCTCAAAGGTGGCGATACCGAACTCCCCGAACCGGACGTGTGGTATCGCCTTCGGTCCCTGGCGGGTTTCAACCACCGTTTGGGCCTGCAAATCCTGTTCGCGGGTATAAAGCAACAGCCAGTGCTCGCCCTGGCCCGGGAATACCGGCACCCAGGCTTCCAGATATCCTCGTTTGCGCCAGGTCTCAGGTGAGTAATCCATGACCAGATCGGTCACCAACCGGATTGGGCGCAAATCCTCGTCAAGAAACGCCAGGCTTGGAATAACAAGACCGTTGTGGTGATAACTTCGTATTCGGGCGACAAAGGCCGCTACAGAGGACCGCGCTGGCAGGGCGATCAACTGGAACGGTGATCGGCCGGTGTCAAAATCATGCTCCGGTGACGACGCTTCAAGCCGGACAGCAAACTCACGCCCGCCCTGCCAGGTCTGGCTGGAGCGGGATGGCAAGCTGTCACAACACTGGCGACTGAATGCATCAAACTCACTTTCAGGCTCCTGCTCGATGCCCAGTATGGCAAAGGCATCGGGATCGTAACCCTCCACCGGTTCGGCATAGCGGCCTTCACTCCGGTGATAAACGCTGGCCGGGCTCAGTTCCACTGGGGCGGCAATCAGGCCCTTCTCAACGTCGCTACGGGTGTCGGGCGTAAAATAGCTGACACGCACATTGCCGTCGGCATCCCGCCAGGTGAAATAGGGTTGTCGCTGACCCGGCCGAAGATTTCCGGCTTTATTGAGTTCATCGCCATCGGGATAGCTGTCGAGGGTGTATTCTTCATCCGGCTCAAGCGCTGGTTCCTCCCGCTCGGCGGGGCGCCGGGCGCCCTCCGCCTGCGAAGATGTCGGCCTGGCTTCGGCGTCCGGAATGCGGGTGTACTGAACACGCCCCTGCTCATCCACCCATGAGAAATAGCCCTCCCGCTCCCCTGCGGGTGTTCCAGACGATTGGCACCCCATCATCACCATCGCAGCCATGAACGCCGTCAGGCATTTCAATTGAGCCGTTGTCATACCCTTTTCCCGCCAGCAACAATCAGAACTTGGTCCGGAAGCTCAGCCCCGCCATAACCACCCGCAACGAGGTTTTTATATCCAGCCCGGCATAGGGGTTATAGATGATGTTGGTGATGTTGTCACAGTTCACGTTGCAGCTGGTATTGGCCGGAATGGTTTCAATGGACTGCAGGTAGGACAGGTTCATATCGATCTCGGTGTTTTTGTCCCACTTGTACCCCATCCCGATGCTGTAGAGATTGGCGCCACCGAACGGTGCCATGATCGATCGCTGGTCATCGGGAATGACTGAGTCTCGAATCTCGACACCGGCCCGTAGATCCAGTCGTGATGACGCATGGAACTCAGCACCAAACGCCCAGTTCCACTGACTCTTGAAGCCCAGCGGCAGTCGGAGAGTGTTTGGCGTTGCATTGTCGGGCGACAGAATCCGCGCCGCGTTCAGGAATTCCAGATTTCGGTCAAAGCGGAACACGAAGGCATCCCACTGGGCGTAGTCTGTCCAACCCACATCAGCATTCAACGTCAGTTTGGGGTGAACATCGACACTGATACCGGTCTGGAAATGCTGTGGGTAGACCAGATCCATGCTGACATTACCCGCTTCCCGGGGTGCCCCAGACGGCAGGCTCAGGATGGCAGAGGTAATAGCCCCCAATACCGAACCGTTAACACTCTGCCAGAAACCGGACCAGTCGTCGGTGTACTGGATCTCGAACGTCCCTTTGAGGTTCATGTCCGCTTCAGAGGTATAGCTTGCCCCCCAGCGAAACCAGTCGTTCGGCTCCCAGAGCACCCCCAGGGTGTAGGTTGGCGATATGGTTTCCTGAACATTGATGCTCAAAGCACCAATATCATCCCAGGGGCCCACGTTACCGCCACACAGGGCCAGCCAGGGCTGCAGGGGCTCATCGCCACTCTCACAGTTGAACGCATCCTGAAGCACTTCCGCAACACCCAACAACATGTTGGGGGCCCGCATATACTGATCGGCGGCAATACCCATGTGTGACAGGTGAATACCCGCACCCACCGACCACTCGTCATTGATTTCATAACCAACGCTTGGCGACAGATAGGTAGTACGCTGCAAAGCCGTGGCCTGGGGTTGGTAACGGCCCGGATCATCCTTGTCCCGATAGAAACCTGCAGCCAGCGGCAGGTAGAAAGCGTTGGCAAAGGTCAGTTTTGACCCCGGAGGATTGATGCTGATGCCCGCTGACGGCGCAACCGCAGGGCCCGGTGGCGCTTTCAGAATCCCGAACCCTGGCACGTAGAGCGCTACGTTGTTGGTGTGGCTGTGGGTGTTGGCCACGGGATCTCGCTGTTTTCCCGTGTTCGGGTCGATTTCAAGTCCGTCGATACCGAAGATTTCATAACCATCCGGAGCAATAAAGTCGGCATCGATGTCCAGGTAAACACTCAGGAGGTTTACCTCAAGTTGCCGGTCTTTCAGTTTGGTCAGGCCCGCCGGATTATAATGGATGGCCATGACACCGGGTGGATCCGCTGTCACGGCATTGCCCAGCGCCAACGCCTTGGGATGGATGGTAAGATTCTGGGCAAGCTGCCCCTGTGCTCCACATGAGAGTGTCGCGGCGATGACGGCCCCCAGAAGCTGCTTTGTTTGGCTGAAATGTGCCATGAAATTCGTCCCTTCCCTTAAATCGTCTGCAGCTTCAATCACTCTTTGAGGCCGGAGAAATTAATGGGCAGGGATACACCCAGGGAGAAATCCGGAGCGTCTTCAGTCAGCCCGATGCCCAGGCTGGTGTTGACAATGGTGGTGTCACTCACCCGGGTACCCAGAGACATACTCAGAAATCCGGTCATCTGATCTTGCGCCACCGCCTGATCGCCATTTCGGAAGGTGAGCACGGTTTCGTCGCTGTAACTGAGCTGGGCTGAAATGCTCAGGGAAATGTCGTAAGACAGTGAGTAGGCAAAACCGGCGGAACCGGACAACCCGAAGCCGGGCTCAACCTTGGTCAGCAAGCGGGCGCCCCGGACCTGCTCCAGACCATCTTCTTCAATATTGTAGGTAGCACTGACCGAGCCGAAGACCACCACGGGATCCAGCACCTTGGACATACTGAGGCCGCCGCCGATGGAGTAATAACCACTTCCCGTGGACAGCTGCTCCTTGATGTCAATTTCATAAGGGCTGACACCGGTTTTTGAGGTCAAGGTTCCAAAGAAGGTGGTCGAAACCTTGCCCGGCACGTAAGCGAACGGCTGCCAGCGGCCGGTAAAAGAGATGTCGCCGAAGTCATACACGGACAATTCGTCCTCGGTGTCGTATTTCACCACCAGGGGAATACGCGTGCCGATGGTCAGGTTATCCAGCAGGCCGTAGTCGTATGAGAAAGCGTTGGTGAAGTTGTGCGTGGCTGTGGGCACAACATCAAGATTCCTGACCGAACCATTGGTAATGGCTAGATCGAGACGCTGGTCACCGGTGTAGGAGTAGTCAAAGGAATAGTTCAGGGAGTGAGTGCCCTTTTTCTGCAGCGAATAGTTCTTTTCCGCCGCCTGGAACACTTCCTCCAGCTGCCTTGTGGCATCCTCATCGCCTTCCTGACGGGCCAGCGCTTCCCGCGCCTGATCAACATTGCCATCCTGCGCCACTGACATGGCCGGAAGCAGACCCGAGGCGGAAACAAGGATAAAGCCTCGCACTAACCAACGATTCATCCTGACTCCCTACTTTTATTGGTTTTATTCCTGTTCCGGGCTTACCACCCGAAAAATTAGTTGCGGCGGTAGTACAGCTGTTTTCGAGTATTCTCTACGCTGCCGTCCGGGTTGTTTTTCTGACGTTCGAGCACATTCTGGATACGTCTTTCGGTAGATTCATGGAATACAGGCATTTGCTGTAACGCCAGCAGGGTCATTGTCTGGTCATCCACAAATCGCAGATCTTCTTCTTTGAGTTCAAGGTTATCCAGCGGCTTGTCGCTACCCGGAAAAACGATAAACAGAACGTTGTCGTCCCATTTTTCTTCGAACTGATCGAGCGTGAAGGAGATGTTGCCAACAGCAGGATCCGCCAGGTATACCCGCCCGTCACGAATGGTCCTGAGCACCACAAAATGCTTGAAACCGGCGTGATCGATGGGAACGATGGCGGGGTGGTCCAGCTCCATGAGGTCATCAATCTTGGCCCGGAAGCCACCGGAGGGATAACCCAGGGCAGTGACCAGTCGTTTCATGTCCAACATTGAAAACGCCCGGCGCTGAACAATGCGCTCACTTTCACCGTAGTGGAGCAATCCTTCCATCACCTGACGTTCCGACAGGTTTCTGCCCAGATAGAAATTCAGGACGGTTGTCAGGGCCGCACTGCCACAGCTGTAGTCGTACGCCTGACGGACGATGTTACGGAATTTCTGTTCAACCAGAGGCTCAACGCGAACATCAGAACGTAGCAGCGCCGGACTGGTATCCACGTTCTGCTGGATAACAATCGTACCCCGATCAAACGGCTCAACCTCGGTGGCTTCCTGCACCATAGTGAACGTGAGAATGGATCCGGCCAGCACCAGCAGCATCTTGGAAAGTCCCTGTTTTTATTAGACGTGCAACTTATCGGGTTACATGTTGTTACGGTACGATACCGAAATCGCGACTGGCTTAAAGATAACTGTGCCTCAAATCTGTCGCTGCAGAAGGGGCCTGACATGGATGGACTGAGAACTGGTTCAAGGCTCAAGGTAGCCGGCAACACCCGCCTGTTCCCGAAGGTATCGGAAACAGGCGGGTGGGAAGGAAAACCGATGGGCAAGGTACCCCATCAGAGGGTAAAGACAATCCCGAGTAGCAGGTAGCTGAGCAGGGTAACAACGATGATGCCGATAATGTTCAGGGCAAAGCCGGCACGAATCATATCGGCAATTCGCATATGGCCACTGGAAAACACAATCGCGTTGGGCGGAGTCGCTACCGGCATCATAAAGGCACAACTGGCCGCGATGACCGCAGGCACCGTCAGCAACAACGGCGACACACCCTGCGACATGGCCAGGGCACCCAACAGGGGCAGGAACGCTGCGGCGGTGGCGGTATTGCTGGTCACTTCCGTCAGAAAAATAATGACGGTAGCCACCAGAACAATCATAACCAGTGTCGGCAACACCCCGGCAACACCTAGGCTTTGGGCAATCCACTCCGCCAGCCCTGAGCTACTGATAACACCCGCCATGGCCAGACCACCACCGAATAGCAGGAGCACACCCCAGGGCAGCTTGTTGGCCGAATCCCAGTCCAGCACAAACACCCGCTCGGCGGTGTTAACAGGAATAATAAACATGGCAATGGCAGCCGCAATCGCGATACCGGTATCGCTGAGCCACGGCATCAGGTTGGCGGACAACAAAGGCCGGAAAATCCAGGCGGCCGCCGTGACCAGAAACACCAGGGCAACCAGCTTCTCACCCCGGCTCATGGAGCCCAGTTTCGCCAGCTCATTCTGAATCATCTCCCCGCTGTCTGCCGAGCCACCAATGCCAAAATCCTTCCGGGTCAGCCACCACCAGGCTAGCACCAGCATGACCACCGACACCGGTACGCCCAGCAACATCCATTGGGCAAAACCCACGGAAATGCCCTGATTTTCGCTCAGGTACGCCGCCAACAAGGCATTGGGCGGTGTCCCAATCAGGGTGGCAATTCCGCCAATACTCGCCGAATAGGCAATGGCTAACAGCAAGGCGGTTGCATAGCGCCGAACACCCTCAGGGTTGGAGCTATCCATCATCGCCACCACAGACAAACCTATGGGCAACATCATGATGGCCGTGGCCGTATTGCTGACCCACATGCTGAGAAATGCGGTGGCCAACATGAACCCGGCCACCTGGCGCTTGGGCTGGTCACCCACGGCCCTGAGCGTGAGCAGAGCTATTCGACGATGCAGGTTCCATCGCTGCATGGCCAGCCCCAGGGTAAAACCACCCAGGAATAGAAAAATGATCGGATTGGCGTAAGGTGACGTCGCCTGACCAATGGATCCCAGCCCCAGGGCCGGGATCAGTACAATCGGCAGTAATGCGGTTGCAGGAATCGGGATGGCTTCGGTTGACCACCAGGTTGCCATCAGCAACATCAGCCCCAATGCCGCCCAAGCTTCCGGACTCATAGTCGCCGGCGCCGGCACCATAAGGGTTATAAGAAGAAACAGGACACCCAGCAAGAAACCGATAACCTGGCTTTTGGGTAACCCCCTGGGTTTGCTCTCAGAAGAGTGCGTTGCTGTCATGTAGTACCACCCTGGTTTGGGACGATGGATTGGCCTGCTCAGTCAGCGGCGCAATTTACACAAACTGTGGTGTAAGGCAACACCTGCAAACGTCTGGGGTCAATCTCCTCACCACACTTCTCGCACTCGTCCCCAAGACCGTTGTTGATACGATCAAGGGCATGGGCAATCTGAACAAGCTCTGCCCGGGTTTCCGCTTCCAGTGAATCCACCACCTCGTCGTTTTGGGTCTGGCTTGCCTGTTCTTCAAAATCCTTGTCAAGCGCTCCGGTCTCCCGACGCTGGTGAGCCTGATAACGCACCAGCCTGGCTTCAAGATCGGCTTTCAGGGTTTCAAGTTCAGATTTGCGATTGCTCATGGCCATCTCCCGGCGGGTTGTTATTGGTCTATACCCTAGAGAATATGCTGAATCCGGGTTTGACGCCTGTCAAAATCGTGTCATTCCCTATACGGTAGACTAGCTGCTCAGTCATCCCATATACAAAGGAGTTGTATTAAATGAGCACAGACCTTTTCGAAAAAGCCAACCGTCTGAACCAAACCCTGTTCACCCAGTTCAGTAAAGCTACCGAAATGCAGATGGAAGCCTTTCGTCGCTATGCCGACCTTGCCATGAATCAGGCCCGCAAGGTATCTGAAGTACGCGACCTGGATGACCTGAAGCAGGTAACCTCCGAACAGGCAGAAACACTCAAATCTCTCAGCGAACAGTTCACCAATGACTGGAAAGCCTGGCAGGACTATCTCACCGAGACCCGTGAGCAGGTACAGAAAGTGTTTGAGGCCGAAGCCCCTGAACCCGCCAAAGAGAAAGCCCCAACCCAGAAATCTGGCGGTAGCAAAACCGCGGCCTGATGTTCCAAAGGCTGCAACGGTCGGATTGGCAATGCCTTTCCGACCTTTTTATATCTGTTGCCAGGAGGCGTCATGTTTGGTCTGGATTTGGTCAGTAAAACGGCAAACCAGTTGGTAAAGGCGTTCGATGACAATGTCCGCCAGGGCCAGCAACAGTTGGAAAAATGGCTCGGTGACACTGGCCTGGTAGACGACACCAAACTTTCTACCCTGAACGAGATGTCGGACGCCTATCGAGCTATGGCGGAAGACCTTTTGCTTCACCCGTTGCGGTTTGCCAGCGCGGAAATTGACCTTGCCAAAAAGCACCTGGGCCTGGCCCGATACACTCTTGCCCGCCTGACGGGCAAACCCGCTGGTCCTGTTGTTGAACCCGACCAGGACGACCGCCGTTTCCTGGCCGAAGACTGGCAGAAACATCTGCCGTTCGACGTACTTCAGCAGGCCTACCTGATCAATTCGAAAGCCTTCCTGCAATGGGTTGAGAACATGGAGGGGCTGCCTGGCCCAAGCCGGGACCAGATGCTGTTCTACGCACGCCAACTCACCAGTGCGTTGTCACCATCCAACTACCCGCTGACCAACCCGGAAGTATTGCGTATTACCTGGGAGCGCAAGGGCATGAACCTGGTGGACGGCATGCGCAACCTGGTTGAAGACCTGCGCCAGAACCCGAACCTGTTCAATGTGGCCATGACCGACCGCTCGGCGTTTGAGGTGGGCGGTAACCTGGCCACAACGCCTGGCAAGGTGGTCTACCAGAATGAGCTGATGCAACTGATCCAGTATGCGCCGACAACAGAGACCGTGGCCCAGCGCCCACTGCTGGTTGTCCCGCCCTGGATCAACAAGTTCTATATCCTGGACCTGACCGCCAGGAACTCCTTTATCCGATGGCTGGTCGACCAGGGCCAGACGGTTTTCGTGGTGTCCTGGCGCAACCCCGGGCCTGCGCAGAAAGATAAAGGCTGGGAAGACTACATGGAGCTCGGCCCCCTGGCTGCTATTGATGCCATCAGGGAGGCGACCGGTGAAGACCAGCTGAACGCCATTGGCTACTGCATCGGCGGAACCCTGTTGGGCTCTACCATGGCTTGGCTTGAGAAAAAGCAGCGTAAGCCCATCGTCAGTACTACCTACCTGACCACCCTGCTGGATTTCTCCGATCCCGGCGGCATTGGCGTGTTTATCAACGACCACTCGATTCGTGGTATTGAACGCGCCATGGAAAAGAAAGGCTATCTCGATGGCCGGGCCATGGCTTTCACCTTCAACCTGCTCCGGGAGAACGACCTGTTCTGGTCCTATTGGACCAATAATTATCTCAAGGGCTTGAAGCCTGCTGCCTTTGACCTGCTCTACTGGAACACCGACGGCACCAACCTGCCCGCTCGAATGCACAGCTACTACTTGCGGGAAATGTACCTGCACAACCGGCTGGTCGAGCCCGATGCCCTCACCCTGGCTGGTGAATCTATCAACCTGGCCGAGATTCAGATTCCGTCATTCTTCCTGTCGGCCCGCCAGGACCACATCGCCAAGTGGAAAACCACCTACCAAGGCGCCAAGGTTTACGGAGGCCAGGTCACTTTCGTACTGTCTGGTTCCGGACACATCGCAGGGGTTATCAATCCACCCTACAAGGAAAAGTACGGCTACTGGACCAACGACAACCTGCCAGCGGACGCCGACGACTGGTTCCAGTCGGCCGAGCACCACCCGGGTTCCTGGTGGCCGCACTGGAAAACCTGGATAGCGAACTTTGAAGGCCCCCAGGTGCCAGCGCGGCAGCCCGGTGACGGCAAGCTTGACATCCTGGAGGATGCGCCGGGCAGCTACGTGAAAGTTAAGGCAGCGGAGGCCGGTCGTTGCTAAACTGGAACGGTGATAAAACGCTGATAAAAACAGGATTATCCATGGCGCAGCCGCTCCCCATTTCCCGCATTATGTATAGCGGGCTTTTACTGCAATGTAGTCCACAAACCAGTATTGCCGACGCAGCGGCGCGAATGTCGGAAAACTCCGTTAGCTCGATACTGATCGCGGACCAGGATCAGGTGATCGGCATCTGGACAGAACATGATGCCCTGACACTCGATTTCACTGACCCTGACAGGTTCAACCAGCCGGTCAGCACGGTGATGAGCTCTCCGGTTCTGACCTTACCCAGCACCATGGACGCCGGCCAGGCAGCCATCAGATTGAGAGACAGCGGCAGGCGACACTTCCTGGTCGTCGATGAAAATGAAGCGCCCGTTGGCATCTTGTCCCAAACCGACCTGGCTCTCAATCAGGGGCTGGAACCCTACCTGAGACTCAGGGAAGTCCGGGCCGTGGTTGCCCGACCACCTTTGCTTGTTAACGGTCACCGATCGCTGGCCGAGGTGGCCAGCGAGATGCACCATCACCACTCAGATGCCG
>Ga0209075_1001968_pt1 | contig 18725 bp, 30 predicted proteins | sample Stecom2011_FD_187523 | JGI IMG/M metagenome (GOLD analysis project Ga0209075, IMG submission 187523) | Agricultural soil microbial communities from Utah to study Nitrogen management - Steer compost 2011 (SPAdes) (version 2) | ecosystem: Environmental > Terrestrial > Soil > Agricultural land...
GGCGATGATCTCCGCGTTGAAGGAGCGCCGCGGCGTCGGGATCAAGTCGACCAGGTACAGCGCTCTCAAGGCAGCGGTCGAAGCGCGCCTAGCCGGGTGATGACTACGAGGGGTGGGAGACATGATCAGTGCTGGTTGGGAACTCCGGTTGCAGCACCCAGAGGCGGTCGACGAGGCCGCTGTGGTGCGACGTATGCACGGGGATGCCGGCCAGCACCTCACCCTGCCGGAGAGGGAGGCCCTGGTGCGCGAGATGGTGCATCGGGGCCTCACGGACACCGATATCGCCGATCGCACGGGGTATGCGCACCAGACGATATGGCGGATACGTAGGAGGCTGGGCCTGGAGTCGGGGAGGATGGGGATCGTGCCACGTGACGACGACCGGCTGATCAGCATCTACGAGATCCCGGACCTGACCGGTTACTCGTTGCGCACGGTCCGCAAGTGGGTGTCGGAACGAAGTGGGCTATTGAGGCCGGTCAAGGCGCTGTACGTAGCACCGAAGGGCGGGCCCCGCCATCTGTACCGGTTGAGTGATGTTCGGCGGGCGGAGGCGGAGTGGCGCGAGCGAACCCGGAGGTGATCGGCGGTAGGGTGCAGGTGATCGCCGTGATGCAAGAAGGAACCCCCGGCAGGACGCCCGCCGGGGGTTCCTTGCGTTCTGGTCAGTCGTTAGCCATGAGGGCAGCAGCGTCGATCTCGCAGGTGAACGGCTCCCTAACCCGCAGGGGCCGCCGCCGGCGGACCCGGATCGGACGCAGCACGCCGTCGATCCGGCCGTACTCGCTGACGACAGGGCGGCCTCTCCGGTCGGTGTCCAGCAGCCAACCCCAGGGGATCGGGGTTGCCTGCAGGGCCCGGAAGGGGTCGCGCCACTCCTCCTCGCGGTCGGCGTTGCTGAGGTTGTTCACGGCCACTACGACGTCGGCGGCCGGGATGTGCGGGGCGTCCCACACGTCGTGCATGGGCCAGTCGGCGGTGCGGGTGACTACGAGGTCTACGAGGATCCACCCGACGCCTAGGTCGACGAGGGGGCGGACTGCCGGCTGGTAGCCCTGCCAGGCCAGTTCGTCGACGAGGTGGTCGTGGAGCCGGAGGATCGGGGTCAGGGTGTCGGTCATGTCGATGGTGTCCTTTGCTCTGCTGTCGGTCATGGCGCGGCCACCTGTGGTCACCAGCAGGCGATGATGGTTCGGCCGGCGGCCGCCATGTGTCGGCCGGTGTGGCCGGGTGGGCGGGTGCACTCGTGCCCCTGGAGGGGGGAGCGGCCGGGGCAGCGCCCTGCCAGGTGCATGGCCTCCATCAGGGTCCACCTGCGGGGCATGGGGTCTGTGGGGCAGTTGGCGAGGCAGTCGCCTGGCCGTACCTCCCACCTGGTGGTTGTCATGTCGTGCGTCTCCCTCGGTCTGCACATCGGTGTGCAGCGTGTCGGTCTATCACTGGTCGGGTGTGTCGTCCCCGGCCCAGTGGAGGAGCAGCCACGCGAGCGGCCAGGGGAGCCGGTCGCGCTTATTTCGGTCGCAGTCCTGGCAGGCGGACACCAGGTTGTCTCTGGTATCGGGTCCCCCCAGGGCTCGGGGGAGGTAGTGGTCGAGGATGATCTTCTCGGTGGTGTCCAGCGGGGTGCCGCAGTAGGCGCACCGGTGGGCCCATCGGGCCGCTACGTCTCTCCGGTCCACTCGTAGTCGTCGCCGTCTGCGACGTCTCCCGTACATGCCTACAGGGTAGCACCATATTAGCCTGTGTGTCACCCGTGGCACAGTAGTCCCAACGCACGAACCGGGAGCACGAGTGCCACGCAGGATCCGCACCGGCCTCATCGTCGCCGTCACCGGCGTCTGGGCTGCAAACGTTGTCGCGCCGCTCGTCATCCCCGGATACGAGCCCGCGCCTGAGCTGACCGCCGGGCTGGGACTCATCCTCGGTGCGCTCGCCGCCGTACGCACCGACCCCGACCCCCGACATAGAGGACGACGCAGACGTGATGCAGCGGCTCCGCAGACACTGGCCTTGGGTCCTGTTCGGCATCGTAGGCGTGTTGACCGTGACGCAGATGGCCGGCGTGTCCCGCCACCGCGCCGACTTGGAAACCGCCGCGATTATGAACGCGGGCGCGGCCAGCTCGAACGCGTCGTCGGTGCGGCAGGTCGGTGCGGCGCTGGCGGCGCTGTGCCGCGCCGCGGCAGCGGACGCGATCCGCGACGCGGGCCTGACCAGCGAGTGCCGCGCGGCACGGGACGAGCGGGTTGAGGACGTCGCGCCTATCGCCACGCCGAGCCCGGTGCCGGGGCCCCTCGGGCCGATCGGGCCGGCGGGCCCGCAGGGTCCGCCGGCGTCACGGGAGGCGGTCGCTGCGGCGGTCGCCGCGTACTGCGCTGACCGGGACGCCTGCCAGGGGCCGGCGGGCCCGGCGGGGCATGACGCCGAGCCGTTGACGCCGGAGCAGGTCGCCGAGGCGGTCGCCGCGTATTGCACGGCGAGGGGGGAGTGCCGCGGACCGGCTGGCCGGGACGGCGAGCGAGGGCCGCAGGGTGACCCGCCGACGCGGGATCAGGTCGCGGTGGCGGTGGCCGCGTACTGCGCTACGGGCGCGTGTCGTGGTGAGCCGGGGGAGGCGGGTCCGGCCGGGCCGGCGGGTCCGCCTCGGTCCTCGCGGTGAGCGGGGGCCGGCGGGGTATCCGATGTCGTGGTCGTGGACGGATGGGACGTGGGTGTGGACGTGTGCGGATTCGGATGGGGATCGCGTGTATGAGTGTGGGCGCCGGTTGGCGTAGCGGGATGGGTCTGATGTCTCTGCGCGCGCTTGCGCGGAGGGTAACGTGGTGCTAGTCTGAGATCACGACACACACGAGGAGACGCACGACATGATCACTTCCGAACGACTGATCATCCTGGCGGTCATCTGCAACTGCATCACGCTGGCCTGCATCTACCTGAACTGCCGCTCCGGGCGCAGCCAGGGCAAGCGGAAGAGGTGACCATGCTCGACCCAGGAGCGTTCGCGGCCGCCGCCATCACCCTGCACGCCGCCCACCTCACGGCGGACTACTGGCTGCAAACCGAACACCAGGCGATCACCAAGGGCGCCCCTGGGTGGCGGGGGCGAGTGGCGTGCGCGTCGCACGTCGCCGTCCTCACCGCCACCCAGGCCGTGTTCCTGCTGGTCGCGGACCGGCTGTTCGGCCTGGACCTGTCGGCCGGCTGGGTCGCGGCCGGCCTCACGCTCAACGCGGTGACGCACTGGTGGGCGGACCGCCGGTGGACACTGCGGTGGCTGGCGGACCTGCTTGACCGTACGCGGCTAGTCCGAGGCAAGGGCGTGTTCGCCCGGCTGGGTGACCCGGTGGCGGCCGTCTGCGGGACGGGGGCGCACGCGCTTGACCAGTCCTGGCACGTTGTTTGGCTGCTCCCCGTGGCCGCGCTCGCGGTGGCGTGAGGGGAGGTGAGTGGGATGGATGTCGCTCTGGCCGCGACGGCCGTCGGGGTCGTCTTCCTGGTGGTCTTCGCGCTGATCGTCGGGTTGGCGGTACACGCGTGGAGGCTGGATCAGCGGGTGGTCGCGTATGAGGAGCCGGCGGATCGGTGATGGTGAGCGCGCCCGGGGTTGCCTTGGGCGCGCTCACGTGTGGTTGGACCACCTGGGGTAGTACATCACGCGTTGGCGTGGTTTGGCTGCGGAGTGATGCTGCCTTGGGGTAGTGTGGCGGGTGCCTGCAGGTCAGGAAGTGTGCTCCTCGCGCAGGCGGGGATGATCCCCCCTGCCGACCCGCATCCACATCACCCACCCCGTGCTCCCCGCGTGGGCGGGGATGATCCGACATCCGCTTGGCCTCTACGCTCCAGCGGCCAATGTTCCCCGCGTAGGCGGGGTTCACAAGAGGCTAACGTTGTGCTAGCCTGAACGAAGAACTCCCGCACCGGCAAGGGGCATGGGGAATCGGCATGGCTGAGCAGCAGACGCGAACTGGCGTCATCGAGGGCCACCACATCACGTGGTGGGTCTACGCGACCGGGTCGCGAGACCGGGTCCGACACACCGGTCGCATGCGAGGACACTGGCCAGGCTGGGACGCCACCTGCCAATGCGGGTGGGACTCCTCCACCGGTGGCGCAATGAAGGGATCCGTGACGAGGGATGCCCAGGGGCACAAGCTGATGGTGACACTGCGATCCCGGTGATACCTGTGTGGCATGCTCACCTCGGCGGGAGCGCACGACACCCGCTGACGGAGGGACAACGTGGCGAGATGCCCGTTCGCACGCTGGGACCCGATCCCCGCATCGTCGTCACAGCCGGCGATCCGGCCGTGGGGCGTGGTCCTGCACACCGCCGTCAGTAACTCGCCCGCGCTGACGCCGTGGTCGAACACCGAGTGGCACTTCTATGTCGGCGCGAAGGGCGAGATCACCCAGTACGTCGACACCGAGACCCGCGCCGACTGCCAGCTCGACGGGAACCGCTGGGTCGTCGACGGCCAGGCCCGAGGTCACATCTCCATCGAGACGTGGGACGGCGCCGGCCGCGTGTGGGACGGCAAGGACGTCTCGCGGATCCCGCCCTGGACGGAGGAGCAGGTCGAGGCGATCGGCAGGCTCCTCGCGTGGCTGTCGACCACCCACGGCATCCCGCTCCAGCCGATCCGGGCCTGGAACGGCCGCGGGATCGGCTACCACCGCCAGTTCACGTCGAGCTCCTCACCGCGGTGGAACACCTCCCACGCGTGCCCCGGTGACCGGCGCGTGGCTCAGATCCCCAGCATCATCGACGCCGCGAAGGCGGCACTGGAGGGCGACATGGCGCTCACCGACTCCGATATCCAGCGGATCGCCCGCGCGACTGTCGACGAGTGGCTGTCTCGCCGGGTCGAGCTGCGTGAGGGCGAGCAGGCCAAGTACGGCATCTCCGGGATGTCGGCCGGCAGGCTCCTCCTACACGGCGGTCTGGCCGCGCTGGAGGTGATCGAGGCTCTCGTTGACGTGACGGCGCAGCTCAACGCGCCGATGAGCGATGAGGAGCGGGTCGAGTTGGCGGCCGACATCGCGTCCCGTGTCGACCGGCTGCGGGTCGTGCTCGAACGAGAGGGAGATGAGCAATGAGAGCAGCTAAAGCGATCGTCGCCGCCGTCGGCAGCCTGGTGACGGTGCTGACCGGCGCGCTGGCGGACGATGTGCTCGGCACGGACGAGATCGGCACCGTCGTTTCGACGGCCGTGGTGGCGGTCATCACTGTGGCCGGCGTGTACGCCACGCCTAACAGCACCGAGTAGTGGACTCGCCTGGTCTCGGTCACCCCCTCCGTCCGGCCAGGCGCGCATGGGGCCCCGGCGTCGCTCCCCGTAGGCCGGGGCCCCTTTTTTCGCAACTCCGTGTACGCCATGCCACTGCGGGGAGTAGCATCCTGGTATGCACAACGATCTGCATGCCGTCCGCGACGAGCTGATCCGTGCCGGGTACGAGCCTGGTTGACTGAAGGTCGTTAACCACGCCAGGCACGGGTGGTGCCTGGCGATTCGCCGGTCGCCGAGGCGGTACTGGTACCTGGTGCCGCAGGAGGAGATGTGGACCCTGGTGTACACGTGGGGAGCACCCGCGATCGCGTGGCGGGAGCAGGGTCCGGGCTGGGTGGTGTCGCTGCTACGGTCGTATCTCGATCTGCGGCCCGGCCCGCCGCCGTCTGGTGGGCTGCGGGTGGTCCAGTAGCTCCTAGCCTCTCTTGATCGCGGCCGGCCTGGGTCGGTAGGGTAACATCGTGGTAGTCCCGTGAGTCGGCATGCAAACTGAGGAGGAGCAATCATGGCGCGACAGAAGCGGATCAATCTTGCCGAGTTGCCAGACGACAGGACCGTCCAGTGCAACACGGAGGCATTCCGGGCGGCGCTTGCGCAAGCGGTGGCCAACGGGGCCACCTGGGACAGCATCGCCGAGGAAGCCCAGTGCAACCGGTCGATGATCAACCACCTGCAGCGGGGCAGGGTCCTCACCTGCACGGCCGGCCTCGCCCGGCGACTGGAGGGGGTCCTGGGTGCGAAACCAAACACCCTGTTTCAGAAGCCTGACGAGGACGTGCTGTGGGAGAAGCGAGGAAGCCGAGTGCGGGACCTGCCCCCGAGGTAGCGGGGCGATCATGAAGGCAAAAATGGGGGCCCCGGGGGAGACGCACGACCCTCCACCCCGGGCCCCCGCGAGCATCCCCGAGGGGAAGCTCGCCGACACACCTCGGGAGTGTACATGCGTGGCAGCGAGAGATGCCATACAACCCTGGACTGTCTGGACCCCGTGCTGGACGCCGACGCTCTGCGCGACCTGCGGCGAACCGGCGTTGATCAGCACGAGCTGGGGACCATCGTCTCCGGCGGCCGCTACCGGCTGACCGAACCCGACAACCATCACGTCATCTGGGCGGTCCGTGACGTGATCGCCGATCAGTGGGCGGTCGCAGCCGGCCGCCAGGTGGAGCGCCCCGGTGTCCTGGCCAACGTGGCGCGGCCGTGGATGCTCGCCACGCCGGACCGTCGCGTGCTGGGCTGCCCGATGCATCCCGGCGGGTGCGGGCTGGATGTGCAGCTCGGTGACCCGCCGGCGGTGTGGACGTGCATGAACCTGTGGGTCCTCGCGGTCACCGGCTGGGACGCGGTCCACGTGGCGCGTGTCACGCGTGACGCGGTGGAGTTCGGTGCGGCGGTGGAGCGGGACGAGGAGCGGCAGGAGGCTTTGGTGGAGCTGGTGGAGCGGACCCGGTCTGGTTGGGTGGCTGCCTGATCCGTGGACAAGCGTTGGCGTGCAGGCTAACATCGTGTTAGACACACACAGATAGGAGACGCACGACATGGACGGGAGAGGACTCCTCCTGCGGGCGCTACGCCCGCTGGACTGGATGGACCGAGCCAAGTGCCGCACAGCGGACCTGGTGGAGAGTGACCGGATGTTCTTCGGTGACCCGAAGTGGGCCCCCGCCGACGATGTGCGGGAGTACTGCGCGGACTGCCCGGTCCGCTCGCAGTGCCTGGTCTATGGCCAGGAGACGGAGTCCAGCGGGTACTTCGGTGGTCAGCTACTGGTGCACGGTCAGGTAGTGCAGCCGACCAGGACAGCCCTGGTTGCAGCCCGATGAGAGAAAGGGCCCCGCAGAAGCGGGGCCCTTTCTCAGTTCTTAGTCAGGACCGCCCTCGCCGTCCCCCTCGCCGTCACCGCCGTCCTCGTCGGGCGGAGGAGTCATCGACGAGGCGACCTCTACAGAGATCCGTGCCGGCACAGTTGCGGAAAATTCTCACAAAAAAACTACCCGTCTCGATGTGAAGGATCACGCAGCGCCACAGACGCGCTCAGATGCCCACGCGAACCCCCATGAACAGGCGCAATCCGACCCGAAACGCCCCCGAACTCCTCACTCTCCGTGTGAGACGCCTGTGATCGGCTCTGCATATGCTTCGGTCAGCCGGTCCGGCCAGGCCAACGCTATGGGGCGGACAGTCATGTCGGCGCCGGCTAGAGACGCACGACAGACGGGCGATGGGGAGTCGCGTCGGGAGGCCGGCTCCCCTCGCTCAAACAGCACCGCACCCCTGAGGGACACGCCAGGGACACGCTACGGAGCCGCGGCAGGCAACAACGTGCTACAGTCGACCACATGACGACCGATAGCGACGACGACGAGCTGATGACAGTCTCCGAGGTCGCCCTCCAACTGAAGCTCCACCCCGAGACAATCCGTCGCTGGGCGCGCGAAGGCAAGCTACCGCCGGCGGACGTCCCCGGCCGGCAGCTGCGGTTCTGGCGGTCGGAAGTGCTGCGGCGAGAGGGCTGGCGACGGAAACGGTAAGGGGTCCTGGTCGCCACCAGGACCCCTAGAAGCCTCGACACCCAAGGGCCGTGGGCCGGCTCTCAGGTAGGCGCTCCGCAAGGGAGCACCTCGGCACATAGAGGAGCGCAGAGGAGCGCTCCGGAGCACTAAGGAGCATACCCGTGACGCACGACACGGACACACAGGACACCCCTATCAGGATCGTTTCCCAGGCGGGCCCGTTCGCCCTCATCCCGATCTGGGTCCTCGACTACAAGCTCAGTGGCTCCCAGTGGGCGACGTACGTCGCGCTCCGCTCGTACGCGGGGCGCGGTGAGGCGTACCCGAGGGTCGCCACCATCGCCGCAAGGGCCCACCTCGACCACCGCACCACAGAGAAGGCGCTCGCCGCTCTCCGGGAGAAGGGGCTCGTCCAATCGGAGCGGGTCTACCGCGAGGACGGGACGATCGCGCACTGCACGTACACCCTGGTCGATCAGCAGCCCCAGCCTGAAACCGCAGGTCAAGGTACCCCGGCGGAACGGCCGGGGGGCCCCGGCGGAACGGCCGGGGTGCCCCGGCGAAACGGCCGGGGGGACCCCGGCGAAACGGCCGGGGGGACCCCGGCGAAACGGCCGGAGCAAGAAAAGACCAGTAGAAAAGACCAAGGAAAAAGAGAGGACGCAGACGCTGGCGCGTCTGCTCGCACGCGCGAGGCCAGGCGGTCGACGAAGCGCACGAGCAAGCCCCTGACGACCATCCCCGACGACTTCATCGTCACTGAGGACATGCGGCGGTGGGCCGCGGCTAAGTGCCCGCTAACGGCCAAGCACAGCGGACGCGAGACGGAGAAGTTCCGCAATTACTACTTGGCGACCGGGAGGAAGCACCGCGACTGGGTAGCCGCGTGGCGGAACTGGCTACTGAGGGCCGAGGAGGCAGCTGAACGGGGCTCAGGCGGCCGCTACGGGCCCAACACCACCCCCCAGGGCCCCCAGGCCGCCCAGCGTCCCACGAGGCCGGAGAAGCGCCTGTGGACTCCACCGGCGCCCCCGGTGGAGATTGCTGACGACCCGGCCGCCTGCATCCAGTGGGAGCAGGAACAGCGTGAGCGGCACGAGAGGCAACTCGCGTCGATCAACGGGACGGTCAACGGGTCGACTGGGGGTGCCTGGTGAACGAACGCAGGCACGCACCCATCCCCGACGTCGCCTCCTACGAGCGGGCGCTGATCGGAGCCGTCCTCGTCGGCTACCGCGACCTGGCGGAGCTGCGTCGACTCGTCACGCCGGCTGATTTCGATCAGCCGAGCCTCGGGATGATCTGGCAGGCGATCATCAGGGTGTGGGAGGAGGGCCGCACGCCGGAGCCGCTGGCGGTGTGGGAGGCGCTGGGGGAGTGGCGTCGACGCATCGGTCAGGGCCCTGTGGTGCTGCACGACCTGATGGCCGAGGCGGCAGCGCCGGTGCAAGCGCCGTGGTACGCGGAGCGGGTCGCCGACGCGGCCCGCCGCCGCCGGATCGCCGAGACGGGAGCACGGCTGTCGCAGCTGGCGATGCTGGACCGGCCCGCAGAGGAGCTAGTGGAGGATGCGCGGGCGACGCTGGACGAGCTGTCGCTGCGAGGTGGCCGGGCGGGTCCGCAGGTGGCCGCCGACGTGATGGCGGACGTGATGGACGAGCTGCAGTCGGAGCGGCCGCCGGCGCTGGGTACGCCGTGGGCGGACCTGGATCGGGTCACGGGTGGCCTGCGCCCGGGCACGGTGGTGGTGATCGGCGCCCGCACGTCGGTGGGGAAGTCCCTGATGGCGACAAACCTGCTGGCGCACGCGGCGCTCCGCCACGGGCGGCCCTCGTACATGGCGTCGCTGGAGATGGGGCGCACGGAGGTGATGGCGCGGGTCATCTCGTCCGAGGCCAGGATCGAGCTGAACAGGCTGATGGACCGGCAGCTCACCGAGGCCGACTGGGAGCGGATCAGCGGTGTGCACGCGCGGCTCGCAGCCGCGCCGATGGTCATCGATGACTCGTCGCGGATGACGGTGGGTGCGATCCGGGCGGGGATCCGGGACGTGTCTAGGGATGGTCCGCCGGCGTTGGCGATTGTGGACTACCTGCAGTTGGTGCAGCCGCGGGATCCGCGAGCGAACCGTGAGCAGCAGGTGGCGGAGATCTCCCGCCAACTCAAGATCATCTCTCGTGAGATGAACACGTGCGTGATCGCGGTGGCGCAGCTGAATCGGGCGTCGCTGCAGCGTCAGCGGCCAGGTTTGGCGGATCTGCGGGAGTCAGGTGCGATCGAGCAGGACGCGGATCAGGTGTGGCTGCTGCACATGGATCCGGAGGAGGGCGGGAACGCGGTCGATGTGATCGTGGCGAAGAATAGGAACGGGCAGGTCGGGGAGGTGAAGCTTTTCCGCCAGGGCCACTATTCGCGGATGCTGCCGCTGGCGTCTCGGGAGGGGTGAACTGGGAGGAATCCCGGTTCACCCCTTGCGGGGGAGGCTAACATCATGATAGTCTCCAGGTAGACACGCGAACGAGACGCACGACACGACAGGAGAGCCATGTGTACTACTGACGCCCTGGCGGCCAACCGGGCCGCGGACAGCTATGCGCGCCTGTGGGCGCTGATGGACACTGCCCTCACGGAGGCCACCAACTCCGGAGTGTCGACCGCACCCGAGTACGGCATCCGGCGGCGAGAGGCCGCCCGCAACCGGGCGTACGCGGCCCGACGCGACCTGGAGGCCGCCCTCGCCGAGGTGCTCGGCCTGGACGAGAACCAGGTCCGGCAGGTCGAGTCCATGGCCCGCCTCGCGCGGGCCGCGATCTAAGGGGGGGTCGATGGACACTCTCGTCTACGCACTGCAGGTCGCTGCGATCGTCCTGGTCGCCTGGGTCGGGCTGAACGCGGCCGTTGTCGGCACGCTCCTCATCGCAGCACAAGTCCGTGACTGGCGACGGAGGGCACAGTGTCGCCGCAGCCAGGCCCTGTTCGACCTGCCCTTCTACGACGAGCGGAGGAGGGTCCTGTGACGAAACGGAAGGGGGCTTCGCCGCGTGACCGCCGGTTGGCGGACGAGGCGGTGTGGCTGATGCAGCAGGGCGAGACCGACGTGTCGGCCATCGCCGACCGGCTGCAGGTGTCGAAGGGGACGCTGCAGAACGCGTTGTCGCGTTGCCGCCTGGCCGGCGACGACCGGATCCCCGAGGTGCGGCCGCGTGAGGACTGGTCCAAGGGCATCGGGGCGGTCATCACCGCCGGCGAGAATTCCCCGGAGGAGCTGGCCGCGGTGGAACGCCTGATCCACCGGAGGGCCACGGGACCTGAGGACGCCGCCGAACTGATGGCGATGATCCTCGGCCGGACCGAGGTCCGGGAGGGAGCGGCATGATCCGGCGCGTCAACAGCGGCAAGAACCACCACTACGTGGATGACGCGACTGGCCGGCGGGTCCCCAGCGTCACGACGATCCTGGACAAGGGCATCCCGAAACCAGCCCTGGTCAAATGGTCCGGGGATGCGACCGCTGAAGCTGCGGTGGACCGGTGGGAGGAGTTGTCGGAGCTCCCTCCCGCCACTCGCCTGAGGGAGTTGCGGGCAGCCCGGTATGCAACACGGGATGCCGCCGCGAACCGGGGAAGCCAGGTGCACGCCCTGGCCGAGCGTCTAGCGATGGGGGAGACCGTCACAGTGCCCGACGAACTCACCGGACACGTCGGGTCGTACGTCCAGTTCCTGGACGAGTGGGACGTGCAACCGGTCATGCTGGAGCGCGTCGTGCACTCCAAGCGGCACGACTACTGCGGCACGTTCGACATGATCGCGGACCTGCTGGACCCGTGGGACCCGGAGCCGGACCCGGCGTTGAGGCGCAGGGTCAGGTGGCTGCTGGACATCAAAACGAACAGATCCGGCGTGTTCGGCGAGACGGCGTTGCAGTTGGCGGCCTACAGGTACGCCGATGTCGTCATCGACGAGGAAGCCGGTGAGGAGATCCCCATGCCGGAGGTCGAGGCGACGGGGGTGGTGCACGTCCGCGCTGACGGCTACGACCTGGTTCCGGTCGTCGCCGGCCCGGCTCAGCACCGCACATTCCTCTACGTGCAGCAGGTCGCTGCGTTCACCGAGGGCGGTCGTGACCTGATCGGCGAACCGCTCGTGTCACCGCAGACGTCCGCCTACACGCTGATTAGGAGCGAGTCATGAGCACGCCGGCATATCCGAAGAGTCTGGCTGAGGCGCTGGTGGCGCTGCAGAGCCAACTGCCCAAGATTGAGAAGGCGTCCGAGGCGCGAGTCCAGACCAAGCAGGGCTCGTACAGCTACCGGTACGCCGATCTGTCGCAGCTGACGGAGATCATCATGCCGCTCCTGGCGCGGGTGGGGCTCGCGTTTACCGCGAAGCCGCGGATCGCCGAGGGCGGCGCGTTCGTGCTGGAGTACTCCCTGATCCACGTCAGCGGCGAGCGCGAGGTGGGGCAGTACCCGCTGCCTACGGGCGGATCGCCGCAGGCTATCGGCTCCGCCATCACCTACGGCCGGCGGTACTGCCTGTGCGCCGTCACCGGTGTCGCTCCTGAGGGGGACGACGACGGTGCGGCTGCGGAGGCTGAGGCAGCGGCGAACCGGGGGTCGGCGCGTCGCGCCACTCGGCCGCGTGCGGCTGCGTCGCAGCAGGCTCGGCGCGCTCAGGTGCCCGCGCCGTCGGCGCCGGTGGGTGGGTCGCCGCCGCTGCCGGGGGAGGAGCAGGTGACGCAGGATCAGTTGCGGGCGTTGCATGCTGCGCTGACCGGGGCCGGGATCACGGCCCGGGAGGACTGCCTGTCGTACTGCGGTGAGGTCGTCGGCCGGGAGATTGCGTCGAGCAGGGACCTGACGCGTCGGGAGGCCAGTCGGATCATCGACCGGTTGCGGCAGCCGTCGGAGCCTCACGACGATGATCCGCCGCTGGATGACCCCACGCTTGACCCTGAGTGGCGCGGGTGATCCAGCGCGGAAATCACGTCTTGATTTTCGCCGTTGACAATCATCCCCGAGTGTGGTTTGATTTCCTACGTAGGAAATCAAACGTGAGGAGTAGCGATGATCACCACCGTCACCCGCGAGATCCGCGGCCGGAAGTGCCCGTACACCGGCCAAGTGCCGGTTCGCACCGTCGAGTACACCCAGATCGAGGGAGTTGTGACGGCGATCCAGGAGCCGACCCACTCTAACGTCCTCATCGGAGGAGACCGGAGGTACTACACCATCACCGACGGTGATGAGAGCGTCCAGGTCGTCCACGGCGTGTACAGCTCATACCTCGCCGACGGTAACCCCGATATCCAGGTCGGGCAGCGAGTCCGCATCATCGCCGAGACCGCGGTTGGCGGTCGCTACAGGCTGAGGGAGGTCGAGATCCTGTGAGCGGTCAGGGCAGAGGCGGACGCAGAGACGGCGCGGGCAGGCCGGCCGTCGGTGAGCGCGTCGAGATCCGACTACCGGAGGATGCACTGACCCAGATCGATAGGTACGCGGCCGACCATGGCACGACCCGATCGGCGGTGATCCGGGAGCTGGTCACGAGCGTCACCCGTGCGAAGACCTCGACCGCCAACCAGGTATACGACGGCGTCATCCACTCGATGAGGTCAGACGGGCTCCTGCGCGGTGAGCGCGGGCGGCGAGTCGAGACGCGCCTGCGGGAGGTCCTCGACGGACTGCACCAGGTGTGCCCGGAGCTCCGGCGTATCCGGGCGGACACCCACGCGTTCGCGGTCGCGAAGATCGCGAGGGAACTCTACTGGGTGGTCGACGAGTTCGAGCAGCAGTTCTAGGGCCCTGAGCACAGCCTGCGTCAACCACTGATGGTTATCGGACAACCAAAACGCACGAACCAGAGGGGACACAAGGTGATGAACTGCATGATGGAGGGGAGTTGGAAACCCCAGGACCCGACCAGCCAGCCCCGGGCGTTACCCGTCGACCGTAGGTGTCAACACCGACGCGATGTCGACCGGTATCCCGCACCCCGGTCACTCGTCCGCGCCGGGCGTAAGAACGGCCGCGAGCTCTGCCGGCACCCCGATCCGCTCCAGATGCGCCCGAGCCCGCCGCACCTGCTCAAGCTGAAGCGCCCGCTCCGCCTCATAGCTCGCATCAATCGCGGCGCGGCGCTGCGCCACGAGCCGCTCATACGCGCCCTCAGTCATCTCCGTCGCCCCCGGCGGGATACGACCAATCCTCGCTACGAGCCGCCAACGTCCCGGCCGGCCGGGAAGCCGCTCACCCGCATCGTCGGAGTCCCACACCTCAGTCTCCGCGTACAGGTCGCCGTCTAGCTGCGCGTACGTAGTCAGGTACAGGGTCTCCACCCGCGGCGCTCCTAGTTGCTAACGGCCATAAGCCGCACCGTGTTAGACACGCTGGTGACATAGCCGGTCTGGCCCTGGACGAGGTCGCTGGACACCGTCCAGGAGTACGTCTCGGTATCCGCCGCCGGGATAGAGACCGCTATGGTCCGCGTGAACTCGTTGAAGAATCTATGCATCGAGGATCCCTCGTTCCGCATCGTCCACGCGTTGTTACCCATCGCCGCCACAACGATCTGCGCGTTCGGCGCGATCTGGCAGCGCAGGTCGATGTGCAGGATGAGGATCCCACGCAGCGGCCGGCACGGATCCGGGTTGCTGATCTCGATGGTGAACCCACGAGAGAACCCGCTTGCATTGACCCCGGGATCCGGCGGGTCGAAATCTAGTGAGGGAAGCCCGGAGAAATAGCGCTCGACGACCATCTGCCGGGGCGGCGCCCACAACCGGCCATCCGCGCTGATCCCGACCGGCTCCCGGTTGCTGGTGCCGGGGTCGCACGGCCACGGCCACGGCGCCGCGTCGATCGTAAGCCGGCCCTGCGCATCTGTCGTCAGGCCCCCGGAGATACAGACGTTAGCCATCAGGCGCCCCCCAGTAGCCGTGCTGCCACGTCTACGGGTATACCGGCCGTCACGAGGGCCGCGACGTCGGCCTCCCGCTGCTGCCGCTCCTCCTGCTGCGCAGCCGCGATCGCCTGTTCCGCGGCCTCGACCAGGCCCGCAATCTCAACCTCCGCGACGTCGGCAGGCACCGGGGTGGCGCCGTCGGGGAGGAGAGCAGCCCCGACGATCCGCCACCGGCCCGGCTCGCCGGCCAACTCGATGCCGTCGGTGTTGTCGGTCGGCGCGTACCAGGTAGTGGCGGCGTGCAACGCGCCGTCCGGCGTACGGCCCCACACCGATCTATGCACCACGATGCCCTCCTTCACATGCTCACACCCTGGACGCCGACCTGACAGATCGTCTGGATCACCGTCGCGCTGCCGGTAGGCACGTTGGACTGGACGGTCCAGGAGATGGTCTGTGTGCCGCCCGGCGCGATAGCGAGCGAGACACCCTCCATGGCCCGGTGGAACCACTGCCGGGTCGAGTCGGTGCCGTTGCTCCACCGGTGGTGCGCGTCCCCGGAGATACTCACGGCGATCTCTGCGCCCGGCCCCATCGACACCCGGTGCGTCACGCTCACCCACGCCGTGCCCAGCATCTCCCGACACGCGTCAGGGTTAGTGAGGGTGAGCTCGAACGGCTGGGCGAACCCGTCTGCTGATGTTCCGGCCGGCGGCGTGTACGTCAACGCTCCACCGCTGAACGATTCGACCCACACCGTTTGGACCGGCGGCGCGTGCAACAGCCCGTCGGCACCGCACGCGACCGGTTCCCCTGCCGTGTCAGCGGCACACGGCCACGGCCACGCAGGCACCGCCGCCGTCAACGGCGCCGCGCTCGTCCCGTTGCCGGTGACACCGCAGCCGGTGACGATCGCCGCAGCCGCCCCCGCCGCGTATAGGCCACCATCGGACCCGTACGTCACCGCGTTACCCGCGTCACCGCTGACAGACGCCGACAACGCGTTCCCGGCGTCGTCGTACTCCAGGCCCTGCCCGGCCGCGACCGCCTCACCGACGCAGTCCTGCACGTCCTCACACGTCACCGCGAGCCCAGCAGAGCTAGCAGTAAGCAGGTTTGCGGCCGGATCGACTTTGACGTCGGCGGTGAGCTGCTGCGGGTCACCGGTAGCCAGTGTTAGGTCGACGGTGTCGGTGTCGGCGACCTCAAGCGCCTCGACGTCTGCGGAGATGACGTAGGGGGAGTCGACCGACCCGGACCCGGTGAGGGTCGTGCCTGACCCGGCGACGATAACGCAGTTGCATTGCTGGCTCTGGCAGCCGCACCCCGCCATGTAGGCACCTCACGAGCTGGTGACCTGGCTCGGCCCATACGCCAGCAGCAGCATCAGCGTAGCGCGCGGCCGTCACGGCGCGAGGACATGCACGGCGCCGGTTGCGGTGTTCCTAGCGACCAGCGCGCCGTCGTCTTCTCGGGTCTCTAACACCCACGCGCCGGCGCGTACGGCGCGGCGGGACTCTAGGATCCGCAGCCTACGCAGGATGCTGCGCAGGCTTTCCTCCAGCGTGAGCGGGCGAGGTGTAGGCACTGTCCTCTCCGTACTATGCGACTCCGAGCGGCACAAGCACGGGCCGCACCTGCTCACCGGCCGCGTCGACCTCCACCTGCAAAGACAGCAGCCTGAGCACGGTCGTAGTGGGGCGGCACGTGCAGTCGACGTACGCGGGTACCAGCACCCCGGGCACCAGGTCGTTTATACACACCGGCGCGCTAGGAGCGAGCTGGCTGCCCCTAGGCACGTACACGTATGTCGGAGGAGGGTTGGAGCCTCGCAGGATCTCCCGCGCCGCATACACCGCGCTCGCAAGGTCCTTGATCGAGTCGTCTCGGATCCTGCGCTCGATCAGCCCCCAGTACGGGTCCAGGCCGCCGGCGGTTCCGACCACACCGTCCCCGATCACCACCACGCGCGTTGCCGCCGCCACGCCGTCCTCGACCGTAGCGATATCCCCGACGACGTCGTCGCAGCGAAGCTGCGCGAGCTGCCCGAACGCAAGCGGGGACCCGATGATGATGGAGCGGCCGACAGCGGTGTAGTCCAGGCTCGTCCGCGCGAGCTCCTCCAGCTCATCTAGGACGGTCTCGGACTCGTCCGGGGTGTAGTGCCGCTCACCGGTCTGCCCCGACGGGCTCACCTGTAGGTAGGGCAGCACGTTGGGGTCGTCGAGCTGGAGACCCTCAACGATGAGTGCCTGGGCGATCGTCGACAGGTCCGCCGGCTGGGTGTCGGGGCACTCGTCGGGATGCCAGCACAGGTCACGGTTGATGCCGCGCACCCCCAGCCACGCGGTGACGTCCTGAGCGTCGATAGTGACCCGGTCCCGTCCGGCCGGCCCGATCGCCGTGATCGGCCCCTCCCACACCCTGTCCTGGTCCCGGTAGATGATGAGCTCGTGCCGCCAGGTGCGTAGCCCGGCCAGCAGCCCGCAGCAGTCCGGCGCCTGCCCGGTATCGACGACTAGCTGAGCCGTGCTCGTGCCGTCGAGGACACGACCCCACGACAGGCGCGTGTAGGGGAGGGTTTCGGCGGTGAGCATCGTCCGCCCGCCACGGTCCGCGACGAACACGCTGTATTCCGTAGCGCATCCGAGCTCCGTGCACGCCGCCATCAGCACTCCCGCACGGTCGCAGACAGGGACACGGTGGCGTCCAGGGCGACGCTCGCGCCGTCGACGTCCACGCACACGGTGTACGCGAGACCACCGCACTCAAGCACCGGATACGAGAACAGCCTGCCTGGCGGGCCACCAAGTACAGGCGCGGCCGGGGCCGGCGCCGCCCCCGGGCACTTGATCGTCGTGATCTGCTCCGCGCCGTCAAGCTCAAACGTGCCCCACGCGGGGATATACGCCACGTTCAGCTCGCTACATGCGGCGCACGGATCTAGCTGGTCGACCGGCAACCCAAGCGGGTTCTCCCAGAACCTCGCCCGTACGTGCCGTAGCGGGAGAGATCCGGCGTAGATGCTCATCCCGATGACGCCCTGAGCCCACCCGGGCACCACGTCCGGCGGCACATCCAGGCAGATCCTGGCCTGCTCGAACGGGGTGCACGTGATGCAGGAGTTGAGCGGCACCGGCACCGGCGGCGGGGGCGGCGGGGTTGGGCATCCTGGATCGAACGCGCACGGGTCCGGGATAGTGCACGTCTCCTCATCCGGCGGGCACTCCTCGCCACCGTCTACGCGCACCCAGGTGAAACAGTTCTCCCACGTGTCCCCGCCGGCCAACGGCACCGAATCGTGGAGGGTGACCTGCTCCCGGTACGCGCACGGCCGCCCGGCCGCGAACGCGAACTGCACCCGAACCATTGGGGTCATACCGCACCCGCAGGAACAGCGCTTCCCGATCCGCTCGATGATCTCCACGTCGCTGACGAGCGAGACCCGCTTCAACGTCCGCCAGTACGGCGCGAAATGGGCGTCGTAGTCGATATCCGGGCAGTCCGGGTCCAGCGGCGGCGGGCAGCACTCCAGGTACCGCAGATCCGCCCCGGCGCAACGAGTGCCGGGAGAGCACGAGCCGCGAAGCGCGGTCCGCAACCAGCGCAGCCCGTAGGAGATAGCGCAGCCGGTGCGGCCCATCAGGATCCCTGTCACCGTGATCACCGGCGGCGCCTGCCGGACGCGGCCAAGGACAGCGCCACCGGCCGCGAGCTCGTTCACCGCACGCTCTAACCGGCCCGGCCCTAGCCCCGTGACCTCCTGGATGATGACGCCGCCGAAATCGTAGGAGTCGGGTTCGGTGGGGTCGTACCACGGCGCGGCGTCGATCGCCGGCGTCTGCCACCCGTCCGGATGCCCTAGTACCGCGTCCAGGCCAGGGCAGACACAGCAGTCCCGGACGGTCGCGGTGTCCGGCGCCCATCCCTGACACGCATACGCCACGGCCTGCTGAGACACGAGCTGGATGCCATCTAGGCACAGGTATCCGTCGTAGGCCACTACACACCCCTCAGC
>Ga0209075_1001969_pt1 | contig 18719 bp, 15 predicted proteins | sample Stecom2011_FD_187523 | JGI IMG/M metagenome (GOLD analysis project Ga0209075, IMG submission 187523) | Agricultural soil microbial communities from Utah to study Nitrogen management - Steer compost 2011 (SPAdes) (version 2) | ecosystem: Environmental > Terrestrial > Soil > Agricultural land...
AGCTCCACATGGTAAGATTTACTTCCCAAGGTATTAATTTCTCTACCTAACTCTTGCGTGATAAATCCTAACTTTTTCCCTGAAGCTTCTTCAGTAGCCATTGTTGTTCGGAAATAATCAATGTGGTGTTGAAGACGTTTTTTTTCCTCATTGATATCCAGCTTTTCTATGTAGTAAATTAATTCTTGTTCAAAGCGGTTCCCATCTACTTCTTCACTTAGCTTTTCAAATGCCTTTTTCATTCTCTCACGAATAATTTCTATTCTTAGGTCTTCATATTTTGGCACTTCTTTCAAAAGCTTTTCTATTCCATCTAATGAGTTGTGAAAATCAAAAATTAACGATTTTCCTTCTTCTACTCTAAATTCTTTGACATTTTCGAGGGCCTCTTCAAGTAGCTTCTCTATCACTTTCCACTCTTCTTCAGAAACCTCTTCCTCTGCAGGGTGAAGCACTTCTGGTATTCTCAATATGGCTGTCAATATATCTGCTGAATCTTCTCCTACTGAATTAACCAGAGATTTAATTTCATGATAATAAGCCAAAAAAAGTTCTTTATTTAGGTTTATATCTGTTTTTCCTTCAATAGATTCTTCGTTGATAAAACACTCTATCTTCCCTCTTTTAAGTGTTTCTCCTATCATCTTACGTATAGGTAACTCATAGGATTTGAATGCATTAGGCACCTTTAAATATACATCCGTCCCTTTACTGTTTAAAGAACGCACCTCTACTGAAACTTTCTTATTCAAAAGCGTTCCGGTCGCTCTTCCATAGCCTGTCATTGATTGTAACATAGTCAAATCTTTAGACAAAATTAGAAAATTGCACTAACTATGGGCTTCTTTTACCAGAATTTTTATTTATAAAAAAAGTCCTACAGAGCTTTTCAGCTTTAGGACTTTCTTTTTTGTATTACAAACTACAAAACTTATCTTTCAACAATGATAAAGTCTGAGCGTCTATTTACGCTATGTTCTTCATCACTACATTTTACTCCGTTTGAACAATGATTTAACAATCTGCTTTCTCCATATCCAATTGCACTGACAATGCGTTCAGGTGAAATTCCAACCGATAAAAGATAATCTCGCGTAGCTTTAGCTCTTCGATCTGACAAGTCTAAATTATATTGATCTGCTCCCCTTGAGTCGGTATGTGATTCTATTTTAATTATTATCGAAGGAAAAGTTTTCATCGCATATTCAATCTTGCTAAGCTCAACTATTGCTTGAGGAGTAATATCTGATTTATCTAAATCAAAGTAAATTGGGTTGACCTTAATTTTCTCTACTTCATTTTCATCTTTCTCAACGAGCGAAGTAAATGAGGTCAGCCATACATGATTTCCCTCCTTATCTTCAACTTTATCAGGTGTAAACACTTTTACTTCCTCTTTACTGTAATCCTCTTTACTATACACTACCCTAAATTGGGAATTCACAGGAAGTAGTAAATTGTATTTTCCTTCATCATCTGAATTTTCCTCCATAATCATTTGGTCAAAAAGGTCAAAAACTTGAATACTCGCATTAGGTATAGGTGTTTCATCTCCTTTTGTTAAAACCAAGCCGCTGTAATTGATTTCTGTTACTAGCTGCACCATGTCAAACCAATAAATATCATCGCTTCCTTTTCCTCCGTCACGATTTGAACTAAAATATCCTGTTCTCTCTTGAGTCCTAATAAAGGAAAAATCATCTTTAGTACTATTGATTGGTTTCCCTAAATTTTCGGGAATTGAATGGTTTGTATATCCTTTAGAGATTGAAAAAAAGATGTCTAATCCCCCTAATCCATAATGAAAATCTGAAGAAAAGAACAATGTATCTCCTACCATTGAAGGGAAAAGCTCTGCCCCTGGAGTGTTAATTGTTGCTCCTAAATTTATAGGCTCACCTGTGCTTCCATCATTGAATAATTCTACCACATAAATATCTGAACCCCCATATCCTCCAGGTCTATCTGAAGCAAACAGCAAGTGTTTTCCATCAGGTGTTACAAAAGGATGCGAAGAATTATACTCTTTTAAATTAAATTCACAAGGCTTAACATCGGTTATTCTATCGCCTTCCAACACTCCTCTCATAATCATCACTTTTGCATTTTCATTGTTTTTTGCATTAAGTTTTCCTTTATGTGTAAGGTAGTTTCTAGAGAAAAACACAATGTTTCCTTCTTTAGCGAAAGTAAAGGTGGCATCATGATAGTCTGAATTTAAGTTTTCTAAGAATTTCGTTGGAGAAGACAATTGTCCACTATTTCTGTTTATTCTTGCTTGATAAATACTCAAGTAAGCATCTTCTCTCTCTCTTGCAGATGAAAATATAGCTTGATTACCTTTAAGTGTAACTCCAAAATCAGATTGAGGTGAATTAATTTCTAAGTTCACCACCTTATTGTATTCAGATTCTAGATTTTCCAGTTTATTTTTTTGAAAGTCTTTAACCTTTAACACCTGTTCTTCTTCCGAAAAATAATCATCAAAAAGTTGGTCTGCCAAGGAGTAATTCCCTATACTTCTCAGTGCGCTTATCAATCTTACAAAATCTACTTTATCCATTTCATTTCCCTGTATATCGTACAAGTCCATGAAGTACTTTCTAGCCTTATCATACTGTTGAATATGGTAGTAACTATTTGCTAAATTCTTTAAAGCAACTTTTTTTTGACTTCCGTCTATCTGTTTAGAAAGCTGTTTTTCGTACCTGCTTATCGCGTCCTCATAATTCAGTAAGGAATAGCTCTGGTCTGCCTTTCTTAAATTTTGAGCGAATCCAAGGAAAGGCAATATCAAAATAATATATACAATTTTTTTCATTCTCTTTCGTCGTTAAAAGTTTAGAAAAATCGTGGAGAAGATACCCCAACGTTCTTTGGCCATAATGTATATTTCACTATAATATCGTGAGATCCTGTATTATAGTTTCTTAATTTATTTACACCAAAATCATATGCATACCCTATAAATAGGAAGTTTTTAAATGTATAGCCAAGCATCACATACATAGCATCATGAAATCTATACCCTAAGCCTGCTGAATATTGGTTTTTAATTAAGGTATTCACAGAAAGATCAAAGGTTATTGGAGCTCCTCTTACTCCTTTCATCAATAAACTTGGTTTTAATTTAATTTCCTCTTTGATATCAAACACATACCCAGCAATTCCATACAGGTGCATTTTAGGGTCAATACTCGCTTCACCTAGCTTAGCGAATTTATCTACGTAGATAAAAGAAGGTGTGGAAACTCCAAAATACCAATTGTCTGAATACAAATAAGCACCTGCTCCAACCATTGGACGAACTCTATTTTGTATATTATTCGTCATCGCAGCGTCATCTTCTACCATGCTTTGCCCTTTAGACCAATCCACACTAATCATATCAATACCGCCATTAAGCCCAAATGAAAGTGAAATATCATTTGAAAGGGCAACTTTAGATGAAATTGCAGCATTAATTACGGTTAAACTTGACGGTCCTATTTTATCATTTACCACATTAAGCCCTATTGCAATAGCATCGTTGATTGAGCCACTCACTCCAAAGTTTTGAGTTCTTGGAGCGCCTTCAAGTCCAACCCATTGTGAACGATGAATAAAAAATGCTTCCAACTTTCCTTGTGTACCCATATATGCTGGATTAACCATTTGGGTGTTGTACATATATTGTGAAAATTGAACTTGTTGTTGTGCATTACTTAATGTCGATGATAACATTAAACTAATTATTATCAATAATTTATATATAAAATCCTTCATCTCTTTCTAATTTTTTAAAAATCCTTTATTCTATCTTACAAGGTAAATCCATCCAGAAGTTTTCACATTTGCTTCTTCTATTTCAAGCAAGTAATAATATGTTCCCACAGGCAAAGTCTCTCCTTTTGAAACAACTCCTGAAACATTAGCAATTCCATTCCAATCATTGTTGTACCCTTCAGTTTTGTACACCACATTTCCATAACGATTGAAAATTGTGATTGAATTTTGTGGATATTGCTCTATACAATCAATTTGTAGATGATCATTTACTCCATCTCCATTTGGAGAGAATTCATTGTACACAGTAAAGCATTCGGTTTCTAATTCAACCGAAGAGTCAAGCTCATTTATCACCACTTCTTCATTCGTGGAAATCACAGTGGCCACGTTTTTATATACTCCAGAAGGATTTACTTTTACTTGTATTGTAAGCGTAGCTGTTTCTCCTCCCGTCAATAAAGGAATACTCCATTCCCCAAGATTAACATCGTAAGAACCATGACTTTCTTGGTGAGAGATATACGTAAATCCACTTTGTAACTGTTCTGCTATTAATATTCCTGTGATGTCAGATGGTCCATCATTGAAAGCTGTAATAACAAACTCAACTTGAGAACCTATTGAAGGTGTGTAATTACTTGCTGTTTTTTGAATAACTAATTCAGAGCAATCTTCAAAGCCCACATTTAATGCGTTCTCCATTTCAACAGTACAACCCGATGTAGTTTCAAAAGCTAAGTGTAGTTGTCCTCCATTGTTTTCATTCCATACTACAGTAATGGTATTCTCTGTTGAAGAGCCTCCTGCAACGATGGTTCCACCAGAAACAGTCCAGTCATAGCTAATCATTCCTGGAAGAGCTTCGTAAGAAATCGTATCGTTGAAACAAACTACATCATTACTCGCCTCTATTTCTACCTCATCAGCTGCTAGCACGTACACCAATACTTCGAGTTGTTCATTGCTTTCACATACGCCATTTACATTGGTAGCAAAATAAGACGTTCCATTTACAAGGGGAGTGTTATTTGTAAGTAGATTGCCTTGCTCGTCATACCATTGCACCAAAGTGTCATTTACTTCAATGTCTGCCACTGTCGGATTGTCTTGTATACAGAAGGATTGAATTTCAAAATCTGTTGTAGGTGGAGCCAAAGGCTCAATTATAATTGAAACCATCAGCGTATCATTACTTTCACAAGTCAAACTATACGTAGTACCATAGTAATTTCCTCCGTCGATTAAGAAATCAAAAGCAGTCATAAGATTTCCCTCTTCATCATACCAATTTACATTCACTTCATTTACGTCAATGTCAGCAACTGTTGGTAGAGCTTCAGGACAAAAAGTTTGCACCGTACTCGAAGTTGTTGGAGCAGGAAGTGCATTAACATTAATCAGCACTTCCAAAGTATCGCTACTCTCACAATTTGAATTATAGGTTGTTGCATAATAATATTCCCCATCTACTAACAGGTCTGTCAACAACAACGCATCTCCATTGGCATTATACCAATTAACATTTGACTCATTTACGTCAATGTCGTTGACTGTAGCTAAATCTTCAGGACAAAAAGTTTGCTCCGTACTCGAAGACGTTGGGACTGGCACATCTTCAATGTTTACAGTAAGCACCAACTCATCTCCAATTATGTTTTGACAACCAGTTACTGTATCTTGATAGGTTACATATAAATTAAACGTAGAATCACCTGCAATAATATCATAAATAATAAGCGTGTCATTATCCACAAAGTATGAGTATCCATTCGCATTTTGTGAAGTGACAACAGGCTGACTTAAGTTTGCATCAAAAAACCAAGAAAACATATCGATATCATCGCCTCCCAAGTTTTCAACTGAAAGAATTACACTATCAGAAGCACAGTAATAAGGTGAAACATGAGTGACAATATTACTTGACGTTGGGGCGTCAATAACCTCCACTAGCACTGGTACACGATTGGATTCGCTTGGACAACCTGAAATTCCTGCAGCCACCCAAAAAACAGTATCGTTGGTTAATACTCCTGTGACAAAAGTAGATCCGTAAGCACCGACATACACAGGAGTTGTTGCAAACTCATCATCATACCATCTAACTTCTTTAGTAGTATCAGAAGGTATAGCTAATAAATTTGCTGAAGAACCTTCACACACAAGTGTGTCAGAAGCTGTAATATCGACTACAGGAGGATGAGTGACTAAAAATACTTCATTGATTTGTAAAGATTGTTGAAGGGTAACTCCAAGTATGCCATTAAAATCAACAACAAGTCTATTAGTAGTATCATTAGGTGATACAAAAATAGTTGTAGGCAGTCCATTATTTAAATCTGCCATGTTTCCTGGAGTCAAATATGTTGATATTGGCTCATTAGTTACCTCTGCTGCTCCTTTTTGTGTAATGATTCGAATATTTTGAGCAATGTTAATAGTGAGAAGTGCTGGGTCTAAACTGAAATGAATTCCATAAACATCATTTGGTAAAATAGGCGCTTCAAAATAGAAATACTGTTTTAAACTTGACGCTACACTAACCACTCCTAATGAAAGTGTTGAAAATGTATTTAAATTTTGGTCAATCCCTCTTTCAATATTTATAACACCTCCCCCTAAATTTAACAGCTCTAACGAAATCCCTGAACCACTATACGATGTGAACTTAGGTTCTTGACAAGATACTGGAGTCATATAATAGTAAGGATCGTATACGCGCATTTTTCTTTTAGCACCCAGCCCTATCAAACTCCCTACTTTATTTGTAATCAGAACACTCTGATAACTTTGAGAAGGCGTAATCGCAAGATAAATTTCTCCATTATTATTGGTCACAACCTTTAAACGCTCTCCTGAAAAAGTTGAAGCATTTGCAGAGTTTCCTGATAAAACAACGTTGCCTCCTGCATCTTTAACTTGAACTGTAAACTCTTGATTCCCTTGCAGCACCAGTCCCAATACATCTGAAACTAGCGAACCTAATGTACCGGCTAATAAACCTGAAAGTAGGTCGTCATCCGTCTCAATCTTCATGTAGAAAGTCTCATCTGCCTGTACAGGTGCAGGAAATGAAAGCTCAATATGGGACTCGTAGCTTCCGATTCCAATAACTAACCCAGAACCTGACTCTAGTTCTGAATAGGTGCTTTCATCGGCATCAATACTTTGTCCTGAATTAGTCACATTAGATTCTGATACAACCGCCGTTGCGTATTGTATTTGGCCATAAAAACTACTCCACAATAAAGGCAAAAAACAGAAAAAAATGATAATGAGCACAATGGAGTTTCTTCTATGAATAGTATTAGTATTTCTCATAATAGAAAGTATTTAGTTAAAAATTGAATAAACTCAGTTAATTAGCAATAAACCGTATAATCAAAGTTGTACTTTAAGCATAATAGACAAGGCTAAATTACATCATTCATTTCGACAAAACAAACATTTTCATAGATAAATGGCAAAAATAATCAAACGAACACCTTTTAAATCGCTAATCTTTAGTTAAAAATAAATCGTAAAATATTGATAATGAATTAAAAAGATGGTCGATATGTTTATATCGAATAAGGAAGGTGAAAAATGACTTTATTGTATAGAAAAAACAGAAAAAAGCGCGATTATGGATTATAAATTCGTAAAATATTGCTTCCACTATATTCTGCAACATAGGAACGCAATCCGAATTTAGAATCTCCACTTAACACTGAGCCATCGTATAAAGAAAACCGTGCATTTGAACATGGGTCATTTAAAATTAGGAAGTTTTCTTCATCTACTTCTAAACCTGTTTGACAATCAAAGCCTGCTGGCGCAGGAGAGTGTCTATCAAATGCAACAAAATACTGCTGACTTTGTCTATACACCACAATCCCTTTAGAACCTACGCCATTCACGTAAGCCCATCCTCCTATTCCTTGGAGCTCAATATAAGAAGGGTTATTTAAGTTAACGTCCACATCAAAAGATAAATGTGGAACAGGATGTTTTTTGTTTACATTACAACTAAAGAGCGTAAAAATCGCAAACAAGAAAAAAAATTTGTATATTTTCATGGTGTTCTTTTATGAATTACGAATTTATGATAAAAAACAATAAATACATAATAATTTGCTTATATCTCATCACTCTTTTTGTAACTCCCTCTTGTGGGACGTCAAAGCCAGGAGCAACGTATGCGACTGTTGAGCAAGCAGAAAAAGCACGTGCAAAAGATAAAAAAGCAGCACAAAAACTGGCGAAAAAGAAAGAGAAAAAAGCAAAAAAAGAGTTTTGGAAAAAACAATCTAAGGAAGCAAGAAAGAGGGTAAAGCAAACTGAAAAGAGACATAAAAGAGAAGCTCGAAAAAAAAGAAGAAATCGAAGTATTTTCTAAAGGATAGAAACCATTCACTATTCTATTTATTCCTTTATAAACGCTTCCTCTGACAAAAACCTCCAAAGCTTGTGATTTTTGTGCAACTCAGCGAGATACAATTGTTCATATTGTCCAGGTGTCGGAACAAGAGTAGCTTTTTTCCCTAAAACAGCTAAATCCATTAGGGTGGAATAGCCTGCGCGACTAATTATTTCCTCACTTTGCTGAAGAAGCTCGGTAAACTTCTCCACACTAGGCAAAGTAACAATGTCTATTTTATTACTTTTAAAGCTTTCATCAACAACAATGCTTTTAGGGACAACAATAGCAGATTTCCCTTCTTTTTCTAAAAGTTTTTGATATAAAAGCTCAAAGAAGCGTTGATTATAAGGGAAAGGACCGCTCACTATACCAAGATATTGATAGGAAATAGAATCATCTTCTTCATTTCCTTTTTGATGCACCTCAGCTGAAAAACGCGAACACAATCCAATAAAGTGTTCTTTTTTGATTTTCTTTCTACTTAAATCGCCAGAAAGCTGATGGTTTGAATTGTCGGGAATCCAAATCTCGTCAAAAGCTTTTAACCATCTTTCATTCAATAACTGAGGTAATACATTCCATTTCGGTAAGGGAAGTTTTAGCTGATGGGAAATAATTACACTTTTTACTTCTTTAGAAAGAAAACCATAGCGTTGGTCTGAAATAATTAAATCAGGCTGAAATTGATGTACAAGCTTCTTTACTTCTTCTTTTTCATCACGAAGTCGAGCATATAAAGCAGAGCTACTTTTGACTACATCCAAAGTCCACTTTCCATTTCCTTTAAATTCAAAAGGATAACCCCTGTGTGGAATGTACCACAATTGAGGAAAATAATGGCGATAAAAGGCTTCTTGATGTTCGTCGCAACAAATTAAAACCTCATTATTTTGTTCAATTAATTGCTGAATAATCGGAATGGTTCTACTCACATGTCCGAGTCCCCAGTTCAGCGGGCTCAACAAAATTCTAGTGGACTGAATAGATTTTATAGGCATTTTAACGTGAACAATTATAAGATTTCTATTTTTGTAGCACCAAGGTAATTAAATAATGGCAGAAAAGAAATTATTTAGATTCGCAGAGATTGCTAAAATGGAGAACGTGCTTCAACCTACGATGGAGATGATTGAAGAGGATAAAGTTCCATACAAAGGCAATTGGAATAAAAAATATTTTAAAAACGACAATTCTATCACACTTGAGTTAGGCTGCGGAAAAGGTGAATACGCTGTTGGTTTGGCAAGAAAGTACCCCGACAGAAACTTTATTGCTGTGGATATTAAAGGAAACAGAATGTATGTGGGGGCAAAACAAGCGCTCGAAGAAAATCTAAAAAACATTATCTTTTTACGTACAAAAATTGACTTTATTGATTTCTTTTTTGAAAAAAACGAAGTAGATGAAATTTGGCTTACCTTCTCAGACCCACAAAGGAAAAAACCTCGAAAAAGGTTAACTTCAAAACTATTTATTGACCGCTATCGAAAAATTATGAAACCCAACGGAATTATTCATCTGAAAACAGACAGTGATATTCTTTTTGAGTCAACAGAAGAGCAAATTAAATTGCACAATTATACTCCATTATTCTTATCTTGGAATTTATATGCCGATATTTATCAATTACCTGAAAAGGAACAAGAAATTTTACGCATAAAAACATATTATGAAGAGTTATTTACGAGTAAAGGAGCTCAAATAAAATATTGTAAATTCACAATTTAATGCAGAAATTTGAATCCATTAATGACCATAAAAAAGACTTTTTCCAACGTGTTTTTGATCTAACAAGGTTGATTCCTGAAGGAAGAGTTACAACTTACGGAGCGATTGCCAAAGCTTTAGGAGCAGCTAAATCGAGTCGAATGGTGGGCTGGGCTTTAAATGGTTCAAGCAAACAAGAAGGAAGTCCAATTCCAGCACATCGAGTAGTAAACAGAAAAGGGATGCTCACCGGAAAGGTTCATTTTAATCCACCCGAAGCCATGCAACAAAGGTTAGAGGAGGAAGGGATTGAAGTAAAAGAGGATCAAATTATAAACTTTGAAAAGCATTTTTGGAATCCCTTAAAAGAACTTGAAATTGATTAAATTTAAATAATACACTATCGTATGGTATTTGTAACAGGAGGAACGGGTTTATTGGGGAGTCATTTACTTGTCAAGCTTACTCAACAGCATGATGAGATTACTGCAATATATCGAAACAAAGATAAAATCGAGACGGTAGAGGATTGTTTTAAATTTTATTTAAAAGACGAGGGCAAAAAACATTTTAAAAAAATTAAATGGAAAAAATGTGATGTGTTGGATGTCCCAAGATTAGAAGAATTAATGGAGGGTCACACCATTGTATATCACTGCGCAGCCATAGTTTCTTTTGCGAGGCAAGATTTTAATAAAATGATGCAAATCAATCGTTATGGAACTGCAAACATGGTGAATATTGCACTTCATCTTGGGGTTGAAAAGTTCTGTTTTGTAAGTTCAACTGCAGCAGTTGGAAATAAAGATATTCCTGAAGAGGTGGATGTAACGGAAGAAGGAAAATGGGTGCTCACTGATTCTACAAGTGGATATTCTGTCACAAAATACAGTGCAGAAAAAGAAGTGTGGCGAGGAATTAACGAGGGATTAAATGCCGTGATTGTGAATCCTTCAATAATTTTTGGTGCTGGAGATTGGGATGAAAGTTCATTAAAAATTTTCAAAACGATTAAAAAAGGTTTAAAGTTTTATCCTAGTGGAAGCAATGCCTTTGTAGATGCACGAGATGTGGTAAATATCATGGTGGAGTTGATGGATAAAGAAATATTCAACGAACGCTTCCTTTGTATTGGTGAAAATGCAAGTTTTAAATCACTATTCGACCTCATTGCCAAAGAGCTGGGAAAGAAACCGCCTCAAATTAAATTGTCACCTGCTTTGATGGGGCTGGCATGGCGACTTTCTGTTTTTTGGTCGGCAATTAGCTTTTCTAAACCTTTAATTACAAAAGAAACTACACACAGCTCTTTTTCAACGATAAAGTACAGTAATGAGAAAATAAAGGATGCCATCGGCTATGAGTTTTATAGTCTTGAAGAAACAGTGAAGAATGCGATTGACTTTGAGCGATTTGACGATTAAAGCATAATTTTAAGCTAATTTTTCAAATCTCATGTCTTTCGTGTACAGCAAGTAACCAGACACGTTATTATACCCCATATCGTATAAAAGTTTACTATATTCCTTTATTTGTCGGACGTGACTGCTGCTGGGTTCTCCGGTCTTAAAATCTACTACCACAGCTTCATTTTCTCCTAAATAAACTCTATCTGGTCGTCGAGTCACTTGCTCATTTACAATAATGGCTTGTTCATTCATCACTTGTGTTGCATTCTTAACAAAATCTTGCTCAGAAAGTAAATTCAACACTTGATTTACGGTCTTTTTTATGTCATCTATCCACCGCAATTCAACTTCGGCATCTTCAACAAGCTGACTTACAATCTCATCGAGTGATTTATTTTCATCTAATCGGGAAAGTACAAGGTGAACTTGATCTCCAAACTCTTGTTCTTCATTAAACGCCTCTCGTTCAAGCGCTTCTTCGTCTTGCAAAGCTAAGTCTGGAAACCAAAGACAGTCGCTAATGTCTTTAGGAAAAAATAAACGATTACTCTCGTCCGCTGAAATATCCTCTTGAACTTTAGCCAACTCCTCTCCAATACGAATTACATCTCCCGATTTCTCCACACTCAATGCTTCGTTATTTTCCCATTGATTAATAGCGAGGAACAAAGCTTGATTGATTTGCGTATAGTAACTTGTATCTCGAGGCATCTTTGTTTCTAACAGAAAATACAAACGTTCGCTAGGACGTGTGAAAGCTACATAAAGTGCATTGATTTCATCGAGCAATACCTGTTCATACTCTTCCTGATATTTTTCTAGAATATAATCTGGTGCATCTGTTTTTTTTAGTTTTGTATAAATTAAAGCGCCTTCTTCTAATCGAATAAAATGTTCATTCAAGTGGGTTTTTATCCTCCAGCTTAAATTAGGCATAATCACCACAGGGAACTCTAATCCTTTGGATTTATGAACCGTCATAATTTTAATCGCATCCTTATTTTCAGGTAATTGAATTGTGCTTTTATGTAGGCTCGCATTCCAATCGTCTATAAATCCTCGAATATCTGGTCCATTTTTTAAATCATATTCCTGCAACAAATCGATAAAATGATGTAAATATGGATTTTTGAGCACATCGAGTGACACCATACTACAAATTTTCACTCCTAAATCATAGAGATTTTCGTAAGGAAAAAACAAGTTTTCTAAGTTTTCGAACTCTTTTTTGACAAAAGCTGAAAAGTTAAATTGACCTACTTTATTATCTATCCAATACTCATCCAGAGATTCCAAAGGGTCTTGCAGCTTATGTTTAAAATATGAGATAGCAAACTTAATGCGCAGAGAAGAGTTGGTTGTATTTCTTCTCAAATTTAAGTAATCAATGCACAATCCAACAGATGCATCAGAAGAAACCACTAAACTATCCGAACTCACAATTTTATATCCTTCATTATTGAGCAGCTTCGCATATCTTTGTCCTTCTTTTTTATTTCTTGTCAATACACATATATCTCCTGGCAAATATCCATCTTCAATTACTTTTTCTACACTTTCAAGTAAAAACACCTTTTCTTCCTCTTGAATATCTTCATTTTTTACATCATTCGAAAGTAGTTTTATACCTACAAAACCTCCAGATGAACTCTTTGGATTTTGACGAATATCTTTATAATTATCCGAAAAAGAAGGTGGCAGTACTTCCAGAAGTTGCTTAAATATGTAGTTGTTAAACTCTACAATCATTTTTTGAGACCTGTAATTGTCTTGTAAAGTGTCCAAAAAGCCCATCTCATTAAAATAATTTGAAATCTGAGCTAATTCTTTGTCTCCTTCTGGATTGTATATCGCTGGTAAGGCAACAAACTGTTCAACCAAGCCGTTACGAAAGCGATAAATTGCTTGTTTAGGATCTCCCACAATCAAAATGTTATGCCCGTGAGAAATCGATTCGTGAATTAATGGAATTAAGTTTAGCCATTGCAGCCTACTTGTATCTTGAAACTCATCCAGTAAATAATGATTATATCGATTGCCTAAACGCTCATACACATATTGCGTTCTTTCTCGTTGTAATAAATCGGCAATTTTACGTCCAAATTCATAAATTCCAATGATGTTTTCTTTTTCTTTGAAAGTGTTTAACTCATTGGATATATATTTTAAAAATGATAGATTGTAAAAGTTCTCTCGAATTTTTCTCAAGGTGTAAAACTTAGATTTATTTTCTTCTTCAAATTGAAAAATCTGGTTCACCTTTGACATTAACATCCCGTCAACGTTGTGTTCTTCTTTCACATTTTCACCACTTAAGGTTTGAAGCACTGTTGTTGAGGGCGCGACTACATTATACAAATCACGTTCTGGCAGTTTATTTAGCAAGGCATAAATACCTCTGCTTTTTCCTGGATAATCATCTGCTGTAGTATGTAATGAAACGAAATATTGATATGCTTCCAAGCACATTTTTGAATGTGTATCAGCCAATTCTTTGATGTCCTTTTGGATATCCTCATACTCATCATCTTTAAACTCTTTTTCTAATAGGTAATTTACAAATTCTTGATCTGTTTCTCTTGTAAGCACCGTACTAAAAGCGATTAATCCCCTTCTAAAGTCCCACGAGTTTCCTTCATTGATGTTACTTTTTGCATAACTCAACGCTAACCTTGTCAACTCTTCCTCTTCGGGTCTTCCAATTTTGGAAATCATCTCGTCAATTACTTTTTCAAGCAATGCCTCTTGGTCTAAAGTAACTTCAAAATTGTCTTGTAAATCTAAGTCGCGGCTAAAAGTTCGGATTAATCTCAAACTAAATTTATCAATAGTCAACACATTAAAATCTTCATAACGGTGGAGGATTTCAGACAGTACTGACTTTGATTTTTCAGTAATAAAATTGCTCGACAAGCCTGTGTTTTTCATTGTTGACTCCATCAAACCTTGAGCTTTTTCCAATACCTTGCCCTTAAAGGAATCAATATTTGCCAATTGATCTAACGCACTGATTATTCGTTCTTTCATTTCCCAAGCGGCTTTGTTGGTAAATGTCATCGCGATAATTTTCGAGAAATTGGTTGACTCCACACCATTTCTCAATGTCAGTTTTAGATAATCTTGGACTAAGGAGTATGTTTTCCCACTTCCAGCGGAAGCACTCTTAATGACTAAAGGTTTGTTTAACTCGTTGACTTTCATAATCCGAAAATAAGGAAAAAGAATGATAAACTAATGGTTTAACCTTTGGATTTAAGAAAAAGAATTCCTTTATGACTCCGCACAGAATCATACACCATTTTATTTCCGATTGCCTGGTGGTCTAAGTGAGTTTATGTAACTTTAAAATCCAGTAGGCAACACCCTGTCTTTTATGGCAATAATACGAACTACATGAGCAGTTCCCACATGATAATCTCCTTCGCTCAATTCCACTTGTGAAGGATACGCAGCCATAAATCTAAATTCTGGGAAATCTCCTTTTAACTCATCTATATCGTATAGCATTGCCGAGTCTTTCGGTCCACCAACGGATGGGTTTTCAATTTGAAAGTCACTGTGTTTTTTACCAAATGCTTCGATAATCATCACACCTCCCACTTTTAAATACGATACCAGCTTTCTATGATATTCTCTTCTTTTACTTTCTGGGAAATGTGCATAAATCAAAGCGATTGCATCAAAACTATCCAACGGAAAATCTACTTCTTCAACACTTTTTAATTGATAATCTATCTCTACTTGATTTTCCCTTGCCAGATCGAGGGCTTTTCTTTGCCCTTCGTTACTGTTATCAAACGCTTTTACGTCCCACCCCAGGCTGGCTGCAAAAACCGCATTTCTACCTTCTCCTTCAGCAGGAAATAAAATTTTTCCTGCTGAAAAAGTGGGTAGTACTTCTTTTAAAAATACATTGGGTTTTGTCCCGTATACATATTCTTCTTGGGCATAACGTTCGTCCCAAAAGCTATGTCTCATTTTTTTATTTTATTAATTAATCCTTCAACACTTTGCCATGTCCCTCCGTTATACACTTTTTCAAAGCCATTTTGCTTAAGAAAGTCCACTGCATAGCCACTTCTAGCGCCACTTCTACAGAAAAGAACCATATTTTCCTCTAATTGAGAAAAATCATGAATCAAGTTTTCGAGTGGTATATTCACTGCGCCTTGAGCAGAACCCATTTGAAATTCTTCAGGGGTTCTGACGTCAATTAAAGCTGCACCTGCTTGAATTGCTTGTTCAATTTCAGAGGTGTCTTTTGTAGTTTGGTAAAGTCTTGAAAAGATGTTCATATTTTTAATAATTATTCAATTGATTTTTTAGCCAAATACCAATCTATTTTTTCAAGTTCCTGATCTGCTTTTCTTGCAGCAAGTCCTTCTAAAGTATTTGGTGCTCCAACAATTACCTTATCTCCAGGTTTCCAGTTCAATGGCATCGCCACTTTATGTTGATCTGAAGTTTGTAAAGCAATCAGGGTACGCTTAATTTCTTCCATGTTTCTCCCCACGTTTAGCGGATAGTACATAATTAATCGAATCACTCCTTGTGGATCGATAAAAAACACTGCACGCACTGGAGCAGTTGCACTTTCTCCTGGTTGAATCATCCCATAAAGTTGTGCAATTTTCATATCTAAATCAGCGATAATTGGGAAGTTGAAGAACACATCTGTTTTTTCATGTACAGCATTAACCCATGCAATGTGAGAATGGATACTGTCTACACTTAAACCGATTAGTTTCGTGTTATTTTTTGCGAAAAAATCAGATTCTTGTGCAAATCCAGATAATTCAGTCGTACACACAGGCGTAAAGTCTGCAGGATGTGAAAATAAAATCACCCAGCTGTCTTTGTTATAATCAGAGAAAGTTAATTCTCCTGTTGTTGTAATCGCTTTAAAATCTGGAGCTTTATCTCCAATTCTTGGCATTGCATTAACCACTTTTACTTCTTCCATAATTGTTGTTTTAAATTAGTATTAAACGATTTCTACTTCATTAACCTTTATTTCCTGATTTTGTTCAACCCAATCATTGATTCCTCCAAAATAATTTTTCACGTTTTTGAAACCGTTTTTCTTTAAAATTGAATAGGCGATAGAACAGCGATCTCCTGCTTGACAGTGTAAAAGAATTTCCTTGTTTTTATCAATTTTATCAAGGTTATCTTCTAATGTTCCTACAAATAAATGTTGAGCGCCTTCAATGTGTCCAGAATTAAACTCTGTTTTACCTCGCACGTCAATCACTACAGTGTTATTTCCTTTGTCTTTTTCTTGTTTAAAGCTTTCTATATCTAACACTTCCGCAGTTTGAAGCTCAAGGCCTAGTGCTTTAATATCGGTCACAAATCCAAGTATATTGTCCATTCCTATACGCATCAATTTACGCGTTAAATCTTCTCTATCTGCTTCATCTGCAATAAGAATAAACTGCTCTTGATAATTCAACAACCATCCCATCCATGTAGAAAATGAATTACTACCTTTAATGTTGTAGCTTCCTGGAATATGACCTTTCGCATACTCTTCTTTATCGCGTGTATCAATCACTTTAATTCCTTTATTCATCGCAGATACAAGCTGTTCTTTGTTGAGAATTGGATGTTGTGGCACTTCGATCAATAAAGGTCTATCTACCTTATTCAAATGCTTCATTTGAGCGAAGTATTTCGGTGCTTCTGGCTGGTCTAACAGTAAGAATTTTGTAAATGCTTCTTCGTCATCACCAAATTGGAAAGCCCAGTTTCTAATTTTTTCATAACCCACCGTTGAACTGTGAACTGCACCTAAAGATTTACCACAAGCAGAACCTGCTCCATGCGCTGGCCAAACTTGTACGTGATCAGGCAACGCGGCAAAGCGTTTTAGCGATTGAAACATTTGTTTTGCTCCAATTTCTTTTGTTCCTATCAATCCTGCTGCTTCTTCTAATAAATCAGGACGTCCAATATCACCCACGAAAACAAAATCTCCAGTAAAAATCATAACTGGCTCATCGGTAGCTGGATGGTCTCTTAACAAGAAGCTAATACTCTCAGGTGTATGTCCTGGTGTGTGCATCACCTCAAAAGATAGATTTCCTACTTTAATGACATCACCGTCCTTAAGTCCAACGTGATCAAACTCATATTGCCAACCTTCTCCTCCTTCATCTGAGAGGTACATTTTTGCACCTGTGGCAGCGGCCAACTCTCTTGAACCTGTTAAATAATCCGCATGTATGTGCGTCTCAGCAATGTGAGTAATATTTAAATTATTTTCTTCTGCAATCTGTAAATACACATCAATATCTCTTTGTGCATCAATTACAATTGCTTCACCGGCAACCTGACAACCGATAATGTAGCTCCCTTGCGCTAAACTCTTATCATAAACATGTTGAAAAAACATAAGCTTGAAATTTTTATATATTATTATTGATTTTGAATACAAATATCGACCTTTCTTCTCCTAAAACTTGTAACTTTTGTCACATACGAACCTGAATAATATTACCTTTTTGAAAATAATGGCACAAGTGCAAATATCTATGCACCGATTCAAAATAAAGCGTGTATTTATTACTATAATTCAAAGTGATTCAGGTAAGTTTTAGTGAATAAAAACCTCTTTTAAAATAATGTAAATCCCCATCACTAACACAAACCAACCGAACACAGGTTTTAGCTTGTTTCCGTCAATCTTCTTAGACAATGCCATCCCGATAAAAATACCTACGATAGCAAATGCTGTCACTTGAAGTAGAAAAATCCAATCAATGGCCACAGCGGTTCCTTCTCCAATAAATCCAATTAAAGACTTCGCTGCGATAATGACTAAAGAAGTACCCACTGCTTCTTTCATCGGTAACTTACTCAAGATAACCAAGGCTGGTATAATTAAAAATCCACCTCCTGCACCGACTAATCCAGTAAGGATACCCACAATCGTTCCTTCAATGAGAATCAAAGGATAGTTGAACTTTTGCTCTGTTTCTTCTTGTTTTTCCACTCCTTTTTTCTTCTTAATCATACTATAGGAAGCTAAAATCATAAGCACTGCAAAAAGTAACATCAGAAGTAAGCTTTTAGTTATGATAAAATCACCTAGGCGAAAAACCTCATCGGGAATAGCCGGCACAATGTAGGCACGGGAAATATATACTGCTACAATAGAAGGAATACCAAACACAATAGCAGTTTTTACATTCACCAAACCTTTTTTAAAGTAGGAAAACGTTCCTACTAAACTCGTTGCTCCCACAATAAAAAGAGAATATCCTGTGGCTAAAACTGGATCTATATAAAATAAATAAACCAACACTGGAACTGTTAAAATACTACCCCCACCTCCAATGAGTCCAAGTGTTATTCCAATAAAAATTGATGCTATAAAACCTATTATTACCATTTTGCTTATAATTTTATAAGACAAAAGTATTTAATAGATA
>Ga0209075_1001970_pt1 | contig 18718 bp, 16 predicted proteins | sample Stecom2011_FD_187523 | JGI IMG/M metagenome (GOLD analysis project Ga0209075, IMG submission 187523) | Agricultural soil microbial communities from Utah to study Nitrogen management - Steer compost 2011 (SPAdes) (version 2) | ecosystem: Environmental > Terrestrial > Soil > Agricultural land...
TGACTTTTGATAATCGTAGGCGTGGTAGATTGATTAATTGGAGTTGTTCCCGAAAGAAGATCGGAATAACTCTGCGCATTCATGCCCACAGAGGCAATAATGCAACTTAAAATAAATGTAATTTTTTTCATAATAATGAGTTTTTAGTTGGTATAAAGTTATTAGAAAAAAATTTATTACAATAAAGTTTTTGGTGTATTAACACATTTCTAACAAACGGATGGCGCCAAAAAAAGCATCAAAATAAAGGATTGAGTGAACTCTATTCAACATTCTCAAAGTGTTACCTTTGCTCCCAATGAAACACACAGACACTATAGTAGCAATGGCAACACCGGCGGGAGCGGGCGCAATTGCCGTTATCAGACTTTCGGGCCCGAATGCGATTTCAATAGCTTCTACCCTATTTACTTCGGTATCGGGTAAAATACTTTCAAAACAAAAGACTCACACTGTTCATCTTGGTTATTTCAAGGATGGGGACAAAATAATTGACGAAGTACTCGCTACCATTTTTAAAAACCCAAATAGCTATACAGGCGAAGATGTAGTTGAAATTTCTTGTCACGGAAGTAATTACATCCAACAAGAAATTATACAATTATGCCTTCGGAAAGGTTGTAGAATGGCTCAAGCTGGAGAATTCACGCTTCGTGCATTTCTTAATGGAAAAATGGATTTGAGTCAAGCAGAGGCAGTAGCCGATCTGATAGCCAGTGATAGCGCCGCCAGCCATCAACTTGCAATTCAGCAAATGCGCGGCGGGTTTTCTTCGGAAATAAAAAAGCTACGGGAAGAACTCTTGAACTTCGCTTCTCTTATTGAACTGGAACTCGATTTTGCTGAGGAAGATGTGGAATTCGCCAATAGAGACGAGTTTCAAAAGCTTATTTCAAGAATAACCCAAGTATTAAAACGCCTTATCGATTCTTTCGCCACTGGAAACGTCTTAAAAAATGGTATTCCAGTAGCTATAGTCGGCGAGCCCAACGTAGGAAAATCTACACTTCTGAACGCACTCTTGATGGAGGAACGCGCCATAGTAAGCGACATTCCTGGCACTACCCGTGATACTATTGAAGACGAGATAAGTATTGGTGGTATAAGCTTTCGCTTTATAGACACTGCTGGTATTCGCGACACAGAAGATATAATCGAAGGAATGGGAATTCAAAAAACTTTTGAAAAGATAGAACAGGCTCAAGTGGTTATCTATCTATTTGATGCCGAAAAGTTTCAGGTTTCGGCACATAATAAGACAAAAGAAAACAACTCCAAATTGCAGGTTGAAATTGAAACCATCAAAAATAAGTTTCCGCTCAAAAATCTTTTGATTGTTGCAAATAAGGTCGACAAGCTTTCCGAGGAATCTCTTAAACGTTTAGACGGAATTCTCACCCCACATACCTCCCACCTCCTCCCTCTTTCTGCAAAAAAAGGAATCGGGTTAAAAGAGTTGGAAGCCAGATTGTTGGAGTTTGTCAATACAGGGGCCTTACGGAGTAATGAGACCATTGTTACCAATTCGCGCCACTATGACGCCTTATTAAAAGCCCTCGAGGAAATCATTAAAGTTCAGGAAGGAATTGATGCCAACCTAAGTGGAGATCTTTTGGCCATAGACATACGGCAGGCTCTTTATCACTTTGGGGAAATAACCGGACAAGTATCTAATGATGAACTACTTGGGAATATTTTTGCTAATTTTTGTATCGGGAAGTAATTTTGTGAAATTAATTAGAATTTATTGTTGACAGGTTAATAGCCTAGAGGAAAAAACATAAATGGAATGACACAAAACTAAGTTTCTTTATAATTCACATTCCTCCTTGGAAGATAGCTTTATGCCAACTCGTTTAGGCAATTTCTTTTTGTAGGCTCTTTTTTCACCCGGCTCAATATTTTGCATCTCAATATCTAAAAAGCCGAGGTCTAAATCGGGTTGCCCATTTTGTTTATCTTGAAACGAGGTACCCATATTAAACCTAGCTCTAATACACGGATAAGAGCGCTCTGATCTGTTCTCAACTTTTCCAACAAGAAACCAATTGGAGTCTATTTGTTCGCTGGAAAAACTGACTTCTATATCCATCAAAGTTTTCATATCTATCCTATTCATTTGGATAGGAATATTAATCCCTTTGATTCCATTGCTGTTTTCAATACTAACCCCTGTGATATGCGTGGCCATCCAATTCTTATGTCTTAGAGCTAGCCGCAAAGGGAATTGGGTATCCTCAACCCAACTACAGTCTATTGTAAACTTCCCATCTGGCCCAGTGGTAGCTACACCAGCCTTCAATCGCGTAGGCCTCTGATCGGTTCTATCAGTGTATATGTCTATCAAAATACCTGACAAGGGTTTGTTTGAATCGCTGTCGTATACGAGTCCAGAAATTAAACGGTCCTTCTTTTCAACTAGTTTTTGGCTTAGTATTTCAGGATTATCCGTCCCGGGATTCTCGCTCGTTTCCATTTTATCTTCTATTGAAGTGGAAGGATCAGGACTCCTTGTTTGGTATCCTAAAAAACCACCAACTACAACAAGTATAAAAATAACAGCCATAAGGAAAGGATGCTGGAAAACAGCAGCTTTAAGTTTTCTTTTCGGTGACTCACATGGTGGATTAGGTCTTTTTTTGGGCATGGAAACTGGTTTAACCGCAGTAGATGATGGAGTGCCTGTCAAAATCAGATTGATATCCTGGACTAACTTCTCGAAACGAGGTGATGGCTTATTCAATTGCCAATCGCTTAAATCAGCTGTTTGAATACTTCGAAAACCAATGGGGGGTTCCACCTTATCCATTAGTAATGGGACTAAAATATGGCGTTTTTTACCTTCATCCGCTTCCTCACTAACCCAGTTGGACGGAAGTGAATGAACAGACCAAACAACAATTACACACTTTGCATTATGGAGCGCCTTAGCGATAAAACTGCGCCAGGTCTGACCCGCTGGAATATGCCTGTCCCAAAAAACAGACCATCCTTGTTCTTCAAGTGCCTGGACGAGTGGTTCAATGCGTTCTGCATCTTCGTGGGCATAGCTTATAAAAATATCAGCCATTTTTAGAATTATTTGGATTTTCTCAGTAGAATCACCGAGCATTTTTCACGTAATAGGAGGAATTACTTACAAGATAATAAAATATTATCCACTTAATGCAAAAAATAAATTAATGAATAACCTCAACGCAAGTATAGAGGTATCAAAATAGTTTCAGTTGGGCAGATTTTATTTATTCATGCGTCCAACCAAGCCTGAAAATAGTAATGAACTAAACTATTTAAAAAAGAAAAAAAGTGACGATTCTGTAGAAGGTAAATCAAAAACGAAAATCGGCAAACAATATCATTTCCCAAAGAAGAGGAACATTAGTTAGAAAAAACGAAGAACTCTGAATATGAAAAAGACTTCAAAAAAAGGGAAACGAAAGATCCGTTCTGTTAGATTACTGCAATAGCGAATCCTTCTTTGCCTTGGTTCCTACCCTGTTTTCAATAAATTCAGAGGTTTTCCTCAGAAATCAATTTTACATCTGTACTCAAAATGTCCAGTTTCTTTACTAATAAACTGGACAATTAAAATAATTTTGCATCCTTTTTTATCCTTCTATCGACGAGGAAACTTGATGATTTCCAAAGTAGCCTTTCCAAATTTAATGGCAAGAATTTTTGCTAAAGCTCTTTGCTTAAATTTATATAATCAAATGCGTAAACAGATCTTTGTTCCCATTCAAGTATTGATAGGTGAATCTTTTTGCTGTTAATTTTTCTTCAATGTGTAATAAATCATCCTTGTTCTGTAATTCTATACCAACAACCACTGGCCCAGTTTCTCGATTGTTTTTTTTCGAATATTGAAAATAGGCAATATCGTCATTGGGACCTAAAATGTCATTCACAAATTCTTTGAATGCGCCTGGTCGCTGCGGAAATTGTAATAGGAAATAATGCTTCAGGCCTTCAAATAATAAGGATCGTTCTTTTATTTCTTCTGTTCTGGTAATGTCGTTATTGCTCCCGCTAACAATGCAAACCACATTTTTCCCTTGTATTTTTTCCTTGTAAAAATCCAAGGCGGCAATTGTTAATGCACCGGCAGGTTCTGCGACAATGGCTTCTTCATTATACAATCGCAATATGGTTGTACAAACTTTTCCTTCGGGAACAAGAATAATATCCTCCAAACTGTCTTTACAGATCTCGAATGTTTTTTCTCCAACGCGTTTAACTGAAGCGCCATCCACAAATTTGTCAATATGTTCTAAGGTTATATTGATGCCTTTTTTAATAGAGTTTTTCATCGAAGGGGCACCGGCCGGCTCAACACCAATTATTTTGGTATGTGGACTCAATTGTTTAAAAACCGTACTTAAACCTGCTGCTAAACCTCCGCCACCAATTGGCAAAAATAAGTAATCGATAGGTGATTTGGTATCTTCCAAAAGTTCCAAAGCAATCGTTCCTTGTCCGGCAATTACTTTTTCATCATCAAATGGATGAATAAATATAGCTTCAATTTCATTGCGAAAACGCATTGCTCCTTCAAATGCTTCATCAAAGGTGTCGCCTTTTAAAACAACCTCTACTTTATCTTTTCCAAAGAGTTTTACCTGCTTTGTTTTTTGAGGTGGAGTTGTCACTGGCATAAATATCGTAGCCTTGATACTTAATTTATTGCAAGCATAGGCCACACCTTGCGCGTGGTTTCCAGCACTTGCACAAACTACTCCTTTTACCTTTTCTTCGTCGCTTAGTGATACTATTTTGTTGTACGCCCCTCTTAATTTATAGGAGCGAACAGGTTGCAAATCTTCCCGTTTTAAGAAAACCTGAGCGGAAAATTCCTCGCTCAAGTTTTCGTTTTTCATTAATGGGGTATGTAGCGCTACATCTTTTATACGCTCTCTAGCTTGATATACTTTTTCTAATAATTCCATTAGTTGGTAGGTCTTAATTTTCGTACTTCAAGTCCAGTTTGCCACAATTCACTGTTGTGCATTAGGCTGAGTTCTTCTTCCAATTTCACTCGATAATCGGGTTTGCTATTTGCTTCAATAACTATTTCAGCTTCTTTTCCTGAAACAACACTGTCATACAACTCATTTAAAACTGGCTCTGTGGCTTCTCGGAATTTTCCTTTCCAATCCAACGCACCACGTTGTGCCGTTGTTGAACAATTGACAAACATCCAGTCCATTCCGTTTTCGGCGATTAGGGGCATTAAACTTTGAGTGAATTCTTCCACGGTTTCGTTAAAGGCTTCACTTGGCGAATGTCCGCGTTGACGAAGGACATTGAATTGCGCTTCAAAAATCCCAGCAATCGCGCCCATTAAAACCCCGCGTTCTCCGGTTAGGTCGCTGTATACTTCTTTCTGAAAAGTGGTTTCAAATAAATATCCGGATCCAATTGCAATACCTAACGCCAAGGCTCGATCCTTTGCTTTTCCTGTTGCATCCTGAAATACGGCGAAACTGGAGTTCAGACCTTGTCCGTTTAAAAATAGACTTCTAAGCGATGTTCCCGAACCTTTGGGTGCAACTAAAACCACATCTACGTCCTTTGGCGGAACGATGCCAGTTTTTTCGTGAAAAGTAATCCCAAATCCGTGTGAGAAATAAAGCGCTTTGCCTTTGGTTAAATGTTTCTTCATTCCTTCCCAAGCTTGGATTTGTCCCGCATCTGAAAGTAAATTCATCACTACTGTAGCTTTTTGACAAGCCTCTTCCACTTCAAAAAGTGTTTTCCCTTCTTCCCAGCCATCTGCTAATGCTTTTTTCCAACTTCCAGTACCTTTACGTTGTCCGACAATAACTTTTACGCCATTGTCTCTTAAATTTAGCGCTTGTCCTGGACCTTGAACGCCATAGCCGATTACCGCTACCGTTTCATATTTTAATATCTCTTGTACTTTTTTAAGTGGAAATTCATCGCGTTTTACTACGTTTTCCTGTACTCCTCCAAAATTTATAGTTGCCATTTTTAATATTGTTTATTGTTATTATTGATTGTTATTTTTTAATTTACTGCTACTGCTGCTGAAAACTGCCACTGACCACCGACCACTAGTCATTAGCTTCCTCCAATTCCTTTAAATAAGTACTTAACTCCTTCATCGGCTTAGTGACTGCGACTCTTCCCGAGCGTGCAAATTCGAGTACTCCGTAAGGCTGTAGACTTTCGAATAGCAGTTGGGTTTCCGCTACGTGTCCTGTTTTTTCGATGACCATAAATTGTGGGTCAACCGTTAGGATTCTGGCGTGATGTTGACGAATTACTTTTTCTACATCGCCATTGGTGAGGCTTGCTGTTTTAATTTTGTACAAGGCGATTTCTTGGTGCACCACTTCAGAATCTTCGTGAACAAAGGCTTTAAAAACATCTATGAGCTTTTCAAGTTGTCCGATAACCTTATCTACTTGCTCCCTAGTCGTTCTTAAAACAATGGTATATCTAAACACTCCTTTTACTTCCGATTCTGATGCGGTAATGCTATCGATATTCAAATGCCTACGCGTAAAAATGATCGTCACGCGATTCATCATCCCGATGCTGTTTTCTGTAAATACTGATACTGTATATGTTTTTTCCATTTCTATTTAATTTAAACGTACTTCTGAAACTGAGGCGCCGGTGGTCATCATTGGGAAAACATTTTCTTCCTTGGCGACCATTACTTCCAATAAGAAAGATCCGTTGTGATTCAGCATTGTTAATAATCCTTCTTTTAAATCCTCTCGGGCTTCTATTTTATTGGCTTCAATGCTATAAGCTTTGGAAAGCGCCACAAAATCTGGACTTACCATATTTGTAAAGGAATAGCGTTTCTCAAAAAACATCTGCTGCCATTGGCGCACCATTCCTAGAAATCGATTGTTTAAAATGATGATTTTTATATCTACTTCACTTTGAAGAATAGTTCCCAATTCTTGCAAGGTCATTTGAAAACCTCCGTCCCCAATTATCGCCACTACAGGTTTTTCCGGTGCACCAAATTTTGCGCCGATGGCTGCAGGAAGTGCAAATCCCATCGTGCCCAAGCCACCAGAAGTAACATTGCTTTTTGTTTTGTTGTATTGATAATAGCGCGCTGTCATCATTTGATGCTGCCCAACATCTGTAACTAGAATTGCTTCTCCATTTGTTATTTCTGAAAGCATTTTGATTACTTCGTCCATCTTTATTTCTTCGGAAAACAAATCCTTGGCGCTTTCTTTAAGTGCTTTAACTTCGATGAGTTTAGCGTCTTTAAATTCCTGTAACCAGGCTGTGTGATTTTTTTCCTGAACTAGTTCCGTTAGTACTTTTAAGGCTTCTTTCGCATCGGCATGGACTGCTACATCTGCTTTTATAATTTTATTCAGTTCTGATGCATCGATATCTACGTGAACCACTTTTGCTTGTGTGGCATATCTTGATACATCGCCCGTAACTCTGTCGTCAAAGCGCATTCCGATGGCGATGAGCACATCGCACTCGTTTGTTTTTATGTTGGGCGCATAATCGCCGTGCATTCCTAAAAACCCGACGTATTGCGGATGCTTATTTGGGAAAGCTCCCAATCCCAAAAGTGTTGATGCCACTGGAATTCCTGATTTTTCAACAAATTCCAATAATTCCTTTTCTGCATTGGACAGCATAATCCCCTGCCCAATCAATAAATACGGCTTTTTGGCTTCGTTGATCAATTTTGCAGCCTCTTCAGCGGCCGATATTTTCAACTTTGGTCTCGGGTAATAACTACGGATATTGGTACATTTTTCATATTTAAAATTCATTTCACCAAATTGGGCATCCTTTGTAATATCGATCAATACTGGTCCGGGTCGGCCAGATTGGGCGATGTAAAATGCTTTTGCAATTGCAGCAGGAATATTTTCTGCTTTGGTGACTTGGATATTCCATTTTGTAATCGGCATCGAGATTCCTACTACATCGGTTTCCTGAAAAGCATCGGTGCCCAAAAGATGGGAAGCCACTTGCCCAGTGATGCAAACCAAAGGAGTGGAATCAATCATTGCATCTGCCAAACCTGTAATTAAATTAGTAGCGCCCGGCCCTGAGGTTGCGAATACCACCCCTGTTTTATTTGAAGTTCTTGCATAGCCTTGGGCGGCGTGGATTGCACCTTGTTCGTGACGCACTAAAATGTGATTTACCGTAGCTTCATAATCATACAAAGCATCATAAATTGGCATTATCGCGCCTCCTGGATAACCAAATATTATATCTACATTTTCCGCTACTAGAGATTCTACTACAGCTTTTGCACCTGTCATTTTTGTTGAGTTCATTTCCTGTCTTTTTTTAATTAACTATCGGTTACACAGCCAGTTGAGGCGCATGAAACACATTTGGCATATTTGTATAACACTCCTTTTGTTGCCTTGAGTTTGGGCTGTTTCCATTCAGCTTTTCGCTTGGCTAATTCCTCTTCGCTTACTTTTAATTGAAGGCTGTTGTTTTTCGTGTCGATGGTGATGGCGTCTCCATCCTTTACAAGTGCAATGGTTCCTCCATCGTAAGCTTCGGGAGTGATATGCCCAACCACAAACCCGTGGGTGCCGCCTGAAAATCTTCCGTCGGTAATTAAGGCCACATCTTTTCCTAATCCTGCACCCATAATGGAGGAAGTCGGTTTGAGCATTTCTGGCATTCCGGGACCGCCTTTGGGGCCGCAATAGCGAATTACAACCACATTACCCGATTTTACTTCTCCATTTTTTACTCCTGCAATTACAGCATATTCATCATCGTACACTTTTGCAAAGCCTTCAAAATAATCACCTTCCTTGCCACTTATTTTTGCTACACTGCCTCCAGGTGCTAGGTTTCCGAAGAGAATTTGTAAATGTCCTGTAGCTTTTAAAGGAGAGTTTAATTGAAGAAATACGTCTTGACCATCTGTTAAGCTCGGTACGCCAGTTAAATTTTCAGCAACTGTTTTTCCTGTAACCGTCAGGCAATCCCCGTGTAACAGCTTATTTTCCAATAGATATTTCATCACCGCAGGTACTCCGCCCACTGCGTGTAAATCTTCCATCAAGTACTTTCCGCTTGGTTTTAAATCGGCCAAGACTGGGGTTTTGTCACTTACTTTCTGAAAATCCTTTAAGGTCAATTCTATATCCACCGAATGTGCCATAGCAATTAAATGCATTACGGCATTCGTGGAACCGCCAAGAACCGTAACCATCGTCATCGCATTTTCAAATGCTTTTTTGGTCATAATGTCTTTGGGTTTGATGTCTTTTTCCAACAAAACCTTTATTGCTTTTCCAGCATCTAAACATTCTTGGTTCTTTTCCTCACTCAAAGCAGGGTTTGAGGAACTATATGGCAAGCTCATTCCCAAAGCTTCAATTGCCGAAGCCATTGTGTTCGCGGTGTACATTCCACCACAGGCGCCAGCACCTGGACAGGCATTTTTAATAACACCTTTAAAATCTTCGGGGGTTATGGTGTTATTAAATTTCTTTCCTAAAGCTTCAAAAGCTGAAACAATATTTAAAGATTCACCTTTCCATTTCCCGGAGTGAATGCTTCCGCCGTAAATCATTATTGCGGGACGGTTCAACCTTCCCATTGCCATCACAGAACCCGGCATATTCTTATCACAACCAACAACTGCTAAAACCGCGTCGTACCATTGTGCGCTTACAACAGTTTCAATAGAATCTGCAATTACATCGCGGGAAACCAACGAGAAACGCATTCCATCTGTTCCGTTAGAAATTCCATCACTTACGCCAATGGTGTTGAATATCAAACCGACTAAATTTTCAGCTTTCACGCCGAATTTTACTGTTTTCGCTAGATCGTTTAAGTGCATATTACAGGTGTTGCCCTCGTAGCCTGTACTTACAATTCCCACTTGGGCTTTTTGTAAATCTTCTTCCGTCAACCCGATTCCGTAGAGCATGGCTTGTGCGGCAGGCTGGGTTTCGTCTTGGGTAATCGTTTTGCTGTATTTGTTTAATGTTTTCATTAATGAGCTGTGCTTAGTGTTTTCTCTGAATTTCTAACTAATTGTGAATAGGCTTCCTGTAATTTTTTTCCTAAGGAATCATTCCAATTCTTTGGAAAGTTTGTGTTATCTACAGATTCAATTCCTATCACTTCGGCCGCCGTTCCACAGTAAAAAGCGCTGTCTGCTGAAGCTAAAACTTCAGGTTTATAAAGACCTTGTTTTACTTCTACCCCAAGTTCTTCCGCTAATTCCAAAACTGTAGCACGTGTAATTCCGGGAAGGATGTTTCCTAACTGAGGCGTGTATAAAACCCCATCTTTTTCAAAAAATAAATTGGCACCTGGTCCTTCTGCCAAATAGCCATCACTATCTAAAAGCAAGGCTTCATCAAAACCTTTGTCTTTGGCTTCATTAGTGGCGAGGATGGAATTCACATAATGGCCACAGACTTTGGCTTCAATTTTTATGGATCGCGGATGCGGGCGACAGAAGGAAGAAACGGTTAATCGCAACTGCTTATCGCCTAAATAAGCGCCCCATTCCCAAGCGCAGATCATTATGGAAACGTTGTTTGGTCGAGCAAGTGTCATATTAGGGTCACAGAAAACTAAGGGTCGGACATAGGCACCGGTTAGGTTGTTTCTCTCCAATAGCTCGTAAGTGGCGTCCACTAATTCCTGAACCTCGTAGTCAAACGGAATATTGATAATTTCTGCTGAATTTTTTAAGCGATCATAATGTTCTTTCACCTTAAAAACTTTGGTGCCGCCTTCGGTTGCATAGGCTCTAATTCCTTCAAATACGCCATAGCCGTAGTGCAAGGTTTGGCTGTATAAGTCGGTTGAAGCTTCATTTGCGTTGACGAACTTGCCGTCGAGATAGATTAGAGTTTTGTGGTTGTAATACATTTTATTTGATTTAAATTTTTTCGATTTATTGAATAAAAAAAGCCTTTCTCAACTGAATGAGAAAGGCTTAAATGGGTGCAATACCAGCCTGACTCACTCGAGAGAGCTAATAATAATAATAATGATGCTGATAATAATTATGTTAGTGTACGTGTTCATATTTCGAATTTGTGTAAAATAAAAAAAGCCTTTCTCAACTGAATGAGAAAGGCTTAAAATTGGATATACCAGCCAGACTCACCCAAAGGAGCGAATAATAATGCTGATAATAATTATGTTGGTATTTGTTGTCATTTCTTGATTGTGTGTAATAAAAAAAGCCTCCTGATTTCTCGGGAGGCTTTTTAAATATTTCGAATATATTTTATAGCATTCCCTCAGCAGATGTGATAATCACAATTGCAATAATAATTGAAGGAATAATATTTAGATTTTTCATTTTTGTTTTTAATTGTGCGACAAATGTATCTAAAAAAACGAACGGACAAATATTTTAAATGAAAAATTTGCAGAAACTCCAATTCTGCTTTCATTACTTGTCCTTTCACGTCTCTAATAACATCTTCATTATCAATATGTTTCACGGCTGTAAGTTGTCTTCCAAGGAATGTTGATAATTTACAAATCTCACTCCCCAGTAACAATGTCATCATTTTATACTCAAAGCTCCTGAAGGACATTTTGGCACCTGGTCAATTAATTCTTCCGTAGTTGCATTTTCCGGTTTTATCCAAGGTCTGTCTTTCGGATTGTAAACCTTGGGCAATTTTTTTACACATATTCCCGAATGAATACATTTTTTATGCTTCCATAAAATGGTTATTTCTCCGTTTGAATATTCTTTGGTTTCCATAGTTTAATCTATTAAAGTTTTTTCGATTCTCCGGTCTGGTACAATCCAAATAAGCGCAACCCCTAAATATATTACAAGGCTTATTATGGGAGAAAAGAAGGATATAACAACCCCCGCAAAATATAATATGAGGGAGAAATCCATTCTTTTATCCTTACTGTAAACCTTACCAATATTTGAGCTTTTGCCTTCATTTTTTATTACGCAATAAACCAATATCTTAAAGGCGACTGCAGCCATCAAGAGTACTGTACCATAGATTGCTGTTGGATTAGCTTCAAAATGATTTTTTCCCAGCCAACTCGTAGCAAAGGGAAAAAGTGAAAGCCAAAATAATAAATTTAGGTTTGCCCACAAGATTTTTCCATTTACCCTGTTGACTGCTTGCAGTAAATGATGATGGTTGTTCCAATAAATCGCCACGTAAATAAAGCTCAATACGTAAGTAAGAAAAATTGGAAGGATTGGTTTTAAATCTTCCAAATCATAACCTTCTGGCGCGCTCATCCCTAATACCATAATGGTAATGATGATTGCCAATACGCCGTCGCTAAAGGCCTCCAATCTTCCTGTTTTCATGATTTACGTGGTTTTGGCAGAAGTGCATATTTCATTTCATCCCAGATCCCTTCAGACAAGCTTTCAGATTTTGATTCTTCAAATCCTTCTTGGGTTTTCAAATGGTTTCCTAGTTGGAATTTACAAAATTAACATAAATAATTCGCTCTTCATCAAAGAGGATTCCACCAAAAATACAAATAATTACTTTTGGTGCCATTTCAAATGAACACAAGGTGCTTCTTTGGCGACTAAGGTTTTATTCGAGGAAAATCTTTTTCGTCATTATTTCGCCTTGAATATCCACCTTTACAATGAGCATACCCGCTGAAAAATAATTAGTGGCCATTTCAACTTCGTTAAATCCTTTTTTGAGGTCGAATTCCTCGCCCGCGATTTTTCTCCCATTAATATCAAATATTTCTATTGAAGCACGCTGATCTTTTGGTAGTTCAAGACCAACTTTTATAGGATTTCCGTACTTGCTTGGATTGGGATAAACCGATAAAGAATACTTATTTGGTGTTTCATTTAATATCTTATCTACTAAACCTGTTGGATTGGGAGCGTTTCTACCAGAAATCTGGGTTAATGTTCCATAGGCTTCAAATTCAATAATATGTACTCCAATATTCGCAGAATTGTAGTTCATATTCACCCGAATATAGCGAGCTGAAGGGTTGTTAATGTTAAAGGTATTTCCCTGATTTGTTGCCGGAGTTGTGTTTGTATTGAAATCGGCCAAAGTTGTCCAATTTGTTCCATCCAGCGAACCTTGAATATCGTATTGATAATATCTGGAACCGTCATAATAGGTAAACACCACTAATTTGCTAAGATCGTATTCAGCTCCCAAATCTACCCTCCACCATTGTGGGAAAGGGCTGGCCCCCCACCAATTACTTATTGTATATACACCATCATTCGCCTTAGTACTTGATCTTTCAGTACCACTGGATGAAGTTGTTGGTTTTTTGAAAGCAATATTTACACTAGGAGGTGCAACCTCATCACTTATAATATTTACAGTAGCGCTAGAAGGCACACCCACTGTATAGTCAGCAGCCGATGAGAGTGTAAGGATTACCGTTTCTGTAGGCTCCAACTCAGTGTCATCGATTGGCGTAACAACAATAGTCTTACTTTGTTGCCCATTTGGAATAGTTACTGTTCCCGAAAGTTCTGTATAATCAGACCCTAGGGTTGCCGTACCTCCAACGGTATAGTTAATCGTAAGTGGACCGCCACTATTTACTTCATCGAGGCTTACCGTAAGGGTTCCGGTATCTAACGGATTTTCAGAAGCAGACCCATCTGTTGCATTTATAGTTACTTGAGGTTTATTAGTGCCTGAAATGGATCCATAGGCTTCAAATTCAATAATATGCACTCCAACATTCGCTGAATTAAAATTCATATTTACTCGAATATAGCGAGCTGAAGGGTTGTTGATATTAAAGGTATTTCCTTGACTAGTTGCCGGAGTTGTGTTTGCATTGAAATCGGCCAAAGTTGTCCAATTCGTCCCATCTAGCGAACCTTGAATATCGTATTGATAATATCTGAAACCGTCATAATAGGTAAACACCACCAATTGGTTAAGATCATATTCAGCGCCCAAATCCACATTCCACCATTGGGGGAAAGGACTTGCTCCCCACCAATTATCTACTGTGTATACACCATCAACCGCTTTAGCGCCCGATGTTTCAGACCCACTGGATGAGGTTGTTGGCTTGTTTAAAGCAATATTTCCATTGGGTTGTGCAATGTCGTCACTAATAATATTTACCGTGGCGGTCGAAGGTTCACCCACCGTATAACTAGAAGCCGGAAGGAGTGTAAGAATTATTGTTTCAATTGGCTCTACATCAGTGTCATCCAGCGGGGTAACCGTAACAATTTCACTTTGCTGCCCATTGGGAATGGTTACTGCTCCAGAAAGTGCTGTATAATCAGACCCTGGGGTTGCTGTTCCACTTATTGTATAATTTATTATAATGGGACTACCAGTGTTAACTGAATTTAAACCAACGGTGAAGGTACCTGTATCCATAGGATTCTCCGCTGCATTAGCATCAGTTGCAACCACTGTGACGACAGGATTGTTATTTGCGTTGACTGTTCTGAAATATTGTTTCCCTATCCAAACATTGTGAGAATTGTCCCAGGTACTATAAGATGAACTGTCAGAAAGACCCGAAGCTGTGGCAGCCCATGTACCGATACTTATAAAATAATCATCGTTAAATACATTTTGCGCTTTCAAAGAAGTGAAATATTCTGTGTATAAATTAAGGTTAACTCCTCCAATATTGTTGGCAACATCTTGCATAATAAGCGAAGAATAAATATGGTCTGAATGATCATCTGGATTTATATTCGAGTCATTATCTCCCACATTGAATGTAACATTGGAAAACGGAATCATTTCAGACGCAACTATTCCTTGAAGGGTGGTCTCTAAATCGGCTAAAGAACTATATGTCGCAGTCCCATCAATTGCAGAAATACTGGGTATGGAACCATTGAATAATTTTTTCACACTCGTATTATTAGTAAAAGGATAGCCGTTTCCGCTGTAGCTTCCATCTGGCAATCTTAAAAAATAGACTACCGCATTTCGGTATGAAAATTTTAAAAGTTGATGCCCATTTACCGTTACAGTGGTTTTGTTCATATTATCACCAAGAAAACCTTCATTGACAAAAACATTGGACATAAACCGGATAGCTCTTAAACTCCCTTCTTCTCTTGCCAAGTAATAATGGTTGCTTGAACCTCCACCACCATCTCCAGCCGTTACATGCAAGAAAATCACTTTTTCATTGGCACCTTTTATACTGTTGTAAGCATTCGGATTCATAAATAATTGCCAATCATCGGGATGGGCAGAAACATATACACTGGTTGTTTGTGCAGTTAAATTTGAGAAGCTGAAAAAAACAATCAGTGCAATTGTCAATACAAATTTGCTTTTAGTTTTCATGATTGATAAATTTTATTTTCAGATTAAGATCTGTAATATTGGTTAAAGGAAAGAAGGAAAAGATGGGCTAATTAGCGTATTATGACGTATTTGGGGCTAACAAAAAATCCCCCAGCCAACTCTTTTAAAAAAAAAGTTGTAATTGGGGGATAGACCGTAAAGTTAATATAAATTATTTTATCATATAAAAAATTAGTTAAAAAAAAGTGTCGGGTGTAATTCTCCACATGAAAAATCTTTGTTAAATGCTGGAGCCAACGATATGACCTCCCGAGCTTTAGGATGAGTCTTTTCAAAGCCCGTTTTTAAACCGGTGATCTAAATACTTATCCGGAAGCCAAGGCATAATTCTGGCTGAAATGAATGGCTTTTGAAGTAGTAATTCAAGATTTTGTTGATGATTTTGAGTAGAGGTGCGTTATAGTGAAACCCTGTCCAGTATAACTTTATATATCAAAGGCAGATTTCATTTGGGACATTTTTTCGCAAATCCATTAGTTTTTTTTCATAGAAAGAAAAGTGAAACTCTGAATCAATTAAACCAAATTCAGACTCATTAAATATACCACCAAAGCTGTAATAGCTGTATAAACCAATCCTCCGAAAATAACATATCCTAATTTTTTGTGGATTTTCGAAAATTCTCCTGGCAGCGTTTTTTGATATTTTCTATTGGACAAAATAACGAGAATAGTCCATAATAAATAAGTTAAAACAGCAACAAGGATGTGGGAAACTAAAGTAATGGTGAAAAAACTCGTGCCATAATATTCACTATTTGATGCCAAACTTCCGGATCCACCTGAATAACGAATCAAAATCTCTAAAGCCAAAACACCCAGAACACATATAAAAAAGATGATGTTTTGAATTTTTCTATGGGTTTTATAATCTCTTTTCTTAGCTAATTTTACAGCATAATATACGCCAAAAGGAGAAAAAAGGGTCAGCAGTAAAACTGCGGTCATAATGAAAATGGTAAGATCCAATGCGTTCTATATTTAAAATTTTCAATAAATAAAAGTATAGCAAAGTTTTATTTTCAGATTGTAAATATGAATCCTTTTTACAACTTAAAAAAATATTCGTGGAGCTAGATGATTTTCTAGACAACAACTGTAAATATTGGATTAAAAGGATATTGTATGGGGAAGAAACTCTTTAACAAGCGTCCAACTTATCCATTTCGATCTTTTAATAACGATGACATTTTCTAATTAAAACCTTCGATGGCCGCCAAGATCGTGGCCCAGACAATCAAGCAGGAAATGAAGATTCCTATTGCATTTGCCAAAAAAGCTTGTTTTCGTTGCATACCAAAAAGATATCCAGCAATGGTCCCTGCGTAAACCCCGGTTCCTGGAAGTGGAATTAAGACAAAGATAATTAAGCCTAAAAAACCGTATTTTTTTACATTTTTGCCCGCGCCACGTTTCGCACGTCGCCCTACAAATAAGGCAGCTTTCTTATAATAATACCACTTAAAGAAATAGCGATTTATCACTTCAAGAAAAAAAGTCATTATCGGAAAAACTAAGAGATTGGCAAAAAAACAGACAATAAATGCCAAATAGATATTTACACCATTCAATAAGGCATATGGAATTCCAACCTTAGCTTCCCCGAAAGGAGAAATGCTCCAGAGCATGGCAATGAGTATGTCTAAGATCATTTCTTGTTAATTTGATGGGGCAAAAATAATCTATTTGAAGGGTTGTAGCGTTAAGATTACCATAAACTGGAAAAGTAACCAAAAGGAACCTATTAATAATATAAAAGCAAGAACTAAGGCGGGGCCTAAAACTCATTCCTTTTCAATGATTTAAAATGAAATCTTCCCGCTCATCCTATGGTTTTAAAAAGTTAATCCATCTTTTAATGACTAAGCTTAAAGCTTTCAGCCTTTCCCCAACTTTTGGAATTAATTTATAATTAATCTAAAGGTAATTTTATCTAATTTAATACCGCAATTCGCTTAAATCAAACTTATTATGAAATTAAAGAAAAAATTACTTGCGCTTTTTTCCAGTATTGGAATTTTTATGATGGTGCTTGGCCTGTATGCTTTCAAGCTAGCTCCAGGGGTGGATGAAGGTTACATTCCTCAACCTCCGTGGGAGAATTTAAAAGTGCTGCCACAAAATATATCAAAAGACAGTCTGAACGGCTTGATGGATAACTATGCCCTTTCCCTTGGGGTAAAATGCAATTATTGCCATATGCCCAGCAAAAAAGATCCCACGAAATTAGATTTCGCGAGCGATGCCAAAATTGAGAAAGAAATTGCACGTGGGATGATAGCAATGACCAATGAGATTAACAAAAAATATTTTCAACCCTACTTCCCCGATCCAAAACCAAAGCAAGTACATGTGATAAACTGCGTGATGTGTCACAGAGGCACCACCAATCCCGAAAAGTATTTATCTCAAATGGGAGAAATGTACAAAACCTATGACCCAAACCGGGACAATAGAAAGGAAAAGGCCTTGCAACAAGGAAGAAAGGAATAGTCTTTCAACTTTTGAGAATTCTTGTCTCACTGAAATGATGGATATTAAAAACAGAAAGTATGTTTGGGTGTAACCCGATACTTCAAGAACGGGTTATAGGAAATTAAACATCTGTACTATTTCACGGTATTCCGTAATCCAGATGGCGATATTCCGAAAAAAGATATTTTATTAGGAATTTCCCTCATATATCCCAATTTTAATAAGCTTTCTATCTTGATTTTTACATTATCTATCAAATTCTATGGAAATCTCTATTCAAACCCATAGTTTTGTACCTAATAGTGATTAAATAATTGAAAAAATCAAATCTTATGAATCAAGTAACAGGAAATGAAACCGTAAAACTTCACTACACAGGAAAATTGGGTGACGGCCAAGTTTTTGATAGTTCTCTACAGCGAGAGCCATTGGAAGTTAAACTGGGCGAAGGGAAATTGATACCTGGCTTTGAGAAGGGCTTAGTTAGCATGAAAGTGAACGAAAAAAAAACCATTACTATTCCAAAGGAAGAGGCCTATGGCGAAGTTGAAAAATCACTCTTTCAAAAAATTCCAAATGAAAACCTCCCACCAGAGATAAAGCCTGAGGTAGGAATGGGCCTTATGTCCCAAAACCCTGATGGCAGTGAACGACAATTACGAGTAGCAGATGTAAAAGAAGGGTTTATTATTGTGGATGCCAATCATCCCTTGGCTGGTCACGACCTGACCTTTGAATTGGAGTTATTGGAAATTAAATAATTTACATAATCAACCATATATTAAAAATGAGGCTGTCTAAAAAGGGCAGCCTTTTTTCATGGTAAATTGGCTAAGATTTCGTATCTTCATGCTATGAAAGCAAGCCCTGTTTGGAAGACCAACAGCCAGAACCAATTGAGTCTTCTTCCTCCCAGTTATGATGATTTTGTTCCAG
>Ga0209075_1001971_pt1 | contig 18716 bp, 15 predicted proteins | sample Stecom2011_FD_187523 | JGI IMG/M metagenome (GOLD analysis project Ga0209075, IMG submission 187523) | Agricultural soil microbial communities from Utah to study Nitrogen management - Steer compost 2011 (SPAdes) (version 2) | ecosystem: Environmental > Terrestrial > Soil > Agricultural land...
GTCTTGTTGATGAATATCAAATTAATGCCCGTAGACCAACAAACGTAGGTCTATTTAGAAATTACGTTCAATATTACCTTAAAAATAACGGAGAGTTGAATCAAGAAATGTCTTTAATGGTAAGGCAACTTCAACCCAGTTCAAAAGGATTGCCAATAGAATTGTATTGTTTTTCTAAGACCAAAGTTTGGGCAGAATACGAAGTAGTAATGGCAGATATATTCGACCATCTCTTTGCGGTTGTAAAAAGATTTGACCTTCAGATTCATGAGGAAATTACAGGTTCAGATTTACGATTGGTAAACTTGAACAGTTAAAATATAGATTACATTTTCTGTATTACAAAATCAGTTCTACGATTCATTCGCTTGTTTTCTGAACTTGTGTTTGGAACTTTTGGTTGTGTTTGTCCATAGCCTTGTGCTTCCAATCTACTTTTCGATATTCCATTTTGAATTAGAAAATTCATCACGCCCTTTGCTCTTCGTTCAGAAAGTTCAAGGTTCTTTTGTGCGTCACCTTCATCATCTGTATGTCCTTGAATCAAAATTGTAATACCCTCATTTTCTTTGAGAAAGCGGCCAAATTGTTTCAAAATGAATTTAGCACGATCTGAAAGTTCATCAGAAGCGGTGTTGTATAAGATGTCGTTAATAGTGTATGGTTCACCCACTTTAATTGCTCTCACTTCCATGTCTTGAGAACGAATGGTTTTACCTATAGCTAATTCGTCTTTGGTGATTATTTTAGAATCAAAAGCATGTCCTTCTTTTTTAACGTTAATCATAACGTCTGCTTTACTGCCCGTCTTTACAATAGCAGCATACTTACCATCATTCCCATTCACCATTATTCTGTCTACTTTATCTGAATTGGCATAAGTGATTTCAATTTCAACATCTTCAATAAGCTCATTGTTTTCCGCGGTAAGCTCTCCTTTTACAACAATTACAGATTTTGGACGTGCTTCTTCGTATAGTTCAAAAGAGTAAATGTCCCAAACACCTTTTTGACGAGATGAGAAGAAAGCCTCCTTTCCATCAATAGAAACAAATAATCCAATTTCATCTTCTTCAGTATTTATTGGGTATCCAATGTTTTTTGGCTTAGACCATGCTCCATCTTCACCTTTACGCATGTAGAAAATATCTGTTCCTCCCAATCCTTTGCGTTCATCTGAAACACTGGAAATAAAATAGAAAGTTTCGCTGTCTTGATGAAAGAACGGACTTTTGTCTTTCCCTCGTGTATTTACTTCAGTAAATGGCTGCGCTGGTCCCCAAGTTCCATCTTGTAATCTTTTTGAAAAGAAAATATCATCATTTTGAGTCGTTGGTCGATTCGCCGCGAAATATAAAGTACGTCCGTCTGCAGAAAGTGTGGGTTGACCTTCCCAACCATCAGGAGTGTTTATGCCTTCTCCTAAGTTTTTTAATTCGGACCAGATGTAATCATTTCCTCCTTCACCAGTTCTTTCATAATTGGTCGTGTATAAATCACAATTTCTATACATTTGACCTCTTACTTTTTCATCACGACAAGCACAAAAAATCATTTCTTTATTATCAACAGAAAGGGTTGCTGCTCCATAACTGTCAAAATAACCATCGTTAAATGGTGCGTCTAATGGTGATCCGCTGTCAAAAAGACTGTTCATGTCTTTACGTTTTGACCAGGTGAATTCTTCTCGGATGTTAGATACAATATCTCCTTTTGCTGTTCTGTCCATCATTCGTGTATAAAAGATCAACTCATTATCTGGAGATATCATGGGGAAATATTCATCTCTTGAGGTACTCACATTTTGCACTTTCTTTGGAGTAAAAGGAACTTCCTTTTCATAAAAAGATTGCTCTTCTTCATATTTCTCTAGAACTTCAGCTACATCATTTAATCTTTTTTCATGATCTGGAGCAAATCGGTCCATCTCAGTGTGGGTGTATTTTTGAAACTCACGGAAATACCGCATGGCTTCTTTTTCATTATTAAAACTGTAATTGATGATTCCTAAATAATAAAAACAATCAGAATGATAATCAGAACAGCGTTCAATGGTTTGAATAAATAATCTTTCAGCGACCTTCATGTAGTTATCACCCTGTTTTGGATCAGGATTTCTATCATACATTTCTAATGCTTTATTATAGGCGTAAATTCCAAATTCAAAGTAGGCAGTTGCATTGTCAGGCTCATTTTCAATGGCATCGTTAAAAAGTACAGATGCTTCTCGTGGCTCTAATCCTTTTGTCTTATCAAGTAACTTTTGGGTTTTCTTATTTGGGGGTAAACAAGACTCATCTTCAACTTGTGCAAAAGTCACAATGGGGAAAAGGAAGATCAGGAATGATAAAGTATAGAGTTTATTCATGTTTTGGATATAAAATGCAACAATTGCAATATGCATTCAATAACGAGATTTTTCGCTAAATGTTACAATTTAAAGCATAAAAAAACGCCACTATAAAATGGCGTTTTTGTTTTCAAGCGAAATGTAATATAAAAGTGTGCTTAATGGACAATCACTTTTCGACTGTTCACTTTATCACTGCTCTTAATATGAATGAAATAGATCCCTTGCGGAAGTTCAAACTGAAGTGGTGTGTTTGCTGTTGAAACAATGGTGCGTTCAACTTGCTTTCCTAAACTATTTGTAATGTATAGTTCTTGTGTATCCGAATTATTCAATTGAATATTGATTATTCCTTTACTCGGATTTGGATAAACAGTGAAGTCTAGTTTATCAACACTTAAACTTAAATTATTGTACACGTTGATTACGCCAACAGCATCTAAGTCGAATCCGCCAGATGCAAATGGAGTAGGGAAAGGATCGTTGATTTTATTCCCATAGCTGTCTAAAGTTCCTTCTGCTCCAATCGACCCAACAACATCAATGATTTTAACATGCGTAATCTGTTCAACATTTAGCTCAACACTGTCTTTTAGTTCTTCTAAATCGAATGGTGTTCCGAATCCAGCTTTGTATTTCCCTGCTAGATTGTATAAATAAGTTGCATCTAAAGCTCCAAATCCACCCACTTGAATGTCTGTTTGTGTTTCAGCGTGAGACGGAAACCGAACATAGTTGATTCCATCAGAACTTACTTCAACATGAGCCAATTCGAGGAAAGTATTAGAAAATCCATTTTCAAAAACTGCGAAGTCAGCTCCAGGGCCATTGGTAATTGGTGTGTCGAATGTCACAATTGCAACACCACTATCCCCTAATGAAACAATAGCATTGTTTGAAGGTCCGACAGCATTTTCTGCAAGACCAGCACTGGCTTTGTTGGAGCCATTAATTTCAAAACTTAAATCACTGATGTTTAAGTAACCTCTACTTACAACTACTTCTTTTGCCCATGCAACGATAATGGAACTGTCTGATTTTATCGCTGTTGAACCTATCTCTCCTGCGGGTGGAGCATAAGTCTGTGAAAACGCAATAGAGCTTGTGCTCACGAGAAAGAGTAAAATAAACTTATTCATAATGTATAATTGAATTTGGGTTTAAACCCACGTTAAAACTATTTGTTAATTGTCCTGATGAATTGAAAAATCTGAGGTAACCACTATTGGTAAAGCTCATGGCGTCTATGCAAATCAATTGATCTGACTTATAAGGTATGACTCCATAAAGAGTGGTTAAATCTTGATTGCTAATGAAATTTGGATTGATTAAGGTTTGACTGCTGCAATCAAATATTGAAACAGTAGATGAGTTTGTGTTGTAGTTGAAGTGACTTAAATATAAAAGACCCCCTCGTTTTGCAATTGTCGTAACTGGAATGCCTAGGTTAACCACAGATTTGTTCGTTGTGTTAATTCTCACTAATTCTGATGGGTTTGAACCGTTATTTCCTCGTTTTACTAGGTAAACATTGTTGTAATCATCTGCAATCATGTCTCCTGGATTATCGCCAACTACAAAAGTGTCAATGATATTTAAAGAACTTAAATCAATTTCGAAAACAGTGGTGTCCGAATTCCCAAAGTCTAGTCCACCCGAATTAGCAACATATAAAGAGTTGTTAGAAATGCACATTCCTTCAGGGTTACGTCCGACTTTGATGCGTTTGGTAATTTGCAGAGATGAGGTGTCAATTGCAGTAACATAACCATCAAAGCTTGAAACGAAAACTTTCCCATTGTGAACAACTAATTTTCTAGGTTCTTGAGATTGGTTATTGTAATTAAATGGAATTTGCTTTATGCTTTTAAGTGAATTTCTATCCAATACTTCAATTGTACTGGAACCTGTCACTGCGATGTAAAGTTTACTCCCATATAAAAGCATGTCATTACCAGTATCTCCAATTGGTCGGTTGTTGATTGACAAAAACAAATCAGTGGTTACCTCATTGGTCGATAAATCTAACCAAGATAAGGAACTGTTATTGTGTTGAAACAAGCCTTCGTTCAAGACTAAAATTCCATTTGTATAGTTTTCCGCTACAGAGGGTTTGTTTTCCTCTTTTTTACATGAAGTAAAGAAAAGAAGGGCAATCGCCATGTACTTAATTGAATTCATAACTCAGTTTTATAAAGTAATTTCTACCCGGCATCACATAATAACGGATAAAACTATAAGCAGCATTGCTTACATTTTTAATTCCTGCATGTAACTTTAGGGTGTGCTTATTCTTAATTTGGAAAGCGTAATTTGCAGAAACATCAAATGAAAAGTAGGGATCTAATCGATTACTCGGAATGTTCTCATTCAAACTATACCTTTCTCCGATAAATAACCCAGAAAGATGTAAACCTATTTTTTTATAGGCTGCACTTAAGGTTGTATTTCCTGTTAATTCTGGAGTGTATGCAATTTGATGTTTATAAGTTGGTGAATTAACATCACTAATGTCTATTGCTTTTTGATAACTAACTCCTGCTTGAAATTGAATATTCCAATCGGTATTGATTTTATAGCCAACCGTGAGGTGAAAATCTCCACCGTAAATATCTACCTTGCCAATATTTTGAATTGACCAAACAAATAGGTTTTGGGTAGGCAATGCCAGAATCTTGTCTTTTACGGTGTTTTTGAATAGGTTTCCTTGGAGTTGGAAATCAAATTTCTGCATGGATTTGAAATACTTAAAACCTAAGTCAATTTGTGACGATTCCTCTGGTGTTAATGCCTTATTTCCGACTTGAGAATAATACAGTTCATTGAATGAAGGCGCACGAGACGAAGGTTTGTACCAAGCAAACAATTGAAGGTCTGAAAAAAGTTGATCTGAAGTAAAAATCGCTAGTTGTGGATGAAACTTATGATAATCATTTCTGTGCTCTTGAATTCTGTTCTCATCAATAAATGATTGAGAAAATCCACTTGCTTCAGCATAAAAGTATTTCATTTGGTATTTTACTTTTAGCATGGCCGTATTAGAATAACGATCAGGACTACCTAAATCACGTGAACTCATGAGCATGTCATACCCAAAATCGTTTCCAATATGAAAGGTAAGGTCGTTTAAATTGTAGCGCAAATGGAAACCTCCATTTACCGTATTGGTAGTGTATTGATTGTCTATAAATCCATCTATATTTAAAGCTGTAGGATCGTGATAATGTAAAAAACGATGAGCGTATTGACCAAATAACTTAAGGCTAATGTTTTTAGAGATGAGATTATAATTAACTCCTGTACTAGTGTTTTGTGTTTTGAGTGTTTCTTGTGCCATGTTGTTATAGAAAATCACAGCTCCAGGAAGTTGTTGATCAATAGCACTTGTTTTACCATAAACTTTGAGAATATGGTGTGTTTTATTTTTATGCCATTTGAATCCTCCTCCTATTGAAAGGTGATAATCATTCAAAGCATTATTTCTTCTTAAAACTTCTTGTGTTTCCGTTCCGAACTGAAGTTGATAGGGGTAATTTCCTTCGTAAGTTCTCATCCCCCCGGTTAAACTCAAGAAATTATTTTCCCCGCCTTTCTTTAAAGCAAGGAATCCTTCTTTTTGACCGAAACTCCCTGCGGTTATGCTGCTGCGAATTGAAAATAAATGTGGTGAAAACTGTAGATCAAATGTTCTTAAATGTATTGCGCTTCCTTTGATTAAGCTAGAAACTGGGACAAGCTGACTTTCGTTTTGATGACTGACCTTAACTTCTTCAATATTGTTGGATTGAATATTAGCTAGATTGCTTTGGCCATTTTGCGGGTCGTTTATGGGCACTCCGTCAATCACCAGTTGTGTATGTTCTCCGCCAAGTCCACGGTGTGAAAGGGTTTTCATTCCTCCGATTCCACCATAAGTTTTGATGGTAACCCCATTGATGTATTGCAATAAGGTGCCTAAATCATGTGGAGCCAATTGTTTGATTTGTGATTCAGTTAGGGTGGTGTGTTGGTCGGCTTTGAAATGATTTCCTTTGATAGTAAGCTCTTCAAATGTTGTTGTATCTTTTTGACTTAAACCAAATAAAGGAACAAACAGCATTAGCCCGCAGGTGAATCCCACAAGTTTAAAAACGCTATTTGTTCCTTTATACAACAAACCGTATTTTATTGAATGATCAATTTTCTTGTGCTTACTGAAGCAGCAGAAGTGTTTTTAACAAAGTAAATTCCAGAATTCAATGTGGATACATCAATTTTTGAGAATTCAGCATGTTGGAAATGCATTACTATCCCGCCGTTTGTGTCATAAATCACGTATGTCCCTGCATCACCTTTTATGTTCAATTGGTGAGTTGTTGGATTAGGATACATTGCAAAGCTTGACTTTTCTTCTTGTGTAATTCCGGTAGTAGTGCTGTTGTAAACAAAATTATCCATTGCAAAATACTTTGGAGTGTTTATTCCCCAAGCTCCAATATCTGAAGAATGAAAATCAAATGTTAAGTAGCTTACACCTGTTAAAGCTGAGAGATCTACACTTGTCCAAGCATCAACAATATAATCTTCTGTATTATCTGCGAATCTAAAGTCGGCCAGATAAAAATCTACAGAGTCTACCAAGTCATCACTTGCATCATGTCCGTATATACGCACAAAGAAGAAATCTTCTCCATTTGTTCCATCAGGATCACCATTTGCATCATTCAAACTTCCGAATTGTTTTGTAAAAGCATCACCATCTTTCATAGAGAAATAAGAATAAGTTGCATTTGTTAGCTCAACACTTACTAAATCTGCTCCAGTACTTGGTAAATATAAAGTATCTCCACTATTGTAGATAGCGTATATTTCCGAGTTGTTTGCACCGAAACCTGGAACTGCACTGTACTGATTCATGTACCCTGACGTAGTGTTGTCTGTCACATTTGAGTATGAAAATCCACTCCATGAATCATACAGGGTGTTGTATTTGTTTCCAAATGTTACTCCACCAGAAACGAAACCTCCAGCTTCATCGCTTCCATTATAAAAGGATTCAGCTGTTGATAATGTTAATTCTTCGAAATCAACTGTAGTTTGCGCTTTAAGAGTTGTTACAGCAAGTAGCGCACTTGCTAAAAAGTAAAATTTCTTCATTTTTTAAATGAGTTAAACAATTAATAAAATGAAGACGTCAAACAGGCGAGATGCCCAAAAGATTAGAAATATCAATACTGTAAATACCAACTTATACACAGTATATTTGATAAGTCCGACTTTATTCTGAAGTCTCCTTAAACACATTTTAGACAAGTCTTCTGACTTACTTTTTATTCTTTTCTGCCTTCCCAACCGTCGGGTGACGGGTCAGTGGCTTAATGAAAAGAACTTATAAAGCATACAGCTGCAGATACAGTTCTTGATTCTAACAAGATTCCTTTTGTACGATTTTCACGCACCTTCTAAAACTTAGGTCAAAATTAGATAGATTTTCGTATAAAACAAATTATTGGTATAAAACAAAAAAAGGATGCCCCAAGTTAATTGGAACATCCTTAATAGTTGTATGATGTAGGTTAGAAAACCCTATCTCAAAATCTTCTTTCTGCTTACTAAATTACTTTCAGAATTCGTCAATACTAAGAATGACAATCCTTTAGTTGAATTCAAAATAACATTCTCACCTTTGTTGATGGTGTGAGTGCTTTGTAATTGACCAACATTATTGAAGATATTTAAAGTTCCTTCAGCTTCTGCATTGAGGATTAAACTTTCTTGATTTACAGTTACATCAAAAGTATTCAAGTCTTCATTCATAACTGAACTCGTTCCGTCTAGAACACCTGTAATTTTTAAATAAATAAGTCCCATTGTCATAGTAGGATTCGAAATTCTCAATTTATTCAATGCAATAGCAGTAGTATTGTTAAAAGAAACTATTGCTTTGTTCGGACTTCCCGTGGCATCAGAAGTAACTGAACTTGATTGACTAGCTATAGGTCCCTCAATTTCAAGATCAAAACTTATCGCATTAGCTTGAGATAAATGAATTTCCACCTTGATGTTTTTATAAGCTGCAGAATTCGCAATAGTGAGTGTTCCATCATTTCCATTTGTGATGTTTATTTGACTAGGTGAACCAAAAGAAGATGTAAGTTCCCAATCGGCTACTACAAACTCATCATTTGCACCATCTTGTTCAAGAATAACCGTTTGAGCTTTTGCTGCTCCCATAGAAATAAATGCAGAAATTGATATAACTGCAATGTTTAGTAAGATGTGTTTCATAAGTATTAGTTTATATTCAGAGCTAAAGTATGTTTTTTCGATAAACTTTAATGCTTTTTTATAATAATATTACCCGTACTTATTGAATCGTTTGTACATTTGTTGTTCTTGTTCTGCCCCAGTAAAGTCACTAAATTATCTTAAATATGAAGCGTAGTATATTGGTTTTTAATAATTTGATATTGATTTTCTCTGTTCTTTTTGGATTAACTTTTTGTACTACAGAGCTGGGTAAAAAATCTACAAATCTTGATAATGTTTTATACCTTGATACATTAGAAAATGATTTTGCTGAAGCTTTTCAAATCATTTATGATCAAAACGATGTCAAAATAAACATCATCGATCCTTCAACCAAAGCCATAATTCAAAGTTATAAAGTGAGAAAGAATAGCCAGGCAATTTACACTTCCTTTACGCATGATGTAAATCGTGTTGTTGCTATGTCTACAACACATGTTGGAATGCTTCGAAAACTTGGATTAGAGGATAAGATAGTGGGCGTATCAAGTTTTAATTACCTCTGTCGCCCCTTAAATAAAACAAGTGTTTTAGAAATTGGTGATATGGGAATGACAGATGCAGAATCTTTTCTAGCCACTACTCCTGATGTAATCTTGTATTCTGGTTTTAATTTGAATTCTCCCGTTCTGAATAAATTGGAACAAGCGAATTTAAAGACCTTTTTGATTTATGAATGGAAAGAAACACATCCTTTAGGAAGGGCGGAGTGGATTAAGGTGTTTGGGGTGTTGTTTCAAAAACAGAAGGAAGCAAATGCAGTTTACGAAGAAATTAAATCTGAATATTACAGTATTATGGACAAGTTAAAGCTGGCAAAGCATAAGCCAACTGTCTTTGCAGGTGCTTATTTTGGCGATGTTTTTAATGTCCCAGCCGGAGAAAGCTATATGGCGCAATTGTTTAAAGACGCCAATATTGATTACGTATATTCTCAAACAGAAGGCACAGGGAGCTTGAGTTTGTCCCTAGAAGAGGTGATAACAAATAACAAGGAAACTGAGTTTTGGCTTAACGCGAGTGCTGTCTCAAAAGAAGAACTGTTAAAACAAAGTCAAAAGTTTAAATTGCTAAATGCTGTAAGGACAGGTAAACTCTATTCTTACTTTGAGAAAACCAATTGTTTTTGGGAAAACTCACCTATTGAACCCCATAAAATACTAGAAGATTTTGGTAAAATATTTCACCCTACTTTGTTTGAAGAGCAAGAGTTAAATTACTATACAATCCTAAAAGACTAGTGTTCTTAACTGATTTAAAAATATAATCAATCAAACAAGCGTTTTTTTGATTGGGCTTAATAACTTTGCTCCAGAATGCAAACGATCAGTAAAACATATTGGAGAAGAAGTGGATTATTATTAATTCTATTGCTGTTGTTGACACTCTTCGACCTCACACTGGGTAGTTTTTCCATTTCTTTTAAAGATATTTATAATAGCTTGTTTAATTATGATGCTACTTCAACAGAAGAAGTAACGGTTCGTATTTTTCGATTTCCACGAGTGATCACTGCTGTTTTAGCAGGTGCAGCTTTATCAATATCCGGACTCTTAATGCAAACATTGTTTCAAAATCCACTAGCGGGACCTTATGTTTTAGGAATTAACTCAGGAGCATCCTTATTAGTAGCCCTGAGCACAATGTCCTCTTTCCATATTGTTGGAAGTGATGTGGGTTTAGTTGCCTCAGCAATGGTAGGTGCATTTGGCGCAGGACTATTTATCTTATTTAGTTCGCTATATGTCAAAAACAAAGTGTCCTTATTACTTATAGGAATCATGTTTGGAAGTTTCTCCGGTGCAATGGTCAACGTTGTTCAAGCCTATGCCGATCCCAATAACCTAAAAACCTTCATGCTTTGGAGTTTTGGATCTTTACAAGGTGTAGAATTTGATCAACTTGGAATACTTAGTCTTGTCGTTGCTCTTGGAATCGCGCTTTCAATTTTATTGGTAAAACCATTAAATCTATTGCTTCTAGGTGATAAAAGCGCTTCTCTTTTAGGAATCAATGTTAAAAGAGTAAGGCTATTGCTTATTTTGGCAACAGCAATTCTAACGGGAGTTATAACCGCTTTTTGTGGGCCAATTGCTTTTGTTGGACTCGTTGTTCCAAACATGATCAAGATGATTTATAAAACCACAAATCATTATCACTTAATGATAGGGAGTGTTCTGGGCGGAGCTTTGTTAATTGTTGCCTGTGATATTGCAATGCAGTTGCTTTCTCCTTATTTAAATCTACCTCTGAATGCGCTTACAGCATTGATTGGCGCTCCAATAGTTATGTGGATAATAATGCGAAAATTCTGATGCTGAAATTTGAAGAACTACATATCGGATTTGGTAAGAACAAGCGAAAACCAACGCGAACACTGTATAAAACGGAGGATTTAGTATTTAAACCAGGTGACTTTATAGCGCTTATTGGTCCAAATGGATCTGGAAAAACCACCTTGTTCAATACTATTCTAGGAGAACATCAAGCAATTGGCGGACAAATCTTACACAACAATACCAATTGGAAGTCCATCACTAGAGAGGAGAAAGTCAAACTCATGAGTTTTGTTCCTTCAAAATTCAATGGAGTAGACAATTTGAATGTCTACGAACTTATTGCAATGGGAAGAGCTCCTTATACAAACATTCTTAATCAACTTACAAAAGAAGACCATTTGGTGGTTGAAAAAGTCATCACAGAATTGGGGTTACAAGAGCTGGCTCAAAAGAATACAGTTAATCTAAGTGATGGTGAACGTCAAATAGCCATGATTGGAAAGGCATTGGCGCAAGAAACAAAAATCATGATTTTGGATGAACCCACTGCGTTTCTAGATTATAACAACCGCAGGAAAGTACTCCAATTGTTAAGCGAAATTGCCATCAAGAACAAGCAACTCATATTTATATCCTCCCACGATCTAGAATTGTGCTTTGAATATTGCAATAGAGTAGTGGCAATCGATAGTAAAGCGCAAAAACTCCTTGATTTTAATGCTCCATTCGAAAAGCAAGATATTATTGAAGCCGTGTTTTAAAGCTCACACTCACCTAGTAATTCTGTCTAATCAGATTGCAGTCTAAAACCTACACTTCATTATTAGAAAACCACCTTAAAAAATAGAATTCATCTTTTATTTTATACTGACAATATTCCTAATATCTTTGTAAGCGTTAATAAGGAGAGAAACATGAAATACAATTTAAGCGAGATAAACGAGCTCATTAAAGACAGACGAACGATTTATCCAGAGTTTTATAGTGATCGTAAGGTCCATAAGGAGCAAATTGAGTTGCTTTTAAACAATGCCATTTGGGCGCCATCACATGGTTTAACGCAGCCTTGGAGGTTTAAAGTCTTTATGGAAGAAGGTAAAACCCGCCTAGGTGAATTCATGCGTGATTTATACATTAAGAAAACACCTTCAGATGAGGTGCATGAGATTAAGTTAGGAAGAATGACCAATCGTCCAGCCAAAGCTTCTGCTGTAATTGCCATTTGTATGGAAAGACAAGCATCTGAAAAAATTCCAGAAATAGAAGAAATTGAAGCGGTAGCATGTGCTGTTCAAAACATCCACCTTACCGCAACAGCTTATGGTTTAGGTGGTTTTTGGGCTACACCAAAGCTAATATACACCGATGAAATGAAAGAATTTTTAGATATCGGAGAAAAAGACCGATGTTTAGGACTTTTTTATGTCGGTTATCCAGAAGGAGAATGGCCAAAGGGTCAACGTAAACCAATCGAATATGTAACTGAATGGATTCAAAAGTAGAGAATATAATAGATTTAGGACTGGTGAACTATGTTCGTCATCCATCAGACCCCAATTACATCGTATTTCGTTTTGCCGATAAAAAACGAGCAGATGATTTTGAGCAGACGCTTAAATCGAAGAAGATTTGGTTTGAAAGAGGTGAGGAAAACACACGTAATAAGACTTATATTCTCTTTGGAATACACAACAGAGACTTCTCTATAGTAGAGCAAATCAATTATGACGTAGAAGGAAGGAATAGAAACTTTATTATTGGCAATAAAATCCTTCGTTGGTCGTTAATCCTTTTCTCTCTTGGCGTAATGATTTTAGCTTCTATTGGATATTGTTCAAGGCCTGATCTAGAAGAAAGACTACAAGAAATACAGCAATCACAAGAATGAATTTAAAGAAGTATATTTTTATATTATCAATATTTTTATTGGGTGTACAAAGTGCATTAGCTCAGTCATATCGACCTAAACCTGAAAACTTTTTTGGGATACAGGTTAAACCATTAATTCCATTTGGATTAGTAGGTGATAAGCCTTTCGACATTGAAACTGGGAATTTTAAAACGAAGATTTCTCCCATTTTTGGCTATTCATATGGAGGTGTTGTAAGAATTGGTTTGACAGAATTACTGGCCTTAGAAACAGGACTGAATTATTCGAGACGAAATTACAGAGCTGAATACTCAGTGCCAGATTCTAGCCTTGTCGGAACGGATGAACTAGGTTTTGTTAGTTTTGATATTCCCTTAAACTTCCTGGTTTATGTAAAACTTGGTCAAAACATGTATATGAATGTAAGTGGAGGTGCATCCGCAAACTACAATCCTTCAAATATTCGATCTCATATTGTTCCAGGTGATGGAAAGCATATCTTCATTTTTGAAGGCCGACGTTTAGCCTTTTTTGATTTTAACGCCAATGCTAATGTAGGATTTGAATACAGAACTGAGAAAAGCGGAACTTTTTATTTGGGAATATCTGCAAGGATTCCGTTTACACCAAGTTTAGCGATCGCCACAGAATACCGTTATGATACTCAAAAGACAGTGGCTTATGGAGTTGTTGATGGAGCATCTTTTGCTTTTAACCTAAAATACTTCTTCTACAATAATAAAGTAAAAAAAGGACCGCAATTTAAAGGAGGTCCTATAGAGCAATAAAAAAATAGACCGCTAATTAAAACGGTCTATTTCTATTTTTTACTTAAGAATAAGGGGCTATTTGTTTAAAACCAACTTTTTAACGGCCTTCTTTCCACTTCCTTGAAGTTCTACATAATAAATCCCATTAGAGTAGTGGTCTAAATTGAAAGATACTTCTTTATAATCCGAAGAGGAAAATGTTCTACTTTGAATCCTTTTGCCTAAAACATCATAGATGTAAACATCCAATGTCTCATGGGGCATACTTTCAATTGAAATTGTAAACTCTGAGTTTGTTGGATTCGGATAAAGTTTGAAATCTATTGCACTTTCCCCATGTTCATCAATGTTTGAAACGCTGCATTCAAGCACCTGTAGTGCATAGTAATAAGTATCTTCTCCATTGTCATCAGTCACAGTTAAACTAACGGTATAATATCCGCTTTGGTTATAACAAATTGGGCTACCTGGAGATTCTGATGAACTGGTTTGACCATTGCCGAAATCCCATTCAAATGATGGATTAGAACCATATGAACTGTTGCTGACAAAGGAAATACAACTATCCATGCAAAAAACATTAGAGCTTAAGCAATTAATGCCGGCTACTGGATTTTCCATAGTGTCGCATGCTATGACTTCGAAAGGAAATGATATTTGACCTGAAGTAATACATCCAAAGTCACTCATTACCTGTTCTAGTTGCAAGGTGAATATCCCCAGTGTATCTGTAATAATGATTATATCATTCATTCCAGTATTGTTAAACTGATTTCCATTAATCGTGTATTCATAATTACTGGTTTGTCCAATATTCCAATTAGCTCCTGCTTCAAATACTAAAGTGTCTCCTAAACATACAGTTAATGAATCACTTTTAAGGATTAGATATGGAAAGCCATTTTCCACATTTGTTGGGCTAGTGCAAGTAAAGACACTTCCGTCTAGATGATTTACTGTTGCAGTATAATTTTGGAACGAGTAGGCAACTGTGGTGGAAATATCAGAAGGGTTATAAATGTTTGAAAAACTTCCACTTCCTCCAAATGAGTATGAAAAGGAGTTTGATCCTGGAACAGATGTTAATTCAAAGTCAGCAAAATTCCCTTCACAAAGTACTCCTCCAGAAAAATCGGTGAAGTTACAGTTTCTAGTTTCTATTGTAACATCATCACAAAAGAAGCCATCATTGTTGCAAAAAGCAGTGTTTATTACACAATTAGTTGACAAGTTAGGGTCACAGAAGTTTCCTTTGCACCCCCAAAAATCGTCGCCCCACTTGTACTTTACTGTAGTATTCGCACATAAGTTATCAAGAGAGTCTAAATGGTAGTTTGTTGGATTTTCGTAATGAATTGCATATGGATTTGAACCTGAGAATGGATATCCCCCAGCTATGTTCAAATTCAATTTACCATCACATCCTCCAGTGTCTCCTTTCGTTGTTCTAAGAAGAGAGGCAGGTAAGTTAAATATAGCTGCAGTGGGAATTGTATTGTAAGTAATGGTTGGATTTATGGCATCTATAAAAATATCAGCATCAAATTCATAGTCTGGAAAACCAGATACCTGAGCCAATAATGTTACAGGGACGGTCGACCCTAAATTGAAATTAGTGACAATTGCGCTACCACTGAAAGTAACGACATTACCATTAATAGTTAAACTGTAAGTTACATCGGCAGGGTCTACAAAGGTTTGATAATAACCTTCACCGGCAGCTGTCATTGTAGGGGTAGCATCTTGTCTGAGACAAGTTCTAACCTCAATTGATATTTGAGAAGGGTCCCAATGGGTTTTCAACTTAATATAACTGTGAATCCAACGATTAGGATTTGTTTGGCTCCATCCTATGGAAGCTATAAACATAATTGACAAAATAATGAGTAGATTTTTCATGTGTAGTGTTTTTAGTAATGTATTATTTTCAAGTTTAACGCTTGTTACTTTGGATAGGTTGCTATAGCTATTGATGTAAATTAGTTTTTGCTTTAAATACCTAATTGAAAGTAAATGAATACTTGTTTTAGTCTAAAACACTTCTTCCGAAATAGTAAATAAAAAAAGGTCGCCAGTTAAATGGAGACCTTTTAGTACAATAATTGAGATGAGGTTTTAGACTTCTACTGTTGCTTCAACTACTTCAGCGAACATCAATCCATCTTTGTCAATGGCCAAATACTTCACTTTTTGCATTTTATTTTCTAAACTTTCATCGTAAGGATGCTTGACCTTAATGTAGTTTTCTGTAAAACCATTGATGTAACCATCATCATTTTGACTTTCCCACAAAACGATTCCTGTTTTCCCTACCTGTGAGTCATAAAACGCTCGTTTCTTTTTTTCTGAAAGGATACGCAACATTTTACTTCTTTCCTTTCTCACATGCATAGGAACTACATCCTCCATTTTATTAGCCGTAGTATTGGCCCTTTCTGAATAAGTAAAGACATGAAGGTAAGAGATGTTTAAACCATTTAAATAGTTATACGTCTCTAAGAACCCTTCTTCTGTCTCACCTGGGAATCCTACAATAACATCAACACCTATACAAGCATCTGGTGCAATACTCTTTATTTGTTCAACACGATCAGTATAGGTTGAACTTAAGTACTTTCTACGCATCTTTAGCAGTAGTTCATCTGATCCTGATTGTAAGGGAATATGGAAGTGAGGGACAAAGAGTTTTGATTCTTTTAAGCAGAAATCAATGATCTCATTGCTGAGTAAGTTCGGCTCAATAGATGAAATTCTAAACCGATCAATTCCTTTAATTTTATCTAAGGCTTTTATTAGTCCAAAGAAGTCTTCATCACCCCCTTGACCAAAGTCACCAATATTAACACCCGTAAGTACAATCTCTTTAACTTCTGTAGCAGCTACTTTATTTGCTTCAACAACAGTTTCTGCAATTGATGTGTTTCTGCTTTTACCTCTTGCCAATGGAATGGTGCAGAAAGTACAGAAGTAATCACATCCATCTTGAATCTTAAGAAAGGATCTTGTTCTGTCGCCATAAGAGAAAGAAGGTTTGAAATCTTGTACTTCTTTAATTTTCCCATATTCAACAGTAACACCTTCTATATCATGGCTTTTTTCTATATGGTGAACAATGTCAAACTTCTCATTTGCACCTAACACCATATTTACACCATATATCTTTGCAATTTCTTCAGGTTTCAACTGCGCATAGCATCCTATAATCACGATATAGCTGTCAGGGTTAACCTTTTTTGCCTTTTTTACTAATTGAACACACTTCTTATCTGCATTTTCTGTCACAGAACAAGTATTCACTACGAATATATCAGGAGTGTCATCAAAATCTACTTTTGCATATCCCGCATCCTCAAAGCTACGTGCAATAGTACTGGTCTCAGAAAAGTTCAGTTTGCACCCTAATGTATAAAACGCTACTTTTTTGTATTGAATCATAATAATGCAAAATTAAGGAAAACAAAGTAAACTCCTCTATAGTATTTGTTCAAAAGTACCCTATTGTTATAATCTGTATTAAAATCAGTGATAATATTCGGATCAGTACTCTTTAAGCAAGGGAATGTTTTGTCTCAAAAAAAATAGTACGACCTTTCGATCGTACTATTTCTATAGTGTTAGAGGTATCTTTATTCTATCCGACGATCATTTTCATTGTTCTTTTAGAATTCTTTTCAGAAACAATATTCACAAAATATATTCCTTTAGCCAATGATCTAGTTGGGTTAACATTGAATGTTTCTTGATTGCTATTCAATTCACCGTTGAAAATTGTATTTATTCTCATTCCAACTTGATTGTACACTTCAACAGAAATGCGTTCCGTTGCTGCTCCATTTACTTCAAGAAAAACATCTTGATTTCCTGAGGAGACGTTAGGATATAGATTGATGTCTAAACCGCTTAAGTCAAAGTTATTAACAGAAGTGTATCCTGCAGTTTGATGCGCATTTACATATTCATATTTCGTTCCTTCTTTCTTCCAAATTACAGTAAATACTTTAATGTTATTGGTGTTCCAACTTGGATCTAGAGTGATTGAATGAGTAGCTGTAAATTCATCACCTGACGATGCAGCTCCGTTTATAATTAAATCACCTTGAGTATATGAGTATGCTGATGCACGCATAATGCGCTTGTGGGTAGTTACTCCTCTTCCAGACTGCTGAGCTACTACATTATCTTCAGTTGCATAAACACCTAAATAATATTCTCCAGTTGTATTTTGAAAAAACTTAACCTTAGTGTTTATATTTAATGTGTTTCCTGTTATTGAATGAGTAAACCCTGAGTTGACAACAGGGGACAATGAAGTCGTTGTGTTTACTGCATTAAGAACATTTGTTTTAGTAATACTTGGATAGATACCACTTGATGAGTATTCCACTTCATTAATTGTATTCACATAAAACACAGGGGTACTTGATCTGGCTTCATGGAAATCATAGAGGTTTTTAGCATCCAGACTATATAATCCACTGCTACTGCTATTATGCATTTCTAAAATCACAGAATTTTGGAGGACTTCATCCCATATCTCATTGAATAAGTCCCATCCCCAAGTCCCACAAGGTTGACACCATGTTGCGGTTTTTTTTACAACGAGTGGAGTTTGTACTTCCGCCACAGTTTGACTGATGCTTGTTAAAGCAAGTGAAGCACATACAATTGAAAAGTAAATTTTTTTCATATTAGTTAAATTAATTAGTTAGTATCTTGCTAAATTAAGTTAAATTTTACATATAGAAGAATATTTTCATATATTAAGTGTTCGAAACAGATTGGTTACCTGCGTTTTATTGAAAGTAAGATATTGGTATAACATAAAGTTAGGTGAAGGAAGAGTTTAAAATAACAAGGTTTTAATAAAACTAGATTATTGCTTCTATAAAGCGATTGGATACAGATAACCTGAGATAATATATGGTTTCCACCTTAAGCAACAGTATAGAAAGTTGATAAAGGATAGTTTATTCATTAGCGTAAATGTATAAATCGCATTTTCTAATCTATACCTTATATATATAGCAGGATAATTTAAATACAATGTTGGTTTTGCTTGCATCCCGAAATATCTTCAAAAAAACCATTCTGTAAAAGGTAGGTTTATAGGATGTTAAGTAGGTAAAGAAAAATACTTCAAAAAAACTTTAAGAAAAGGC
>Ga0209075_1001972_pt1 | contig 18716 bp, 6 predicted proteins | sample Stecom2011_FD_187523 | JGI IMG/M metagenome (GOLD analysis project Ga0209075, IMG submission 187523) | Agricultural soil microbial communities from Utah to study Nitrogen management - Steer compost 2011 (SPAdes) (version 2) | ecosystem: Environmental > Terrestrial > Soil > Agricultural land...
TCGGATATTTCCATTGTATAAACTGGCGTTTAGATTAGGAGCTGAAGGAGTTGTCGCTTTTGAATGATTTAAAAATGCGGTGTTACTTGAATTGTAATCTCCGTCATAGTAACTCAAGCTATATCCATAAGCATCTCTTGCTATTTGAGAATTGATGGTCATTGCTTTGCCATCCCTACCCATCATAGTATTTTCATCTATTTCTTCACCATTTACAGATTTTATCCAGCCTTGAATTGTATAAGCGTAGTCCATAGCTTGAACTTTATCTTCACCTAACTCTGTTCTAGCAAGTGGACCATGTTCATAATAGGAATACTTAGCATCTTTTTCATATATTACTCCATCTTTTGAAGTTTCTGCAATCGTAATTCTATTGTCTGCATCGTAAGAATAACGGTGTATAAATTGATCCTGTTCTCCTTTTTGATAAATCACTTTGTTTACATTGCCACTCAATAAATCATATTCATAGTCAATATGTTTAATATGTTGGTTTAAATTCTGTAATTCCAATTTATTATAAACTTGAATTAGCTTCTTTACATTACCATGAACGTCATAATCGTAAAAGGATCCACTTTGGTAATTATTTATGTTTACATCATAGTCATCTTGATATACAACTCCAACAATTCTATTTCGTGTATTATCATGTGCATAATCAGCACCAAATAATGCTCTCACATTAATTTGAGATATAGTAGTGCTTCCAGAATTACTCATATAGGGAGCTTTTAATCCAGCCATTTCATCATAAATACTGCGGGTTACTTCTTTTCTTTCTAGAATTTGAGCTGAAGAAGCATTATTAATCCATCCTAAAGAATTAACATCAAATGAATTGAACGGATAAACTGCATACACAAGTTTTCCTTCATTATTTATGCGCAATAAATGAGAGGAAGTCTTCATTTCTCCTACTTCTACTACACGCCCCAAATCATCATACAACGTATAACTGTATTTGTTTTTTATTTTTTGTTTTGCGTTTTGACTCACAACTAAACGTCCTAAATTATCATACGCGAATCGACTTTCACCACCATCTGGAGTTTTTTGGTAAACCAATTGATTGAGGGAATTATAACGGTACCGTGTTTTAAAAGTATGGTCAGGAGCTTTTCGATCAGAACTTGAGCCAAGTAGTGTTTCCTCTGAATTCAATATTCTAATACTATTTATATCTTCATGCGGAATAGAAACCTCTCCATTTCCACCAGCAATTGGATTATTAGATTCATCAAACTCAAAGCGATTTACTCCTTTTGGAGGGACGGTTTGGATTAAATTCCCTGCTTTATCATAGTAATATAAGGTGTAATGATATTCTTTGTCTAAATGATTTTCTGTAAGCGTTTCCACTACTGTTTCCATAGCCCCTTGTATATATGCTTGAATAAATTCTTCTTTCACTTGATTCAAGTATATATCGTATTGGTTTATAGCATTAATTGCATCAATATTCTGCGCCCAAAGGTCACAAGGTGCAGTATTAAGAACCAATTCTGGGATGTAAGGATCTGGCATCATTGCCGGACATATGTGTTTATTGGCTTCATAATAGGTTGAATTCATAAATGTACTCCAATCCCTATAAGTGGATAAATCAGTTGTATCAGAAGCAATATTAATTACATATTCGTCCACAGCAGATTTAAGTAAACTATTTGAATAGCCTAGGTATGTATTTCCAAAGTCACCGATAGTGATGTAACTCATTTGTTCAGGGCTTGTGATAGATAATTCAGTAATGTAATGAAGGTAAGCAGAAGTAATATATGCGTAAGAAGATTTACAGAAAACAGTATCTGCAACGAGTATTTCATTTTCAAACAATATTATAGCAGAAGAATCATTTAAATATGGTTCAAAAAGTTCTTCCATTCTAGTTTTATAATCCCCGTAAGCATCTGTACAACTAACAGGTTGTTGCAGAGCTTGAATAGGGTCACAATCTTGACATTTAAACTGTTCTACGCCGCAACTAAATGAAAGTTTCATAGCGTATACTTCTCCATTGTCTAAAATTGCAAATCCTTCTAATTCACTAGTTGATGATTGAATAAAAGTTGTGTTAAATATATGGTCTATTTTTTCATCTCCTGTTAGCGAAGTATCACATATAGTAACTGATATGCAGGGGACTCTAGAAGGTTTTTCTCCTGTAAAATGAAAGCTCGTTTTATATGTTAAACATCCACTTTCATTATTGAATGAATATCCAAAATGGTTGGAAATTTCTAATTCTGCTCCACTAAACATTATGTCGGATAATTCGCTTAACGCACTTGGCTGCATCCCTGTAGGGTCATCAAATGGTAAAATTACATTAATTAAATTTTCGAGTTTTCCCGCAAAATAAGTCGCTAATTCCCCTTCACAGGAACAGCTCACATCTAATCCTATTTGTTGCATACCATATGACCTTAGCTCTTCTAAAACATAAGTACCGGTCAATTCATGAGGAGCTCCTAAATTATCAATTATACTCAAAAAGAAACTACCTGTTAAATTTGAGTTATTATCAATTATTAAGTCAAAAGAAGAAATCATAAAACTGCCCGATGGAAAATTTTGACCCGCATCTAGCATAAAAGCAAATTTAGTCGAAGGGTTCTCAAAACTGAAGGTTGTTCCTCCTATACTTGGGCCTATCCAATTAACTGTAGTTGAATAACCTAAAACATCTTTTAAAATTGATCCTTGAAAATAGCTTTCATTAATGATATCCACTGTCGAATTAAAATTACCACTTGTCATTTGTGCAACAAGAACAGCAACAATATTACCTTCAAGTTCTACTTCCTTTTTACAATTCGGGTCATTATTTGGGTCTTGAAGCGCAAGACATGTTGCAATTTCAGTTGAAGCCGCTCCTATAACAGTATAAGAAGATATATATTCTGACGATATTCCCGAACCTATTTCAACAACTGTTAAAAGCACTTGAGTTTCATTATTTAAACCATTTGGAACTGGATAACTCGCTTCAATTGAAGAAACTCTCCAAAGTGTACCGTAATCATTCCAATTTAGAGTTGTAAACGAGTTAGTAGGATTAGATAAAAGTATGTCTGCTGTTTCAAAAGTATTATCAAAATTAAGGTTTAAACCAGTTGGAATAACGGTTCCTGTAATCATAACGTTATTAAAGGTCACAGTTGGATTACCGTTATATTGTCCAAAAAGATTGATACCCATAAATGCTTCATAAAGATCTGGAACAAATTCAGGAACATCTGCTTGTGATACGCTCGACGTTAATAAATCATCTCCTGCTAAAGCGTTAAGTAATCGTTCAATATGAACTGTTAATGGACAGAGACCAGTTTGTTGTAACTGACCATAATTAGCACTTGTGGTAGCTTGTGCTATCATATCATTAGTATTGCTTGAATTGAAGAGTGCATCATATCGATTTATACGAATTTCTTTAGAATCGAATTCTTGGCCACATAGTGAAAGCGGAAGATTATCAAAAGGAAAATTGTTCTGCCAAATATTAAAGGCATTAATTATCACTTGTAAATAAGTAGAAGGTTGGCTTTCAGAAAATGACACCAGCATCCCTAGGCTAAACCCTCCAGAACCAATGCATCCATTATAAACCCCTGCTTCAAACCCATAATAATCCATCAAAAGTTGGTTGATTTGTGTTTTATAGGATAAATAATAAAATTTATAGTTTTCCCAAATCAACTTTCTTTCTTCTGCTGTGAATGTTGTTCCTAACATATCCCCCCAGCTTTCAGAAGGAACTCCAACGGAGAGGTCATTTCCATAAATTGCTGTTTTAATGGCGTATTTAAACATTGACATTCCAGTATTTTTATAAGAACCCAATGCTTCAGTCATCAAAGTCATTTTTAAAGCAGTAAAATCGACTCCTCCAACAACATGAACACCATAATTATTTTGGAAAAACGGATCCTGATCATAAATAGGATTATTTGTTAAAAAATTGATTTCAAATTGATTGTTAGTCGCTAGTTCATAATCGTTTATTTGATCCCTTACTATAATATCAAAATTATCACTTGAAAGTTGAATTGATCCGCTTGTGGTATTGACTGGATGCTCATTATTACATATAGCTAAAGCATATTCATAAAGTGGATATTCAGGATGGTATTCAATAAGTGCTTCTGCCCAACTTGGTTGAAAGTAAGTAATAAAATCAGCTCTATTTAACTGCCAGGGTTTAACCATTTCAGAAGGTTGACCATTGCCAGAGATTTGGTATTGTATTAAAGAAGTATTTGGAATATATACCGGACCGCCATTACTACTCATGGGATAAGCTTCTAAATAAGCAACATTTCTAAATTCATCTAAATAATTTTTTGAGTTGTTAATAAAAGCATTTGCTCTCCAATTTCCTGAAGTGAAAACACTCAAATTAAAAGGGGTTCCATTAACTATGCCTGCATATTGACCTCCAGGGCTAACATCCGTTAACAACATCGGTTTATATGCATTACAGGTGGTTAGAACGTCACATCCTGCCATACAATCATTTTTAATTTGATTGTATATATTTTGATAATACTGAGCGTTCCCTGACAAATTAGTTGCTGTTGCATATTCGCCTATAGAGTCTTTTGCCCATCGTAGTTTAAACTCATTAAAAGAACCAAGCTCCTCCAAACACTCATCGCAAGTATAATTACAAGGGGTATCATCTGGAATTGGAATAAAGTCTTCAAAAAGCATTAAGCACGCATTATTCTCACTTAAATAATCAGTCGTATAATTCTCCAGAGCTTCTCCGTTTACTTTTAAACTTTTGTGAAGCGTATAAGACCCTTGACTCAAAGGTATACTTTTTGAAATTGTTTGTGTAAAGCTATTTACCGATGCGCCAATTTGCTCTTCTCCAACTGTAACTAATGCAAAATCTTCTTCAAATACATCCTCCCCACAATCGTCTCTTAAAGTCAAAGTCAGATCATAAACATAAGGATAAGAAACACCTGCAACACCTGAACAACTATCCGTATAAACACCGGGTATAGCATTATAATCAAAAGTATAGGTTTCATTATCAGGGACGCCTAATTGAGTTTCCATTTTCAGAGCATCGTTATATGGGCCAAAAGTTCCTGTTGAGAACAATATGTTATCATCTAGAATTGTATTAGAATCATTTACATGCTGTTTATTCAATAAATCAGAACTGGTTAAATCATGATAAGTCTCATCGGATTCACTTGCTAATGAATCAAATGAAGTTTTGTTTCCTCCAGCCAATGCTGTAGCGATAACCCTTCCTTGTGGATCTAAATAAGAAATACTTACTTGACCATTTGCATCGACCACCATATTTTTCTTGTAGTGTGATTTATGACCAACTTTATACCCGAACAAACGATTTAATTCTTCTTGAGTAGGTTGTAAATAAAAGTATTCTGTTTCTCTACCAGATCCAATTTTGTGCTCAGTCCCCACACCACTTTGACGACGAATCCTTCCAGTATTATCAGGTGTATATTCAATTTGTGTGAAAGGATAACCATTTGATTCTGGGACATATTGTTGCCAGTCTTGGTCTGAAGATGGATCGTAACCGTTCACAGAATAATATGATGCCGCTCCTGAATTATCAGAAAGCGGAGTTACTGACTCTGGAGTACATGTAGTAGTCAAAGAGTCTTCCCAATCAAAATCATGGTGACTGTAGGTAGCACCTACAATATTTTTATTAATAGATGGATAATACTTAATAGAAGGATTATTTTGAGGAGTAGGTAAAATGTTTATAACTGCTCTTCCTTCATTGTCGTAAATAGTTTCTCCAACAACAGAATTTCCATCACTATTAATTCGGGTTACAGTTTGTCTTCCTCTTAAACTTCCGTCGAAATATTGCGTTACTTCTTTCTTTTTACCATCCTCAGCATAAGTCGATTCGTACTGCCAGTTTTTCTCGTCTTCGTGTGCTTCTGAGATCGTTATATAATCCCAATCTGAAACTTTTAAAGCACCTACTCCAACACTCCATCTCCCATACAAATCTTTTGTTGGATCATCTTGCCATCTTCCAACCGCCCTAACTCTATAAATTAAATACCCTCTAGCGAAAATTTGAGGGATTGAATAATGCTGATTACTTGTTCGAATGCGCGTACTATTTCTTTTAAATTCTGACTCCTTCATATCAATATCACTAGCAGCATTTATACCGTTGATTCCGCTTTCTGCATAATTATCAACCCAAGTCCATTCTAAATCGTAATACTCAGCACCATCTATATAATTCCAATGTAATAAAATCTCGTCTGTCAAGGCCGAAGTACTATTAGAAACAGATGTTGTGGGAAGTCCATTATTATCATAACTTGTAATTTTACTCCCAATATTTGGTACAGTCAATAAGTCTAGCTTATAATACCTTTCAGCATAGAAACCTGCTTCTAAATAAACATAATTTTTTAGCACTCCAGACACAACAACCCCGTCAATTAAAACAGATAGTACTTCCAAATCATATTTATGTAAATTATCCATTCTAAAATCTGCGGCATCAATTACACCTTCTGAACCATTATAATACTCCACTTTTAGGCTTTGAGTATAGGGCGCTTGACTAACGTAGTTATTGTCGTAAGGAGTTATTTTTAGATTAACAACGATGATTTTTTTATTAGTACCAGCTTCAAAATCCATGTTTTCTCTTGAGTTCAAACCAAATCTTACATACCCAAAAGCACGAACATCTTTAAATGGTAGAGTTGAAAGAGACAAATCTTCATAGTCTCCATCTTCTATCGATAAAGTGGCGTTTTTTATATTATTGCCTTCTACACGAGAACTCCATTGTACCTCAGATGATAAACATATGAGAGAGTAAAATAATATCAGTGTTGTTAGTAGTAATTTCATGGCTTAATTATTTATTTCGGTAATCGAGAACGGTATATCCAGAATACTTACCTGAAGCCGTTAGCATTGATTTTTTGTCTGTCAAATAACTTGAAAAATCGAATAAACTGTTGTCAATAGAAGGTTTTAGTTTTATATCATTAAAACTTATCCTTAAATGCGGTTGAACTAATAGCCTTGATTCGTAGTCTTCAGAAAAGTCTTCATAACTTGAAAAATAAAGATCCAATCCCAATAAAGTATAATTTGATTTGTCAATTTTTACAGTAATAAAAGTACAAGGTATCTCGCTAAATGGATTCATATAAAACGTAATTAGAAAAGCACCGTTCTCTTCAACGATTTTGCTGCTCTTGCATTCTTTCATCACTTGTTTTAAATCAACATTTGTAAAAACTGCATTTTGAGCACCACTTAACACCATCGCTTTCTCATCATTATTTATTTTGAGCGAATAATTCACTCCATACACAAACTCTGTATTATTTATTTTCTGATATACATTTGTTCCCTTCTTATATACATATCCCTTATAAGATGAGTGAACTTTAGTTTCGAAATGACCTTTAAACAAAGTGTATGTGCTTTTGAAACTGATATCATTTGTGTTGTACACTGAATGCATTTTTCGTAATACCGTCTCAACATCATTAGCATTAGCTAAGATGGAAAAAAATATAATAAATGTAGATAAAACTATTTTCATAGACTATTGATCTTTTTTTGTGTTACTTGATCTGGACTCTTGTATCGTCATAATTCCTCTTGCTGTTTCTTTTTTAATCCTAATGAGCTTTCCTTCTTTGTCATATTCATAAAATGTAGAATAATTATTATCATCGAGTTCGGCGCTTAACAATAAAGTTTCAGGATCATATACATAAGATTTCATACTTGCGTTAAAAGGGTGGATTCGAACATCATCAAAATAAGTAGTTTCTAATTCTGAACTAACTAAATTTATATTCAAATGAGTCGTTCCATTTGGAATAACAAAGGATCCAACAATCCTTTGCCAGCCCTCTACAATATCTCCCGTTGTATGAAATGTAAATAACCCAGCATTTCCAACAAAATCAATAGATAACTTTGCGTTTTTATAACTTTTAACCTGAGAAGAATGATCCTCTTTAACCCATGCGCTAACCCAGTATCTTTTACCCACAGTTGGTTTAAAAGTATGGCAGTTTTCACAAGTATCTTTAAAGTTTATTTGTATTAGTCTATCAAACTTTCTAAAACAAAGATAACCCTGATCAATAACTCCCTGATAATAAACTAATTCGGCCTTATACTGTCCATGCGGCAAAGTTGTTTGATAAAAGGATGACCCAGTAGTTGGCAAACCAGAACCTGAATGTTTCAAATTTCCATCAATATATAAATCAAAATTCCAATTTGAAGAATTTCCAGAACTTGGATAAGTGGTCGATTCATTATAAAATTCCACCACATTATTATTTGTCACTGTACTAAATAATGGTTGAATATTATATACTTCAATAGAAAGACTATTTAAAAAAACAGCAGTTGAATCATTTATTATATTACATAGATCAAAACTATTATTAACCCCATCTATCCAAACAATAGGTGTGGAAACTTGAACACCTTCATTATTAATAAAATTTGCTGTTCCTGAGATAGAAACAGATCCAAACATATTGTACTTGTGTTCAATTAATCCCTTTTCGAAATTATCAATGTATTTAGTATTGCCATCCCCCATATTTATATAAGCATCAACAAAACGCCATTCATGGAAATTACTTTCATTTCGAACGGAACAATAGGACCAATTGAGACTTAAATTCCCTGCCTTACACCAATTTGTTATTTGAATAGGCTGAAAAGCTGCTATAGGTCGAGGATATACTTGGCTAAAAGACTCTTGTGCAAATGTTAAGAGCACAAATATTAATATATAAAATTTTCTCATAATCATATTTTAATTTAATTACGGCACTATATCACCAACACCATTGAAACATATTTCAAATTCTTCTGTACACTCCTGACTATCTGTCACAATGAGTAGTAAGCATATTGTGTGATTTGGCAAAGGATAAGCACCAGTTGAACTACTCAGATGAGTGAATGAATCATGAATATTCATCGGATTAATACTAAAATCATCAAAATTACCTGTGGAACTTATAATAGACCAGGTATAAGTATAATTAGACTGTCCTCCAGATATATTTGAACTAACAGAATAAAAAGGTGGTCTTCGAGGGTCTGTGGCGGCTGTTATTTCAAACTCAGCTTCTAAATCACAAGGTGGCAAAGGAGGCACCTCCTTACCACACCCAATAAACTGACTAAATGTTACCTTGGTATTCGCTTGGAGCATAGCTGAATATTTTCCTGTATGAAAATGTTGATCTGATAACTCGATTTGATTTACCCCTTTGAAACCAAAATGATTGCTTTCTGGACACTCTTCAAAATTATAGTCTTCAAAACCATCAAATCCAATTTCAGAATATTGTGTATTTGCTCCTACTGCAATTGGGAACATATTATTGTATCCATATTGAGCTGCCGAAAATCTATTCAATGCATCTTTATTTTCAAGCTCAACTCCATAAGGGCTATACCTCGATACTTCTGAAACGAAAGTCCAATTTGTAAAATTCTTATATAAACTTCCAGAGGCAGAATATATATACATCGGAGAGAACTTATTGTAATAACCTTCTTGCCTAGGGGTCGTTTCAGTTTGGTGATTTCTACCTGTTAAATAGGTTCGTGAAGACTTTGTTCTCCAAACTCCTTTTTCATTTTCTCTGTATGGGTTTGAAATACCTTTTTCATCTTCGTCACAATCACAAGGTGTTTTCCAAATATCTGAATAATCAACTGCTCCAGCATCTATAATTCTCCATTTATCCCATTCAATACTGGAGGCCATTAAAAAATCAGGCCCTAATTTATTCACTAAATTAGTAGACCCAGCACCTAAGAGAGGATTACGCATAAGAGTAACATTCATTATTCCTGCAGATTGCAGATTCCTTCTTCCAGATCGAATAACTTTTAATCTCCCTGAAGCACCTGTAATGGCTACTCCATTTTCATCAATTAATTCAAAATGATTTCCTCCAATAGATTTTACCCATGCAAGTTGGCTGCTGTTTAGTATTAACTCATCACCAGCCACAAGATAATTAGAAGAAAAATCTCCTACGGGTAAGTTTAATCTATAAACTCCGCTAGAAGCTTGAAAAAACCCTCTTTCAAATAAAACATTATCAGCTGCTTGCCCCATTCCATCATAATACCAGTGAGCAGGATAATTTAAGGTGTAATATTTATCACTATATTCATCGTCTGTCTCTGTTAACAAGACTTCACCAGTTTTAGCATCCCAAGCTAGATTTCTAGTTTTCACAGTTGCTCCAGCATCAAAAGCAATTACCTCTTTTAAAATTCCAAATGTATTCACGACTTTTGTAGTTGTTGCTATTCTCATTTTATCTTTCGAACTACTAAAATCTGGTAATGGTATAGGAACGAATGCTGGAATTACTCCCGCAATAAAGGTTGCCAAATTTGCATTTATACCACTCACTGTTGTTTGAGTCGCGTTTTCTCGAAAGTCATTCACAACATCTATTTCAACCCCAATCGTTCTTCTTTCAACAGTCCCATCTGGGTTTATTACAACTACCTTATTGTTTAACTTTCCTCTATTCAATCCTGAAAGTGAAGAGGCAGAAAATGCATTTGCAATAGAATGATTATCATAATTATACTTTACCCATGAAATAGGCGCGTCTTGTCCTTCAGCATAAACATACTTCGCTTTTTCTTTACCATTCATATCATTAAGGTGAACTGTATATCCTTGGGTTGCAGTAAAGTGTTTTCTGACATTTATATTTAAGATATTACCTAAAATCTCTTGTTTATCTTCTTTTCCTATCATTCTTGTTTGATCAACAATTGTTGGATAATCTTTACTTGTATAAAATTGAGTTACTACTTTCCCAGTACGGTGTAACTTCTTAACAACTGGATCAGTAAACCCACTTGAAGGAGCTTTTCCGGCAACTAAATTTGAAACAGTTACTTGTGAATAAGTTACCTGGGGTGAAGGAAAAAAGGATTCTCCGAATGGTTTTTCAACGTAATTATCTTCATCTGGTGCCAATAGCTTTTTTTCAGAAGAAAAAACAGGCTTAACGAAAGGATTTTCTTTGTTACCTACAGGCTCATATGTTGCAACCCCACTCGACTTTTCTCCATCAAGAGTATAATCATAATGCTGTCCATAATTCATTGTTTGGTAATCTCCTAATCCAGGATTCATATCTTCCCAAATATCACTCATTTCTAATTTTGATACTCTAGAACCACCTCCTAACTTATTTGGTTCGGGATTGTTTAAACGAATCCATGATTTCTTTTTCATGAATCTACGTGCAATACTTTTATTCTCTAATGTTGCATTTGGTCCTGTAAAAACTTCAAGTAAATTATTAATTACTTTGGGAGTAAATAAATCAGCAGCAATTTGTGATATATCCTCAGTGCTTCCATTTGATTGGTTACTATAAACATGTTTATTTAAGTATTTTCTTCCAAAATGCCATCCAGCTTTTGAAATTGGATGAACTTTATTGGTTGCTCCAGTAGCCCCTATTAAACCGCCTTCTTTATTTACAATTTTAACTGGAATACTTAAATATTTTTTATTATTATCTAGGAAAATTTTACTATCTCCATCATAACCATTTCCTGTATTGACTTCTTCATATTCAAAATATCCAGATACATACTCATATTTAGCGTCACTTGGTACGGGGTTATTTTTTCCGGATTTTGTCATATTCATTAAAAACCTAAAATAAATTGGTTCATTTATCACATCCTCTAGGTATTTCTTTTTAATTTCTTCAAAACTCAATGAAGTAGACTCGCTATCATCAACTTGAACATACAAATAAGTCCTGGCTTTATTCATTAATTGGCCATCGTACAAAACCTCAGAATCATCTGTATTAATTTTACCAGTTCCGTTCCTACTCATCCCTGTTCCGGCAATTTTAAACATTTTCATTGTCCTTTTATTTTGAACAAATTGATAGTCATCGGATTCGTAATTAACAATTATCTTACCTCCTGAAGGTAAATTAATTTCTTTTAAAGACCATGACTCAGAGTTTTTATCTTGGGTGATTTTATCCTCATTAATATAGGGAAACTCACTTGCTACAGGCTCACCTGAATTGGAGCACGAACCTATGTTTAGTTTATAATTCCCCCAAGAATCATAACCTTTTATGTTATAAACAGGATTTGAGTTGCTATATGTGAAATCATAAGCTGTATACTTCCCCATTTTAGAATCTCTGTAAGTAAAATAAACTTTATTCAAAGTCAATTTTCCTCCACCATCGATGTTATTAGGCACTCCTTGGCATAGGTCATAACCATATTTAAAATGAACCGTTTTAATCGGACTTGGTGTACCCGGAAAATTATATTCATCGATAGAAAACAATTGAATACTATCGAGTTTTTCAGACGTTGCAGTATTATCAAGGCCACCTCCTTCTCCTAAAACTCCATAAGCATCTTTACGGGGTGATGTATGAAAAATAGCAACATGTGTTTTAGTCTCTATTTTCTTTATATAATACTGTTCTTTCTCTCCATATATATAATTTCCACGTTGATCATCTTCATCAGCTCTGAGTCCTTCGCTATAAGTAGCGTGATTTTCTTCGTAAGGTACTCGCCATTTATACAAAGTAGGGGTCTTTTTATATTCAAACTTGGTATATGAACCATAATCATCTCTAGTTGGTCCATTGCCACTCCTATCCTGATAGTCTGTAGACAATACTGAAGTTAATAAATAAGTATGAGCATAACCAGGTGTTGTTGTACGATCCAAAAACTTATCTCCTGGCAAATTCTTTGGACTAGATACATCTGAAGGATTATACCAAACAAGACCATTCAAGCAATTACCATTATTATTTACAGCAAAAGTGGCCTCTACTTTAGTTGTATTATACGCTGCGGTTCCATAAATGTAACGAGCTCCATCATTCCTTATAATTTGAACTTCAGCTGTATGATGAGATTTAGCAAAACTTGGTTTAGGTTTATTCACATTTGGTCCATATCCAACACCATTCTCAAGGTCTGCCCATGTTAAATTTACAATCGCCTGATTTCTTGGCTTTCGATTATTCAGATGAATTCTATTACTAACTTGTTGAGCACTTTCATCTCCTGTAACATCAGTTTTTACCATGAATCTGTTTTTAGCCTTTCTATTAAATTTTGGGCCATTGAAATTCCAATCTATTCTTGTAGAGTGATACCCTCCAGTTTGATTAAACATACTTAAAAAATCAGATGAAACACTTAAATCTCCAACGTTAGCATAATGAACATCTTCATAGGCTGGCTTATATTCCGTTGCTGATCCTTTTTTTAGAAAAGGATACATATAATTATCGTTATACCACATTCCCGAGTAACTATACACATCTGTAGTTTCAAAATCAAATCCTAAATGGGCTGCATTACCAGTTCCTATTTCACCTCCAACTGCAAAGGAAGTCGAACCATCAGCAACGTAAGGATCAGTAACGAAACCAACTTGATTTCTGTGAGGTCTATAATTCCCCCCTACTCCCTGGCCTTGAACCGTATATATATCGTAGGTGAAATTTGTTAATGCAAGATTTGTGGTGTTTTTATTAATATTCCCATCTTTTTCTCTGTTAAAGTCTAAAATTGCATCTAGTCCAGCCTCATGTGAAAATGAGTAACCATAACTGGGCAATGTAATATTTTTCTCACTATCATTTATTTTCATAACACTCCCAAAAGCTCTTGCTTGCCCCTGACCTTCACCACCAAATACTTCTGCCCCTAAAGCAACATTCACAGAGAAGTTCTTTGTTTCCATACCAACTCTTTTTGTAGGGGTATATAAATAATCAGTAAAACTTATGCTTGAAGATCCTTTAAGTTTTCGATCTTTACCTTTAATTCTATTGGTACCTACCCCAAGTTTCAATGACATAGCGGACAACCCTTGTCTAGAATTAAACGCTACCCCTACTCCAGAAGTTAAACTGTTAGTCTTTTTTGCTTCCGAAGTGTGCTTTCCATGAAAAGATAAGTTAGGAGAAATAGAAAGACCATCGGGTCCTGACTCAAAGCTCCCATTGAATCCTACAGAAGATTTATCTTGTGACCCCATTGCTCCTCCCATATTTGCTCCTATGGTTGGCGAAACCGAAAATCCGTGATAACTATTATATTGAAGAGAAAGTCCAAATGAAAGCTGAGCTTTTGAAGAGTCTTGCTGTGCGTTTCCTTCACGATCTAATAATTCAGCACCAAATAATGCTGGAGTAAACTTAAAACTTCCTCCAACAGTAATATTTGGTTTCATGTAATTCTCGTAGGTCATCGTATCTCCTTTGAAATCGTCTGGCAAACCTCTAACATTTCTATTAATTTGCCCAACGGATAAATCCCACCCTAAACCAACCCAAGAGGCTTCTTGATCCATTCCGACTCCACTATTGTATGCAAGGTTTAACGGATAACCACCTACATCCATTAACGGAATATTATATGTAAAATCCCCACTTGATAAATTCACCATATCTGAGGTACCAACTGGTGTAAATGAATTGAATTCAGGTTGAGCAGGGCCTCCAGTAAGTGCAAATGCTCTAGTTGGTGCTAAAATCTCCGAAAGAAAACTTACTGCTAAAAGCAATGCAATTCCCTTTGTATATCTGCTGCTTCTTATTTTACTGATTATCATATCTTTAAAAGTGTGTTTTTTATAAACTTAGTTTATTCTTGTCAAATACAAATCTTAAATTACCTCCGCCAAAAAGCTGATCTTTAAAAACCACCTGGAAATCTTTTAATGGATTAAATCCTTTAAAAAAAGCAACTGTCCTCAATCGGTCACTTACTCCAAAATCCCTTTCAAAATGCATTCCTGTAGGTATATATGTGCTATCATTTTGTGTAATCATAATATTCTTCTCAAGTTGAAACGCAAAATACTCTATTGCTTTGCTTTTATCATATATGCACTGTTCTAAATCAAACGGAGATCTTTTACCCTGATTAAGTGATGTAAACTCTATCATCACTACCGTCTCTTTCTCAAGTGAAGGAAGATCTTCTTTTTCAACTTTAGTTCCTTTTCTTTCCAAAAAATCCAGCGCCGGAACAAATTTTACGCTATAACCAACATCCTTATATTTTAATTTACACTCATTTTTACTTACAGGCTCTGAGTCAAAATGGTTAATTTGTATTTTATAGCTACTTTCTAATTCACCTTTATCATTATTGATAGATCCAAGCTCATTTTCAGTTTCACTACAACCTCCAAGAAAAAAAACACTCATTACTATTACATAAATGAATATATTAATCCTTTGAAATGGAATGGGAGTGCTATATTTTCGAATTATTTTCAAGTTTTTCTATTCAATTATAAAACGTAAGTAAAAAAGCTCCTTTTTGTCGTTTTCAACCTCTAATATATATGCTCCATTTGGTAAATTAGATACGTCAATTGACCTTCTATTGTCTCCATAAGAATTAATTAAACTCTGACTAGACCCGTCGATCACTTCATTTCTAGAGTCATTCACAACTCGATAGTTTAAAACTCCATCGCTATCGAAGTACTCTTCCTCATAATAGAAATAAACTTTCTTATTTATAGGTTTATACCTAACCCCTTTAAGCTGACGTTCAGTTTTTGCAAATATTGGAGTTTGAAGGCAGTCCATATTAGTGTAAACATCATGAATTTCAGATCCATAACCATTACTAGACATAAACACATTTAATCGTTTAAAACTAGCTGATGTAGCATTTATTTGAAATAGTGGTGCGCCATAGTTTTTGTAAAAACTAATTTTGACTCCATCATATGCTATTTTAAATCGGTCATCTTCATTATAAGGAAATGTTGTGTTGAAGGAAGGTCCAATCAAAAATATAGAATTATTATTCAATGGTTTTAATAACAAAACAATATCCGAAGGATTAGCAAACGTAGATTCAGGATTAATTGACCACATCAAAAGTTGAATAAATGTTTGATAATACTTTATTTTAAAATCAAACCAATTTACATTATTAGTGATTTCATTATTGGAGCTAGCATGACTACCTCCATTTGATGATAAATCTAATTTTAAAGATTCATCCTGTGAGGTATATATTAAATTAGATTTATTAACCCAACTAACAGGGTAACCAACAACAAAATCTTCTGAAAGACTTAAAGTATTCCAACTGTAAAAATATGGAAATCCTATAAAACTAGAAATGTAAGTTGTACTACCAGAAATATGATAATTACCTGGAGGTAAACCCGTTAATGTAACAGTAGTATTTGGGGTTAATATACTTATTACATTTCCACTAGCATCAGTAACTGTATAATGTGAATACAATATTGGATAATTTCTAGTATATACATTTAACCTAATATTTACATCTGCTAATTCCTTATCGCATTCGATTTTATTATTACTAATTCTTACTGTATTAAATGGTTTAAGCTTTACTAGAATTTCTATTGGGTTAAGAATAACATACTCCTGTAAGACTCCATGTTTCAAATTAAGTATTTCTTTACCAAGACCTTTAGTATCCACTTCATATATATGCTTATTGTTTAAAACATATTTTAGCATTTCATCTTCATAAAGAAATCCAAGGGTATCATTTTCTTTAATTTCTATTATCTGATCTTGAATATTACCACCTGAAATAATAGACACTTTTCCTTCCAAGACAGAATACCCAAACTTAATGTCCTCTTTTGACATTAACGGTATAGTATCTATCCCAAAGCCAAAAAACTGGTCCTTATTTAAATCTACTATCTGAACTTCATACCTGACCTCCAATGTCATTTCGTCAATGAATACGGGCAAATCAATCATTGTGTTTTTATTTTGTGTAATAAAAAAGCCACCTTCTTTATGAATATTTGGATGTCTACCTAAAAATAAAGGCTGACGAACTCTTACAACCTTTTTAAAAAGAACTTCTTTATCTAAGTTCAAAACAGATACAAAATAGTTTCCAGACGCTAAGCCTTCAAAAAGATATGATTTGCTATGTTCTTTAGGTTCAAAAAAACTATTATCAATTGGATAACCAATAGAATCATTAATCATTGTTTGAATACCATCCAAATCAACATACCCCCCATTTCCTATAAGATAATGATAAGGCCCGGTCGGCGCATCATCAGGTAAGTTCACCTGAATACTTCCTTTATTAGTAAGTGTATCAAATTTTGTGACGAAAATTTCTTTGTAAGTTGTTGTATACTCCATTCTTTCGAATGAAGCACGTTTTTCAAGAATTGCTGCAAATTTATAAGATTCTTCCATGGAAAAACTATGAGAATAAAACAAATCTCCATTCAATTCAAAAAACAATTTCTCATCCACATATTTAATTCTAAGAATATCACCAGACCTTGCCTCAATGACTTCCTTCTTTCTTCCATAAAGAAAAAAGGAAATTGTACTTTCTCTTGAGGAGGAAAAGTGCAATCCTACCTCCATATTCGCTAGTGAAATCGGCCTATCTCGGTATATAACACCCAATACCTTTGAAGAATACTTGTCAAAAGCAACTTCATACTCAACTAACCATTCAGAGTTATTATGTATTGTGTTTTGAGAAAGAGCTGTAGCGTTTCTTTCCTCATTAATATTAATCAGCTTCCCTTGATGAATCGTTGAATGATTAAAATCTGACCAATATATGGATTGCGTAAATGAATTAGAGCCAAAGAAAAACGTAAATAATAATGATAAAGTAAAATACTTTATAAATCGGAAATGATATAGTTTTATTTTATTCATATTCATCAAATATTATTTCTTCAATTAGAACTCCTTCAATATTAAAAACATTAACCACTACCAAAAAAGGAAAATTATTTAGCTCCGTTAGAGTTAGAAAAGTTTGATCTGTTAGGTATCTAAAATCTATATAGTCAAACGACAGAACCTTAGGATTGTGATAATTGAATGTGTCAGCATACACCAGATTAGTGTCTTGGTTTTCATAACTATAAACAATGATCTCATAGGATAATGAATCATCAGGAGAGTCATTAATAATAACATTTGGTGTAAACCTGTTTAGAGATACATTAGTGGTATCTAGGCTAACAGTATACGTTTGACTTTTTGCAAAGTTTACTGATATTAAGAGTAAAAAAATGACTCCAATCTTGGTTAGATTCATAAGCTCAGTAGTTGTAATAGTAATAATAAGCGGCCAAACTTAGAATTAAAGAATTAAATAGCAAGAGGTATTTCACAATACTTTTTGTTAATTTTTGTTAATTTACATTGTTAACATTTCTTAAAAGCTTTGCTACTTCAACAAACTACAATGACTTCAAGAAAGATCCTTTAGGTTGAAAAAAAGATCGTTTTTCAGAATTCTTTTTAAGTACAAAGATTTTTCGGACAATAACAAAGCATAATTTTTAAAATCACAAATAATAAATTAAATTTGACTTATTTCTTTGCAATAATTTTTATTACTACTCATGAATCATTCCAATACACATTACTTAAAAAAGAATGTTACTCGAAAACTAAAAGCTTTTTCTCTTGCTGAAATTTTGATTGTCCTGGCAGTTATTGGTATCTTGATCATGCTGGTCGTTCCAAATCAAACTGCGGTAGCCTCTAGAGCCAAATCAATTGAAGCACAGACAGCTTTGAACAATCTTTATTCTTTACAATATGCATACTTTCTTCAGTACTCAAAATACTCAA
>Ga0209075_1001973_pt1 | contig 18714 bp, 16 predicted proteins | sample Stecom2011_FD_187523 | JGI IMG/M metagenome (GOLD analysis project Ga0209075, IMG submission 187523) | Agricultural soil microbial communities from Utah to study Nitrogen management - Steer compost 2011 (SPAdes) (version 2) | ecosystem: Environmental > Terrestrial > Soil > Agricultural land...
CGCTGCTTCTTTAGAAAAGCGTCAGCAAGAACTGCGTGAAAGTGTACAACAATTACAAGAAAAATTAGAAACCGAGCGTACGGAAGCCAAACTGGTAAGTGCAGAATTAACTGAACTGAAAACAACTCTTGAACAAAAAGAACAGCATTATAAAGAGCAAATGGCTCAGCTGAGTGAAACTAAGCAAAGCCTTGGCAAAGAATTTGAAAACTTAGCCAATAAGATTTTTGAAGAAAAAGGAAAAACATTCAGCCATACCAGCCAAGCCAGTATCGATGCTTTATTAAAGCCGTTTCGTGAACAGATAGACGGTTTTCAAAAGCGGGTTAACGAAGTGCATGATACTTCCTTAAAAGGAAATACTAATCTGGCGGCTGAAATTAAAAAGGTGTTAGACGTGGGCTTACAAATGAGCCAAGACGCTACTAACTTAACCAGTGCCTTAAAAGGTGATTCACAGCAACGAGGTGCCTGGGGTGAAGCGCAGCTCGAGCGCACACTAGAAATGAGTGGTCTGATCAAAGACACCCATTACGATGTGCAAAGCAACTTTAAAGACGAGCAGGGCAACCGTAAGCAAACGGATTATCTAATTAAGCTGCCTGACGATAAGAATATTATTATCGACAGCAAGGTATCTTTAATTGCATACGATCGTGCGGTTTCGGCTGACACCCCAGAAGAGTACAAGCTAGCGCTTAATGAGCACAGTAAAGCCGTGCGCCGCCATATTGATGACCTAGCCAGTAAAAATTACACCAACTTAGCTGGTATGCACAGCCCCAGTTTCGTGCTGATGTTTATGCCTATAGAGCCCGCTTATATTGAAGTACTAAAACATGAGAAAGACTTGTTCGATTATGGCTATCAAAAAAATATTATCTTGGTGTCACACACGACTTTAATTCCGATTTTACGCACAGTGTCTAATCTATGGATGATGGAGCGTAGTAACACTGAAGCGCGTGAGCTAAGCGATAAAGCCGGTGATATCTATAACCAAGTCTGCTTAGTAGCTGAGCGTTTAGCAAGGCTTGGCAGTACGTTAAACACCGTCAGTAATCACTATAACGATACAGTTACAGGGTTGGTTGGTAAACAGGGCTTGTACACTAAAGTACAAGGGTTTGATCAGTTGTCTACGCGGGTCAATAAAACCTTGCCTGCGCTAGAGCCAACTCATATTGATTTTCAAACAGAGCGCTTAGATTTGATTGCTGAGCCTGTTTTAGAACCTATGAAAAAATCAGAAGACCAAGCAACGCCACAAGAGAAGCTGGTGGGAGCGCCAGACATTACTGAGTCTTAGTAGGTGTTCGCTAACATGTTTTTCAGGCAACAAACTGCCGCATTTTAAGAAGGTTTAAATAGTCGCTTGATAAGTTACTGATATATAAATGAAAATTAAATGGCTCGGTTCTTGCTTTACTTTATTCAAGATCAATAAAGTAGTCAGAAACTATCGAGCCGTTTATGGATATCAATAATTCAAATACTAATTATAAAGATTTAATAACTCAGCTTAAGCAATCTAATAGCAACGCTAAGGCTGTTACTAACGAGCCTGCAGAACGCAGCCAGACCGCTCGTAATCTCTCTAAATTAGCAGATACCGACACCGTTTCTGTTTCTTATAAAGCGGCCAAGCTGCAGAAAATATCCTCTGAGTTCTTTTCTGGAATTATTCACTCTAGTCAAATTTCTGCCCTTACTGAGCGTCTATATCAAGACGGTTTTTTGACGGATGCTGAGTTTCAAAACTTAGGCGGACAAACACAAAAAGTATCTGCAGTTAGCCAAGCCAGTTCTTTTGTAAATCAGCTAATAATGCAAGAGGGTGACAGTGGTGATAAAGATAGTCTTAAACAACTGATTCAAGTTGCCGATGTATTGGCTAATATTAACGTAAAGGCCACACCAGAGATTCGCCAAGCAGAAAAACAAGCCTACGACTTTGTTTCTAATCTGGCCGATCGTAAACAAGAGGAAGGTGCCGATAAGTCTGTAGTGGCAGGCCTAAAAAATGTTTTAGATGTGCTTAGTGTATTGGATCAGATACGTAAGCAAGAATACTCCACCGGAGCATTAGCGAGCTATGGCAGCGTTCAGGAAGCCTATGATGAAATACACAAAGAAACTTAGTGGCTTAGTTGTTTTAATGCTGCTTGCTGGTTCAGCTTTGGCTGAAACCGCAGAGATTAAATGGCAGCGCGATAAGGCTAAAGCTCCAAAATCAGGAGCGGGCAGTAGTTTTTCCTATGATGAAATTTCGGTTACCGTACCAGTAAGCCAATGGCAACAGCATGGCGAGCGTTTGAGTGTGCAAGTTGCTGCTACCCGTACGCAATTCGACTGGCAAGGTACAGATGCATTAAACGACAGCTATTATTGGCTGTCTGTCCCTTTAAGCTATCGGCAGAAACGTACGCCTGATACTGAGTTTATTGTTAAGTTAGAGCCCGGAGTTATGGGGGTTCGTGGCGGTATTGGTAAAAGCAATTTTAATGTTAATGCCGAAGTAAGCGGCCGTTTTTATTCATCAGGCGCTTCGTTTTGGCAAATTGGTGCCATGGTTAACAGAGAGTTTGGCGATGCTAGGGCTTATCCGCTGCTAGCATATGCGTGGAAACCCGATGCTATTACCGAAGTTAAAGTTGGCTTTCCTTACAGTCAGATACAAGTAATGTGGCGACCTGAGTTTTCAACCTATGCACGCTTGCAGCCAGCGGGTGGGCTTTGGTTGCAAGAAGTTAGTGCTGGCGCAGGTGCCGGTGACGATCCTGGGGCAGGTGATGTTGGCGGTGACGCTGGAGCCGGTGGAGATGCAGGAGTAGATCCTGATGCCGGTGCAGGCGATGCGGCGGCAGATCAAGTGGCTAGTAGTGGTAGCGGCAGCAATAAATTAAAATATCAAAACTGGCAATTTGCTAGCGGTGCAGAGTTTTTATGGCGCAACAATATTTGGCTAAATGCCGAAGCAGGTTATTTGTTTGCCCGTGAAATCAGTGCGCTAGATAACAGTGGTAATACGGTTAAAGCCAGACCTGCCAATACTGTGTACTGGCAGCTTAGCATTTTGTGGCGCTACTAGCAGGACTAGCAGGTGGTGGTTGTCTGCACTGCTAATACCCCTAACCTTGGTTAAAAGGTCATTGGCTTAGTCTAAAGCCAGTGGCCAGCCACCAAGTTCTCTGTATCGATTTACTAATAAGCAAAACAACTCTGCTGTTTTCTCGGTATCGTAAGCAGCACTGTGGGCTGCACGATTGTCGAAATCAATACCGGCCAAACGACAGGCTTTAGCTAATACCGTATGGCCTAAAGCGAAGGCAGCTAATGTAGCGGTGTCGAATGAAGAGAACGGATGGAAAGGATCTCGTCTAATACTATTACGAGCGACCGCTGCTCTAACAAAGCCATGATCGAAGTGTGCATTATGGCCCACTAAAATTGCACGATTGCAGCCGTTGTATTTTAGCTCTTTACGAATGATTTTAAATATCTCCGTTAGAGCATCTATTTCGTGTTCTGCTTCACGGTCAGGGTCAAATGGATCTATACCTGTAAAGTCCAGCGCTTCACGCTGTAAGTTTGCGCCTTCAAAAGGGTGAATGTTGGCGCTGTATCTTTTGTGAGGGTGGATTATACCGTCGTCGTCCATGCGTAAAGTAACAATTGCAATTTCAAGTAAAGCGTCGGTTTCAGCTTCAAAACCACCGGTTTCAACGTCGACTACAACAGGCAAATAGCCTCTGAAACGACTGGCCATTAATGTTTTTTCTATATCTTCGTCTGTGTCTAAAATCATCCTAGTTTTCCAACTTCCAACGTATACTTTCACCTGCTTTTAAAGGCACAATAACATCACCACCAAAAGGCATTTCTGCCGGTGCTGTCCATGGTGTTTTAACCAAAGTAATTGTGTCTTTATTACGCGGTAGGTTATAAAAATCGGGGCCATAGAAGCTAGCAAAGCCTTCTAGTTTATCCAGAGCGCCCAAATCTTCGAAAATTTCAGCGTAAAGCTCAATGGCGGCATAAGCGCTGAAGCAACCGGCACAACCACAGGCGTTTTCTTTGCTGCCTTTGGCGTGTGGTGCGCTGTCAGTGCCTAAGAAAAATTTAGAGTTACCACTGGCTACTACGTCTTGTAGGGCCTGCTGATGAGTATTTCGCTTTAATACGGGTAAACAATATAAGTGCGGACGTACGCCACCAACCAATAAATGATTACGGTTATAGGCTAAGTGTTGCACGGTAATAGTAGCGCCAATATTGTTGCCTTGGCTGTTAACGAAATCGGCTGCGTCTTTGGTGGTGATATGTTCTACCACTATTTTTAAGTTAGGGTTGCGGCTAACCAATGGCGCTAATATGGTATCTAAAAACTCTTTTTCACGGTCAAATATATCAATATGGTCGTGAGTCACTTCACCGTGTACTAATAATGGCATTTGTGTTTCGGTGAGTGCTGCGGCTAACTCGTCAAGTTTGCCTAAGTCGGTGACGCCTGAGCTTGAGTTAGTGGTAGCGCCTGCTGGGTAAAGCTTAACAGCGACAATATTGCCAGCGGCTTTGGCGGCTAAAACCATTTCTGGAGTAGTGTCGTCAGTTAAATACAACACCATTAACGGGTCAAAGGTACTTCCCGCTGGTGTTTGCGCTAAAATACGTTGGCGATAATTCAGAGCTTGCTCTGCGTTCATTACTGGTGGTTGCAAGTTGGGCATGATGATCGCTCTTTGCATAACTTTGGCGGTGGCCGGTACTGTGTGTTGCAGTAACCCACCATCACGTAAGTGCAAATGCCAATCATCTGGGCGAGTCAGCGTTAAGCGTTCTGTCATGGTTATACCTTATAAAGCTTTTATTTATAGAGTTTATCGTCTTTGAATGGCCTGCATTGTACATAAAGCTAACAATAAAGGCTTAACTTTTCTTGTGCATGGCCGATAACTCCAAATAGACCGGTATCAAAAGTGAATTGCTATGATCAAGCATTTAGTGTTTTTAATAATACTTGCCACTTCTCCAGCTTTAATGGCTTTGGAGTATGGTGGTGCTATTGAAAACACACAATGGCAAGTCAGCGGCTCTGTTTTTGAATGTCGCTTTGAGCAAACGGTTCCCGGCTATGGCACGGGGGTCTTTTATCATCGTGCCGGTGAAGACATTCAGTTTCGTTTAGAAGCAGTGCGTAACTTGATGGCATACAGTAATGCGCAAGTCGGTATTATGCCTGCTGCGTGGCAACCTAGTCGTAAGAGCGAGCCTTTAGGTACTGCGAAGATTGTAAAAGAGTCTCCTAACCTAAGCCTAGACAGTAAACGCAGTAATCAGTTCTTACATGCTTTGTTAGAAGGTAAGCAACCAGCGGTATCGCATTATACTTACTACGACCAGCAACGCTTTGTTGGGGTGCGTTTGTCAGCGGCTTCTTTCCAAGACTATTACCCTCAATATTTGCAGTGCGTTAATCAGCTGTTACGGGTTAACTTTGATCAGGTTAAGCAGCAAAGGGTATTGTTCCAGTCCAACGGGCATAACCTCACACCAACGGCAACCAAACAATTAGAAGACATAGCTTACTATATAAAAAATGACCCACGAGTGACGGCTGTTTATTTAGATGGCCATACCGATAGTATTGGCCGACGTTTTGCTAACCGTGAAATTTCGCATGCACGAGCGCAGAAAGTAGAGCAGTTTTTAATTAATAACGGTGTTAACCCCGATATTATCAGTACTCGTTTTCATGGTGACCGTTACCCTATAGCAACCAATAAAACTGCCGCAGGACGTGCTGCTAATAGGCGAGTTGCTATTGAACTTGAGCAAAATATGGATATCCTTATCCCAGATGAATTAATTTTCAGGCCTCATGAAATAATTTCAGCTAAAACCGCAGCAAACTAAGTCAGCAATATATTTACCACTCTTGCAGAATTAGGTACAATGCTGCGCCTTTCCCATACCTCATTCTGGAAGGCTGTCTATGTTAAGAATTGCTCAGGATGCACTCACCTTTGATGATGTGTTGCTGATTCCCGGTTACTCCGAAGTTTTGCCTAATCAAGTTAGCCTAAAAACCCGTATTACTCGTGGTATTGAATTAAATATACCTTTGGTTTCGGCGGCTATGGATACAGTTACGGAAGCACGCTTAGCCATTGCTATGGCTCAAGAAGGTGGTCTGGGTATCATTCATAAGAATATGACTATTGAAGAGCAAGCCGCAGAAGTACGTAAAGTAAAGAAATTTGAAAGCGGCGTGGTTAAAGATCCAATTACAGTCACCAGCGATACTACCATTCGCGAACTCAACGAAATGACTCGTCAGTATCACTTTTCTGGTATGCCAGTCGTCGATAACGGCGAGCTTGTTGGTATTGTTACCAGTCGTGACGTTCGCTTTGAAAAAAATCCAGACGCTACTGTTGCTACTGTCATGACCACTAAAGAAAATTTAGTGACCGTTCCTGTAGGTACGAGTCCTGCCATTGTTCAAGAATTGTTACAAGAACATCGCATTGAAAAAGTATTAGTCGTTAATGAGCAAGGCAAACTAGCCGGCTTAATGACAGTAAAAGATATTAATAATGCCCGTGCTTATCCTAGCGCCTGTAAAGACGAAGACGGACAGCTACGCGTTGGCGCTGCGGTAGGTACCGGTGCTGGCACTGACGAACGTATTGCCGCTTTAGTTAAAGCCGGTGTTGACGTTATTATTGTTGATACCGCACATGGCCATACTTCGAATGCTAACGGCACAGGTGTAATAGACCGCGTGCGTTGGACTAAAAAGAACTTCCCTCAAGTACAGGTGATCGGTGGTAATATCGCCACCGCAGAAGCAGCGATTGCTTTAGCAGAAGCCGGTGCCGATGGCGTAAAAGTCGGTATTGGCCCAGGCTCAATTTGTACTACTCGTATTGTTGCAGGTGTCGGTGTGCCGCAAATATCTGCTGTTGCAGACGTGGCCGCTGCCATGGAAAAATACGGTATCCCGGTCATTGCAGACGGTGGTATTCGTTTCTCAGGCGATATCGCCAAAGCCATTGCTGCCGGTGCCAACGCCATCATGGTGGGCTCTATGCTAGCCGGTACCGATGAAGCGCCAGGTGAAGTCGAGTTGTTCCAAGGCCGTGCATATAAGTCATACCGTGGCATGGGTTCATTAGGCGCTATGGGTCAAGCTCAGGGTTCTTCGGATCGTTATTTCCAAGAGAACTCTTCGGGTTCCGACAAGTTAGTGCCAGAAGGTATTGAAGGACGTATTGCGGTTAAAGGCCCGTTATTAAATATCGTTCATCAGTTGATGGGCGGTGTGCGTGCTTCCATGGGTTATACCGGTTGTGCCAACATTGAAGAAATGCGTACTAAACCACAGTTTGTGCGTATTACCTCTGCTGGTATGCAAGAGTCGCATGTACACGATGTACAGATCACTAAAGAAGCACCTAACTATCGCTTAGGCTAGTGTTCGCAGAGAGTCGGGGGTACTGGAGTCTGTCGCTGTGTGCGTTTGACCCTAGACTTTCGACTCCCGACAAACAGCAAGCTTAACATCGATCGTTTACATATCAGGAAGCAACTATGTCTCAAGACATTCATGCACAACGTATTTTAATTTTAGACTTTGGCTCGCAGTTTACTCAGCTTATTGCCCGTCGTATTCGTGAAATTGGCTTGTACTCGGAAATTCGTGCTTGGGATATGACCGACGCTGAAATTACAGAGTTTAACCCTAAGGGTATTATCCTAGCAGGTGGCCCAGAGTCGGTTACAGCTGCAGGTTCGCCACGCGCACCAGAGCTGGTTTTTAACCTTGGCGTACCCGTATTAGGTATTTGTTACGGCATGCAAACCATGGCCGTGCAACTTGGCGGCAAAGTGGAGCAGTCTGCTCAGCGCGAGTTTGGCTATGCTCAGGTGTCTGTAGAGGCACAGAGTGAATTGTTCGCCGGCATTAAAGACAAAACTGATGCTAGTAGCAGCAAAGACTTGCTGGATGTGTGGATGAGTCACGGCGATAAAGTAACGCAGCTGCCAACAGATTTTGAATTAATGGCCAGCACCGACAGCTGCTTAATTGCAGGTATGTATAACGCCGATAAGAAATTCTTTGGTATTCAGTTTCATCCAGAAGTGACTCACACCTTACAAGGCAAGCGCATACTAGAGCGCTTTGTTTTAGAAATATGTGAATGTGATGCCTTATGGACTCCTGCCAAAATTATTGAAGACCAGATTGCTAAAGTACAGGCGCAAGTGGGTACTAATAAAGTACTGCTAGGCTTGTCGGGTGGTGTTGATTCATCTGTTGTTGCAGCGTTATTGCACAAAGCCATTGGCGACCAGCTTACTTGTGTTTTCGTTGACCACGGCCTAATGCGCAAAAACGAAGGCGACATGGTTATGGAAATGTTTGCCCAAAACATGGGTGTTAAAGTTATTCGTGTTAACGCTGAAGACTTATTTCTTAGCAAGCTTAAAGGCGAGTCAGATCCTGAAACCAAACGTAAAATTATTGGCAATACCTTTATTGAAATCTTTGATGAAGAAGCCAGCAAACTTAAAGACGTACCTTTCTTAGCTCAGGGCACTATTTACCCAGATGTAATCGAATCTGCCGCTTCCAAGCATGGTAACGCACAAGTTATTAAATCTCACCATAACGTGGGTGGTCTACCTGATGACATGAAAATGGAATTAGTAGAGCCACTGCGCGAACTGTTTAAAGACGAAGTGCGTAAAATTGGTGTTGAGCTAGGCCTACCTTACGATATGGTTTATCGCCATCCGTTCCCAGGCCCAGGCCTTGGTGTGCGTATCTTGGGTGAGATCAAAAAAGAATACGCAGAAATTCTACGTGAAGCCGATGCTATTTTTATTGAAGAGCTGCGCAAGGCAGATTTTTATCATAAAACCGCACAAGCTTTTGCTGTGTTTATTCCACAGAAATCGGTGGGTGTGGTTGGCGACAGTCGTCGTTATGAATGGGTGATTGCCCTGCGTGCCGTAGAAACCATCGACTTTATGACCGCGCGTTGGGCACACTTGCCTTATGAGCTGTTAGAAACAGTTTCACGTCGTATTATTAATGAAATACCACAGGTTTCGCGTGTTGCTTACGATATCTCCAGTAAGCCGCCAGCGACTATTGAGTGGGAATAACTGCATTTGCGCCAGTGTTGTGGGTATTAGTAATAAACTAGCCTATAATACTGGCGTTTTTTCTATTCAAGAGAGTTAATATGGATTGGTACCGTTTAGGTCGCACCTTGTTATTCCAATTGCAGGGTGAAACAGCTCACGAGCTGGCGCTAGATATGTTAGGCGCAACCGAGCGCATAGGTTTATTAAGAAAGCTAAGTTCAGAGCCTATTTATCATCCTGTGACTGTTGCTGGTATTGAGTTTCCTAATCCTGTTGGCTTAGCTGCAGGTTTGGATAAAAACGGCGACTATATCGATGCCTTATCGCGTTTAGGTTTTGGTTTTCTTGAAATAGGAACTGTAACACCTCGCCCACAGTCGGGTAATCCTAAACCACGTATTTTCCGTATCCCTGAGCGCCAGGCTATTATTAACCGTATGGGTTTTAATAATAAGGGCGTAGACTACTTGGTCGAGCAAGTTAAAAAAGCCAAATACAGCGGTGTGCTGGGTATAAATATTGGTAAAAACTTTGATACTGCCGTAGAAGACTCCACCTCAGACTATTTAATCTGTTTAGAAAAGGTGTATCAGTACGCCAGCTATATCACCATTAATATATCTTCGCCTAATACTCCGGGTTTGCGTACTCTGCAGTACGGCGATTCACTAAAGAATTTATTAGAGCCCATCAAGCAGCGTCAAATAGAACTGAGTAAAGAGTTTGGATATAAGCCTCTGTTCGTTAAAATTGCGCCTGATATGAATGAAGATGAAATCGAAACCGTGGCGCAGTGCTTAATTGACTGCGAAATGGATGGCGTTATTGCCACCAATACCACTTTGTCTCGTGATGGTGTACAAAGCTTTAAAAACGGAAAAGAAGCCGGCGGCTTAAGTGGTGCGCCCGTAAAAGACCTTGCCAATAAAACCTTAGAAATTCTTGCAAATGAACTCAAAGGCCAACTACCTATCATTGGTGTAGGCGGTATTGTTGACGGTGACGATGCGGCTGAAAAAATTAAGCTAGGAGCACAGTTAGTACAGATATACTCAGGCTTTATATATAAAGGCCCAGAGCTAATCGAAGATGCCGTTGAAGAAATTCAAGAGCTTGATTAACAACAGTTAGATTAATAAAAAGGCTCTGTACTGATACAGAGCCTGCCCTTTGTTAGAAAGTTATAATGGGGCACTAGCGGGTAAACCCGTTAAACAACAGCAGCCATTTTGTGAATACCAGAAACGCCGATATAACCATCCCAATGATCGGCTCGTCCGTCCCTCCAACCTGCAAGCCAAGAGTCACGTTGTGGCCCGGCGGCAATAGGGGCAAGATCTTTAGATCGGCGCTCTACGCCTGCGCGATAACCGCGTGCAAAAGCTCTTTCTTGAAGGTCGCGTTTCTGTTTTTTCATAATTAGCATCCTCGCTTATATAGATTTGCTTGCACTGGGCTTTAAAACTAAAGCCAAGTGCTCATACGTTGTAGCAAACTAAAGCAGGCAGGTTAACAATCAAAAGCTTATAAGAAATCCGGCTTTTAAAACTAAAAGATATAGATAAATGAGTTTTTTATCATGACTGATTCACAGAACCAAACAATATTCTCTTGGCTTGCGACTTGCCCCAAAGGAGTCGAATCTTTATTAGCCGATGAAATCAGAGACTTAGGCGGTGATGTTGAGAGGGAAACTCATTTAGGGGTGGTGTGGCAAGGTAACTTAAGCCAAGCCTACCGCTTTTGTTTATGGAGCCGTTTGTCGAACCGTTTACTTTTGCCCTTGCACGAAAGTCAGGTAGACAATGTTGAGCAAATGTTCGAAGCGGCATATTCGGTAAACTGGCCAGAAGTGTTTGCTGTTAACTCGACCTTTAGAATTGATTTTCATGGCACCACTGACTTTATGAACAACACTCAGTTTGGTGCACAGAAGATAAAAGACGCCATTGTTGACCGTTTTCGTGACGACACTGGTGTGCGTCCTAACGTTGACAAACAAGGCGCTCTGCGTATTGAAGCGCAGCTGCGTAAAGGTAAAATCTCACTGTACTTTAACTTCAGTGGCGACAGCTTACACAAGCGTGGCTATCGCTTACAGCCGGGTAAAGCACCGCTAAAAGAAAACTTAGCCGCTGCAATTCTTATTCGTGCTGGTTGGCCAGAGCAAGCCAAACAAGGTAAGAACCTATTAGACCCAATGTGTGGTTCGGGTACTTTGTTAATAGAGGGCGGCTTAATGGCCGCTGATATAGCCCCTGGTCTTAACCGTCAAATATGGGGTTTTGATGCTTGGCGTGGCCATCAAAAAGAATTGTGGTTTGCTGAAGTAGAAGAAGCCAGAGAACGCCGCACCGCTGGTCTTGCCGCATTAAAAAGCCGCTTCTATGGTTTTGATATTGATTACGAGCAAATCAATGCCGCTCAAAAGAACAGTTACCGTGCTGGCTTGTCTGGGCATATCCATTTAGAAAAGCGTGACATAGAACAGCTACGTATTAGCCAAGAAAGCATCGACCAAGGCGGTTTAATTATTTGTAACCCACCTTATGGTGAGCGCCTAAGTGAACTACCGCAGTTAGCCCCTTTGTATGAGCAATTGCAGGAAGCTACTATTAAGCTGCCTGAGTGGAAAATGGCGATATTCACCGCTAACACCGACCTGTCTAAAAGTGTGCGCAGACCTTTATTTAAGCAATACAACCTAATGAACGGTGCTATTGCTACTAAGCTGTTAGTCTTTGATGAAGCCGATGAGCGTTCCTTGCAGCCAAGAGGCTCACGCATTCAAGGGCCAGTAGAAGCCTTTGCCAATCGCTTGAAAAAGAATATTAAGCAATTAAACAAATGGTCTAAGCGTGAAAACGTTTCTTGTTATCGCTTATACGATGCTGATATTCCCGAATATTCAGTCGCTGTCGACTTATACGAAGACTGGCTACACGTGCAAGAATACGTACCGCCAAAAACTATTGATGAAGCGGTAGCGGAACGTCGTTTACTCGATATTTTAGCGGTATTGCCAGAAGTGACGGGTATCTCGTCAGAACGCATTATTCTTAAGCGTCGTGAGCGTCAAACCGGCAGACGTCAGTACGAGAAACGCAGTGAAGAACAAGATTTTTTAACGGTACGTGAAGGGCAGGTAGAGCTATTAGTTAACCTAACCGACTATTTAGATACCGGTCTGTTTTTAGATCACCGTCCAACCCGCCTTGAAATTGCTAAATTAGCCGAAGGAAAGCGTTTCCTAAATCTATTTTGCTATACCGCAACCGCCAGCGTACATGCGGCTATGGCTGGGGCAAAGTGTACTAGCATCGATATGTCTCGCACTTATATAAACTGGGCTAAAGATAACTTCCGTTTGAATCATCTCACCATAGACGACCATCAGTTTATTCAAGCCGATTGTGTTAAGTGGTTGGAAGAGGCAACGACGACTTATGACCTTATCTTTATGGATCCGCCTACCTTCTCAAACTCAAAGCGTATGGAAGATGTGTTAGATATCCAGCGTGACCACAGTGCCTTAATAAAAGACGCCATGCGCTGTCTGAAGAAAAGCGGTCTGCTGATTTTCTCTAATAACTTACGTAAGTTTAAATTAGATGAAGAGTTGCTTGAGTTGTTTGATATAGAAGACAGAACCGCACAAAGCATACCTTTTGACTATGCGCGCAGAACCAATATTCATCACTGCTTCCATATTAAACACAAAGCCGACTAAACACGGTCAGCGAAGAAGGCTTTTACTTCTTCGCTGCGTGCTAAAGCATCATGGTAGCCAAGGTCCATTAAATCGCGACAGTAGCCCTTGGAAAACAACAAATAACTGAGTAAACCAGAACCCGACTGGCTGGTATTACCGCTTCCACCTAATGCCAGTCTTAAAGCCCAAGGCATTTCTTTGGCATGTTTACCGGCTATTTCATCCAAAGAAAAGCTGGGTTTGATTTCTAAAATATCGATCTCTTTTAATTCCATGTCTTCTTTATTTTTCGTTCTTTGTGGAATCATATTCACTGTTCTATTAATGCGTTTTAAACGGGCAACATCCGACTCCATACTGTCCAAGAAAGCCGCATTGAGCATATGCCCCATAATGCGCGCAGGCGATGGATAAGGGGCAATGGCTTCTTCCTTATTTACCTTGTTACTTTCACCACTGACACCAATGACCAATAACTTTTCTGCGCCTAAGTGTAACGTGGGGCTTAGTGGTGCCTGTTGGCGCACGGCGCCGTCGGCATAGTATTCACGATGGATCTTGCGAGCCGGAAAAATCATCGGGATGGCAGAGGAAGCCATTAAATGGTCTAAAGTCAGACGGCTACGCACTCCTTTACGGCGTGGACGTTGCCAGTTGTTAATACTGTAATGACCTTGGAAGAAACTGACGGACTCACCCGTACTTAGGCTAGAGCAGTTAACAGTAATGGCGTGTAGATGGTTGTTGTCGATGTTGGTTTGAATGTTTTCAAACTTAATCGCATCACCTAGTAGGTTAGTTAAAGGAGTGTTGTCTAATACAGAGACTACGTCGTTACGATAACGACGACCGATAACCAAGGTTCGTACTAAGCGGGCAAGCGAGCGGGAAACGCCCCAAAAATCTGTTTTGTAAACTTGGTTACATTCAAAACTTCCCCAAATACGTTCCAAATGGCGTACACCAATACGGTAGTTATCGGCATAAGTAGCTAGGGCTATACCGTTAATAGCACCGGCAGAGGTTCCAGAAATAATGTCATAGGGGTTGGTGATTGTACTAGGTAGTATTTTATTGATCCCCTTTAATACACCAACCTGATAAGCGGCGCGAGCACCGCCGCCAGATAATATAAGCCCAACCTTACTATTCAACAGAAAACCTCATTATGTATGCGTACATATTCGTCTAATGCAGCGAGTATAGTGCATAATGGGTTCTTTTAGGAAAGCCGGAGTGCACTATGTTTACTGGTATCGTGCAAACTAAATTGCCTGTGTATCGTCTTGTTCGTCAAAAAGACTTCGCCACCTTTAGTTTTGTATTTTCAGACAAGTTTATAGAGGGTCTAAAAATAGGTGCCTCGGTCGCCATTAATGGGACTTGTTTAACAGTACGGACCATTGAAAAAAGTACTGCAAGCAAGCCTAATCAAAATATAGTTAGTTTTGATGCCATTGCTCAAACCTTAAAAGTCACCAACTTAGGTGCATTGACAGAAGGCAGTGTAGCCAATATTGAGCGCGCTGCACGCTTTGGTGATGAAATCGGCGGGCATGTTTTGTCTGGGCATATTATGCGCCAAGTACGCGTTCTGGATGTGTTGGATACAGAATACAACCGTGTGATTTGGCTCGAGCGTCCAGCAGAGTTAGTACCTTTTATTTTAGATAAAGGCTTTGTTGCTCTTAATGGTTGTAGTTTAACCATTGCTGAAGTGGAACCAACACGTTTTTCAGTGCATTTGATTCCCGAAACTCGTGACGTCACTACCTTTGGTGAAGTACAACAGGGTGATCAAATTAACTTAGAAGTGGATTCACAAACTCAGGCTGTGGTAGAAACGGTTAAACAATTATTGTCAGACCCACAAATACTGGCGCAAATAAAATAGACTTAAACGATGGGTTAGCAAGGCTAACCCGCTAATTTTAGCAGTGATTTGCTCTCTGCTTAAAATTAAAACACTTATGCTTTTTGTAAATAACGGATAATATCCGCAGATTCAAACATCCACTGTTCTTTACCGCTATCATCGGTAATCTTTAAGCAAGGCACGGTGGTGCGACCAGTAGCTTGAGACAACTCTTGACGCCACTTAGGGTCTGAGCGGAGATTACGTTTTTCTACTTCTACCTTGATGTTAGGTAAGGCCATTAAAACACGAACGCAGAATGGGCATGTCTCGGTATAATATAAAGCAAATTTCATGAATATCTCCTAAAGGGTTGGTATGGATTATACCGAACAAATAATACTTTTCATTGTCGCATTTTTAGCTAATTGGTTTTCTGCATTGGCTGGTGGTGGTGCCGGATTAATTCAGCTACCGGCGTTAATATTTTTAGGCTTACCGTTTCCCTTAGCACTCGCCACTCATAAAATCGCTACTGTTGCCTTGGGCGCAGGTGCTACTTTACGTCACATGCGTGAAGGGCACTTAAACCTCAAAGTACTGCTGCTAGTGTGCGCAGCCGGAGTACCTGCGGTTATTTATGGTGTGTTTTTTATTTTAGATGTAGAACCACGTAAATCTGAAATAGCTTTGGGGTTGCTCACGCTGTCTCTGGTTTTGTACTCATTTTTTAGACCCAGCTTAGGGTTAGTAGCCGAAGAAAAACACCGTTCCATTTTTGGTTATGCGGTAGGTGCGCTGGTATTAATGCTGTTTGGCTTTATTAACGGTGCGCTTTCAGCTGGCAGTGGCTTGTTTGTCACTTTGTGGTTGGTGTATTGGTTTGGCTTAGATTACAAAACGGCGGTGGCGCAGACCATGGTGGCCGTCGGGCTAATATGGAATTTTACCGGAGCCTTAAGCATGGGCTTGGTCGCTGAAGTGCAATGGAGTTGGTTACCCGCACTATTACTAGGTTCGTTAGTGGGCGGCTATTTAGGTGCACATACATCCATTCTGGCTGGCAATGCCATTGTTAAGCGTGTCTTCGAACTTATCACTCTGATTGCCGCAATAAAGCTGCTTTGGTAAAGTGCGTGGCCACCGCGCTTAAAGGGTCTTCTGGCCAAGGGTGTCTAGGGTAGCGTCCACGCATGTCTTTACGCACATCCGCATAAGTGTTGCGCCAGAAGTGTGGCAGGTCAGTGGTCACCTGTAGTGGCCGTCTGGCGGGTGAAAGTAGGTGTATCAGCAAAGGTACTTTGCCATTAAGTACTGCGGGTTGGCCTTCATAGCCAAACATCTCTTGCAGTTTAACCGCCAACACCGGTGGGTTCTGGCTGTAATCTATTTGAATTTTAGAGCCGCTAGGGACAGTAAAATGAGTAGGCACTAAGCTGTTTAAGGCTTGCTGTTGTTGCCAGTCGAGCAGGCTCAGTAAGGCACCTTTTAAGTCTACTTTTTCTAAGTGCTTTAAATGACGCGCATTGATTAAAAACGGCAACAACCAATGATCTAAGTTACTTAATAAAGCCTCATCGCTTACCTCTGGCCATGCTTGGTTTATATTTGCTGCTGATTTTTCTAGTTCTGAGTGTACCAGTGCCAGCCTTGCTCTTATTTGTACGGCTTCATCGCTCCAGTGCAAACAATCCAATCCCTGTTGTTGAATATAATTCTTCCATGCCTGTTGCCATTGCTCGGCGTTTAAATTGGGCAGTTGTTTGCTGGCCAATACTAAACGTCCTAATTGTTTGTTTTCTTTTGCAATAAACTGGCCATTGGTTTGAAAGCCAATTTCTGTTTGCACCGAAAACAACTGCGGTGCTAACTCTTCTAACAAATCAATAATATGCAGTGGTAAAGCGGCGGCTAAACGAATAAGAGTTTGCTTGTTTACCGAGAAATCGGCACAGGCGAGATAGTCGCTGTTGAGTAAATCGGATTGTGACAGCAGCGTAGCTCCACGACCATTAGCCAATAAAAGCTGATCGCTGCTGGCACGTTGTTGGGCAATAAAGTCTGGAAAGGCGAGGGCGAATAATAAAGCAGGTACGTCTTCTTGCTCGACCGCTTCGTGCCTTTTATATCGTTTTGTCGGTAAGCTTTTTAACAAGCTAGTCAGTCTGCTGGCTAACGGCTGAATACGGTGTTGCCATAAGTATTTATTGTTCTTAGCTTGTTGATACAGACGATTAATATCATCGGTCTGTCTTTGATTGGCAGGAAATTCTTGCATAAGCGCAATTAACTCAGCGGCTTGTACGCCTGCGTTTAGTTCATTTAAAACAACCAATGCGTGTGCCAGTCTGGGTTCGATACCTAAGGTACTGCAAACAAGGCCATGCTCAGACAGCTGGTCTTGTTCAGCGGTTATAAAGCCTAATTGATACAGCAGTTGTTGGGCTTTATTTAAAGCAGCGGCAGGCGGTGGGTTTAGCCAAAAAAGCTCATTGACCGTGGCACCCCATTGATACAGTTCTAATAAGAGCGGGGCTAAGTCGGCATTTAATATCTCAGGTTGAATAAACTTGTCCAAACGTTCTTGCTGGCTTTGCGGCCATAAACGAAAGCAGTGCCCAGAAGCCTGTCTGGCGGCACGCCCCGCCCGCTGTTCGCTAGAGGCTTGTGAGATATAACGGGTTTTTAGCTCACTGAAACCGCTGCTTACATGAAATTCACTACGTCGCTCTAAGCCCGAATCAATAACAATGCGTACACCATTAATGGTTAACGAACTTTCGGCAATGTTGGTGGCTAAGATAATCTTGCGCTGGTTATCTGCCGGTTCTATGGCGGCTTTTTGTTCTTTGTCTGGCAGCTGGCCATGCAAGGGCAGCACTAAGTACTCTGCAGGTAAAGACGAAAGCTTATCTTGCAGTTGTTTGATTTCACGCACACCGGGTAAAAATACTAGTATGTCGCCCTCATAAGCCAGTGCTTCATGAATTACTTTAGTGCATAAATCCGCTAAGTAGTTGTACGAATGACTGCTGCTGGCCGCACGGTAATGCAGCTCTAGTGGAAAACTTCTGCCTTCACTGCTTACTAAGGGTGCGTTTAATTCTGTCGTCAGCTTTTGCACATCTAAGGTGGCCGACATCACCAAAATTTTTAAATCATCACGCAGTAACTCTTGGCTGTGTAAGGCCAGTGCTAAACCTAGGTCTGCATGCAGGTGACGCTCATGGAACTCATCAAAGATAATCAAGCCAACACCGCTAAGTTCTGGGTCAGCCTGTAACATGCGGGTGAGCACGCCTTCGGTGACTACTTCAATGCGGGTGTTGGTAGAGGTTTTGTTTTCTAAACGAATACGGTAACCCACCGTTTGCCCGACGGCCTCATTTAAACTGCTCGCCATAAAAGTAGCCGCATTTCGGGCGGCCATGCGTCTGGGTTCCAACATAATAATCTTCTGGCCTTGTAGCCAAGGTTCATCCAACAAAGCCAAAGGCACTACTGTGGTTTTACCAGCACCCGGGGCGGCACTGAGTAATACACAGGAATGAGTGTTTAGCTGTTCAAGAAGCTCTGGTAAAACAGTGTGTATAGGTAATGCAGTAGGCATAAAGCGATCAATGTATTATGGTGGGAACTGTATAGTAGCATAGCAACACTAAGTGCTAAGTATGACAAGCGAAGGGGATGGCGATGGCAGATGATCAGATCATCGATTTTAATCAAGCGGCGAAAAAACATCAGCACAAGCGTGTTAATGATGAAAAAGATGCCAAGTTTGACGACATGCGTGCTCGCTTTGAAAAAGTTTTACCAACCAAAGCAACGCCAGTAAAAGATTATTTAAAAAAGAAACGTGCTAGAAAAGCGGGTAAGCAATGATCGCAGACCACGAGCAGCCGTATTTACTACGATGTATTGAATTAGCCAAAGAAGCATTAGACGCTGGTGACCAACCTTTTGGTTCGGTTCTAGTCAATGCTGAAGG
>Ga0209075_1001974_pt1 | contig 18710 bp, 19 predicted proteins | sample Stecom2011_FD_187523 | JGI IMG/M metagenome (GOLD analysis project Ga0209075, IMG submission 187523) | Agricultural soil microbial communities from Utah to study Nitrogen management - Steer compost 2011 (SPAdes) (version 2) | ecosystem: Environmental > Terrestrial > Soil > Agricultural land...
TGGCAAAGGATTTCAATAATTTTCTTCGTGTTTCTCGGGGCTGAATCACCTCATCGACAAAGCCACGTTGTGCGGCAATAAACGGATTGGCAAATTTCTCTGCGTATTCTGCTTCTTTTTCCGACAACTTTAACTCCGGATTTTCTGCTGCAGCAATTTCTTTTCTAAAGATAATTTCACTCGCACCTTTGGCACCCATTACGGCAATTTCGGCTGTAGGCCAAGCAAAGTTCATATCGGCACCGATGTGCTTGCTGTTCATCACATCGTACGCGCCACCATAGGCTTTTCGCGTAATAACGGTAACTCGCGGCACCGTAGCTTCGCTAAGTGCATAAAGTAATTTGGCTCCGTTTAGAATGATTCCGTTCCACTCCTGATCCGTGCCAGGCAAGAATCCTGGAACGTCCACCAAAACGAGTAATGGAATGTTGAAGCAATCGCAAAAACGTGTGAAACGCGCTCCTTTTTTAGAGCTATCCACATCGAGAACGCCCGCCAAACTCATCGGTTGGTTAGCGACAATCCCAATACTTCTTCCACCCAGTCGGGCAAATCCAACAATGATATTATCGGCGTAATCCTTATGCACTTCGAAAAAGGAATCCGTATCGATTATTCCATCGATTACTTCGTGCATATCATAAGGTTTGGTCGATGAACTCGGGACAATATCTTCCAGCTGGTCACGGTATTCTTCCTCGAGTTCATACGGAAGCTTAGCGGTAGTTGTTTTATTGTTCTGCGGAATATAACTCAACAATGTTTTCACTTGTTCCAAGCACACAATATCGTTAGCAGCCGTAAAATGCGTTACGCCACTTTTGGTTGCGTGGGTTTTTGCGCCTCCCAACTCTTCGGAAGTGACGGTTTCGTTGGTCACGGTTTTCACCACATTTGGTCCGGTTACGAACATATAACTGCTGTCTTCCACCATCAAGGTGAAGTCTGTCATGGCTGGCGAATACACGGCTCCTCCAGCACAAGGTCCCATAATGGCCGAAATCTGTGGCACTACCCCAGAAGCTTGGACATTTCGGTAAAAAATATCGGCATATCCCCCTAGCGAACGAACGCCTTCTTGGATGCGCGCACCACCGGAATCATTTAAGCCAATGATCGGCGCTCCAACGCGCATGGCGTGATCCATAATTTTACATATCTTCTCGGCGTGGGTTTCGGAAAGTGAGCCTCCAAAAACGGTGAAATCCTGAGCGTACACATATACCATGCGCCCGTTTACGGTTCCATAACCCGTTACAACGCCATCGCCGTAATAGACTTCATCTTGCATGCCAAAATCCGTGGTACGATTTGTCACCAACATGCCCATTTCTTCAAAAGAACCTTCATCTAAAAGATATTCGATACGTTCTCTTGCCGTGAGCTTTTTCTTTTCATGCTGACGTGCTATGCGTTTTTCTCCCCCACCTTTTTTGGCTTCGGAAATAAATTTCTGGAGGTTTTTATTATTATCACTCATAAATAAGCTGTCGTTAAATCTGTGTCGTTACTATTTTACTAAAAATCTTGAAGTTCGCTACCTCTTATTTTGGCAACTTTAGTTTTTCTACATCCTTCAAGTACTGATATAAAACAAAATGTGCCGCTGCCCGCGCTTCCTGCTCGTGTATCGCGGTTGCTTTTTCTTTGGAATAGTATTTCGTTATAAAATTGGTGTCGAAATCTCCTTTTCGGAATGCCTCATGCTCAAAGACAAATTTACCAAACGAAAGTGTGGTGTTCACCCCTTCGATGTGGTAGTCTGCAATGGCATCAATCATCCGTTGCATCGCTTCAGCTCGCGTATTACCGTAGGTGATTAATTTCGACAACATTGGGTCGTACTGAATCGGCACTTGCATTCCTTCTGTATATCCGCTATCAACACGAATATGCTCCCCTTTTGGTTCGCGATACCCAGCTAGCGTGCCCACGCTTGGCATAAAATTATCTAACGGGTCTTCGGCATACACCCGGAGTTCGAAAGCGTGACCTTTCAAGGCGATATCTTCTTGCGAGAAAGCGAGTTTCTCACCTTGGGCCACCTTGATCTGCTGTTCTACTAAATCCAATCCGGTGATTAATTCCGTTACTGGATGTTCCACTTGAAGACGTGTATTCATCTCTAAAAAGTAGAAGTTGCGATTTTCATCCATCAGAAATTCTACCGTTCCAGCCCCTATGTAGTCGCACGCTTTGGCTACTTTAATGGCAGCTTCGCCCATTTCGCGACGTTTTTCATCGGTTAATAGGGCCGATGGCGCTTCTTCAATCACTTTTTGATGGCGGCGTTGGATGCTACATTCACGCTCAAAAAGATGCACGACATTTCCATGGGTATCTGCCAACACTTGAATTTCGATATGGCGAGGGGAAGTGACGAATTTCTCGATAAATACCGCCCCATCACCAAAGGCATTTTCCGCTTCGCTAATGGCCCGCTTCATCTGATCTTCAAACTCCTTCTTGTTTTCTACAATCCGCATTCCTTTTCCACCTCCACCTGCTGCAGCTTTAATGAGGATTGGGAATCCAATTTCTCCTGCTATTTTCTTAGCGTCTTCAATATCTGTAATGGCTTTGTCTGTTCCTGGCACCATCGGGATATCGTATGCCAACACCGCTTCCTTTGCAGCTAATTTATTCCCCATAACGCGGATAGCATGTGCTTTCGGACCGATAAAAATCAATCCCTCCTGTTCTACCTTCTCGGCAAAATCAGGATTTTCGCTCAAAAATCCATAGCCAGGATGAATGGCATCTACGTTTAATTCTTTAGCGATAGCGATGATTTTATCACCCAACAGATAGGATTCATTTGGAGAAGGCGGTCCGATGCAAATGGCCTGATCGGCAAATTGCACGTGAGGCGCATCTCTATCGGCTTCGGAATAAACGGCAACGGTTTTAAGCCCCATACTTCGGGCGGTTTTCATGATTCGCAGGGCAATTTCACCTCTATTTGCTACAAGTATTTTATTGATCATCTCTTTCAAATTCGATTAGTAATTTACCTTTTTCAACCGTGTCTCCAACGGCAACTGTCACCGACTTTACAACGCCGTCACGCGGTGCCGTTAGCGCATTTTCCATCTTCATCGCTTCCAAAACACACAGGTAGTCGCCTTCTTTAACCGCATCGCCTTCCGCTACCTGTACTTCCAAAATAATTCCAGGCATAGGTGCATACACCTCATCGGAAACCGAACTGCTTCCTAAAGACAGCCCCATTTCTTTGATGAGCTGATCTAACGGTGTTTCGATAGCCACTTGAAAGATTTGACCGTTCAGTTTTACCGTATAATTTCTATCGATATAATTTCGGTCTACGATTTCTATTGAATAAGATTCCAGCTCGTACACAAGATGGGCTTCTTTGTCGGAAAGCGATAACACATCTAAATCCTTCACGCTAGAAGAAGCAAGGGCGAAGTCCTGCTCCCCATCTACGAGCAATCGATATTTTTGGTCCATAAATTTAAATTTCAGCTAAGTTAATAGTTTGAAAGAAAAGTGAAAGACGGAATGCAACTTTCTTTTTGAGCATGACATGAATTTCACCGTCATACAGCTTCAATCGCTAATTATTATCTAAATCCATCTTTTTAACGGTTCTCTTGATTTATTTTTAATAATTTAACTCGAAATTTTGCCACTACACGCATTTTGAATTTTAAAAAACAATCACTTATGAAAATTACATACGGTATTATTTTAATGTCCCTTATCTCGTTGAGTTGCAAACAAATATCCGATCAGGATATTGCTGTTGTTCAACCCGATAAGAACTATGAAGTGGAACAGGTCATCGAGGGCCTCACGATTCCGTGGGGCATGGTTTGGTTGCCTGATGGCAGCATGCTCATCACGGAGAAATCGGGAGCATTATATCATTTTAAAAATGATGAGAAAATCGAGATTCAGAATCTTCCTGAAGTTTATGATCACGGACAAGGTGGGCTGCTCGATATTGCGCTTCATCCCAACTATGCTACCAATAAGTGGATTTATATGACATATGCCTCTAAAAAAGGTGATGAAGAAGGTGGAAACACGGCGCTTATTCGATGTAAGTTAAATGGAAATGCGCTAACTGATATCGAAATGCTCTATAAGGCCGACCCGAATACCACAGCTTCCGGACATTTTGGTTCGCGCATTGCGTTCGACAATCACGGATTCGTATATTTTTCAATTGGCGATCGTTTTGAACGTGACGAAAATCCGCAAGACATCACGCGTGATGGCGGAAAAATCTACCGCTTGCACGACGATGGCAGCATTCCGGAAGACAACCCGTTTTATAACGAACCCTATGCCAAGAAGGCCATTTACACGTACGGGAACCGGAATCCTCAAGGGATGGTAAAACATCCTGAAACAGGTGAAATTTGGATGCACGAACACGGCCCAAAAGGAGGCGACGAAATAAACATCGTGAAAAAAGGCGCCAACTACGGCTGGCCTGTTGTTTCTTATGGAATTAATTACGACGGCACCGTACTAACCGAAGAGACTTCCCGACCGGATATGGAACCGCCCTTGTATTATTGGGTGCCCTCCATCGCGCCGTGCGGTATGGATTTCGTTACAGGCGACAGATATCCCAACTGGAAAAACAAATTGCTCGTGGGGTCACTCAAATTTGGATACGTAGAATTATTGACTTTGAAAGGCGAAAAAGTAACCAAACGCCAAAAGTTAGCCGATGGTATCGGACGGGTGAGAAATGTAAAAATGGGCCCAGACCACCTGATTTATATCGCTGTTGAAGGACGTGGTATTTTTCGGATTATACCTGAATAATATCCGTGCCAAACAACGTCAGCTATAGCTTCAAAGAAACCTATTGCTTCGCTTTTTTACGCTTTCTGAAGGAACTATACGCAAACCATATTCCAAGGGCGACTAGAAAATACACCAAATAAGAAACGGGTTTTCCACTGCCTCCAACGGTAGTAAATACGCGTTCCCAACGCACTTTTTTGTTGATGCCGTCCCAGCTCATCCAAATAAAGACCGGTTTTCCAACCACGTGGTTATAGGGCACAAATCCCCATGTTCTGGCATCTTCACTATTGTTACGGTTGTCTCCCATCATCCAATAGTAATCCATCTTAAACGTGTATTCCGTAAGGGGCTCACCATTTAGCAGGACTTCGGTGCCGCGTTGCGTAATCGTGTTGTCTATGCCCAATTCGCTACCTTCATATACTTCGATGATGCGTTTATAAAACGGGATGGATTCATTGGTAATCGCCACTGTTTTTCCTTCCTCTGGAATGTATAGGGGCCCCATAAAGCTATTATTCCAAGAATAGCGCTTGTCGTAAGGGAATACTGTTGGGTTCCACTCGCCTTCGTTTTTAAAATTAAAACGGGTTACACTCTCCACATTCGGATGGTTTTTTAGCATCTGCGCCGATTCTTCCGAAATAGCAGCAAACAAATAAGTGTTGTTCTGATAGTCGTACCCATCGGTGATGTCGTACCGATTTACGAGCATCTGTGGATTTAACGGCGCATTGGTTTGAACGAGATACGAAAATTGAATTTTTGCGCGATCTGGGAGGTCATTCTTTTCTCCGTTGATATATACGACCCCATCTTTGATTCTGAGGGAGTCGCCAGGAATACCAACGCAGCGCTTTACATAATTCGATTTTTTGTCGATGGGTTTGTAGTGATATTTTCCGTCGCCGAATTGATGAAACGCGTTTACGGTATCGGTTGGCCAGTTAAACACGACTATGTCGTTACGTTTAATTTTTTGAAATCCTGGCAGGCGCACATACGGTATTTGCGGCTCGGGCAAATACGATTTTTTACGCACCACAGGAATGGTGTCGTGGGTCATCGGCACCGAAACAGCGGTCATCGGCAAGCGCGCTCCGTAGTGGAACTTACTCACGAAAAGGAAATCTCCTACCAACAAGGTCTTTTCCAACGACGACGTCGGAATCGTAAAAGGCTGCATGATATATGCGTGCACTATCGTTGCCGCAACTACTGCAAAGAGAATGGAGCTCACCCACTCACCCGTGGATGTCGTTGGTTTTAAACTCCTGTCTTTAATGTGGGTTACGTCTTGGGTATAATTAATATAGAAGATATAAAGTCCGAAAGTAACCAATACTAAAATGGTGTCGGCCGTGGATTTCCGACCAAAACTTCGCAGCGTTTCTACCCAAATCACTGGAAACATAACAAGGTTTACAATTGGCACAAAGAGTAGGATCGTCCACCACCACGGTCTGTTGATTATTTTCATCAACACAATGGCATTGTACACAGGAATCGCAGCTTCTATCGGCTTTCTACCTGCTTTTTGATACAATTTCCACGTACCCGCAAAATGGATTAACTGAACGATCAAGAAAAAAATAAACCAAGCTGTCCAAGTCATAATAATATTGTTTGATAATTTGTTATTTCATTATTGGCGGTTATCCCTCCTACGCTAAAGCTTCGGAAGGGCAGGCGGTTGGCGGTTATCAGTTGGCGGTTTCAAGCCTTAAAAACATTGACCTTTTTTTAGATTTAACCTCATACTTCGTACCCCGCCCCATCAACGTCACACCTCATCGTCTCACCTCTAAAAACTCACCACTCCCTTCCTACAATTTCGTTTTCAATTTCGATTTCATTCTCACCCCACCCCTAACACGTCTTTCATCGTAAAAACACCTTTTTTATCCAAAAGCCATTCGGCAGCAAAAATAGCACCTTTTGCAAATCCTTCACGGGAATGTGCTTCATGTTTTAATGAAATCGTATCGATGTCGCTTTTATATTCCACAACATGAGTTCCTTTTACATCGTTTTCTCGTATGGCAGTGATTTTTAATGTGTCTTCGTCATCGCCTTCTCCTTCCAAGTGCCAATCTGTTTTATCGCTGTGTTCCAGCACAGATTCTGCCAAACTTATCGCTGTGCCACTTGGGGCATCTTTCTTTTCCGTATGATGAATTTCTTCAATAGCCACATCGTATTCTCTCCATTGCTTCATCAGTTTTGCCGCGTATGCATTGATGCTGAAAAACAAATTGACCCCGACGCTAAAATTAGACGCGTATATAAAACTTCCGTTTTGTTCTTCACATAGTGCCTCCATTTCATCGTAATGGGCCAACCAACCCGTTGTTCCGGAAACAATTGGAATTCCCATCTTGAGAACTTTCGTAATATTGGCTACGGCAGCTTCGGGCACTGAAAATTCGATAGCCACATCGGCATCTTCTAACTGTCCCTTAGAAAAATCGCTACTGCTTCTATACACCACTTGGTGGCCTTTTGCCTCAGCAATTTCCTCAATTATCTTGCCCATTTTTCCGTATCCCAAAAGTGCTATTTTCATGGTTCTAAATTTTAGGAATGTTTTTTAAGCGTATTGTTGGTATTCTTCCCATAACTCCTGTTTTCATTACCAGCGATACGTCAGCAGCAGTCCGTATTGTGTTTTTGCATAGATTGGATCGGATTCCAGCATCGGCGTTATGCTCAAATCTTCCAACATTTCATATTGTTGTAGGTGCGCATCTACGTTGGCATCGACAATGTTCAGCAAGTAAAATCCCAACGTCACCATCAGGCTCAAACTCTTATTTTTTTGTGCCGATCGTTGGGCGTTAATCAACCGATCGTTAGAGATCAATGGCTCTGATCCGTTGCCATAGAATTCGTCGTCGGTATATCCGGCAAGTCGTCTTTTATACGCATCGCGAAACCGGTTGTAGTCTTTGTTGTTTCGGTTATAAAAATAGATTCCCCCAGCCATGCCGCCGTAAATGATGGGTATTTTCCAATATTTTTTATTTTGAACTTGTCCCAACCCAGGAATTAGCGCCGAGTAAAAAGCTGCTCGTGCGGGCGCCAACGGATCGTATTCGGGCATGTCGATTTGCTTTTCTTCGATGACCAAAGGTGCATCTTTAGCGATCATCAAAGAATCTCTTTCCTGTGCAGAAACGGAGAAGCACAGGAATAGGAAAAGTATATGGAGGTACTTATTTCTCACTTTTGATTACCCTGAGGATTCGATCGAATTCTTTTTCATTTTTAAACGAAACCACCAGCTGTCCCTTCCCCGATTTGGTCACTTTTACATTCACAGGAGTTTCTAAAATATCGGAAAGTTCCTTTTTTGCTTTCTTTGCAAACGGTGGGATTTCAGGTTTTTTTGGAGCCGATTTATCCCTCGGATTTTTCAATTCGCGAACCAAAGCTTCCGTCTCTCGAACCGATAGGTTGTCAGTCAGAATTTTTTGATAGATATCCAACTGATCGCTGAGATCGTCGATATTTATCAAAGCTCTTCCGTGTCCCATCCCGATAAAACCGTCGCGCATTCCGGTTTGAATGATCGGATCCAATCGCAACAATCGCAAGTAGTTGGCAATTGTTGAACGGTTTTTTCCAACGCGCTCGCTCAGTTCTTCTTGGGTTACTTCAATCTCTTCGATTAAGCGGTGATAGGAAAGAGCAATTTCTATCGGATCTAAATCTTGTCGCTGAATGTTTTCAACCAACGCCATTTCCAGCGATTCTTGGTCGTTTGCAATCCGGATGTATGCTGGGATTGTCTCTAAACCGACCATTTTCGAAGCGCGATAGCGTCGCTCGCCACTGACCAATTGGTATTTATTGAATTCTAATTTTCGAACCGTAATCGGCTGGATGACACCCAACTCTTTGATAGACGAAGCCAATTCGCGAAGCGACTCCTCATTAAAGCTCGTGCGGGGCTGAAACGGATTCACTTCAATACTCTCCAATTCCAACTCGACGATATTGCCCACCACCTTATCGGCATTTTTATCTGATGCCGATTTAATATCATTTGCCGGATCCTTCAGCAATGCTGAAAGTCCGCGTCCCAACGCCTGTTTTTTGGTTGCTTTCGCCATTTATTCTTTCTCGTTTTTAGTTATTAACTCGTCAGCCAAACTTAAGTAATTATTTGCACCTCTGCTCGCTGCATCATAACTGATTATACTTTCGCCATAGCTTGGGGCTTCACTTAAACGCACATTTCGCTGAATGATTGTTTTAAAAACCATTTCGTCAAAATGCCGTTTTACCTCATCGACCACTTGATTGGAAAGTCGCAAACGCTGATCGTACATCGTCAGCAACAGCCCTTCGATATCCAGGTTTTGATTGTGGATGCGCTGCACACTTTTTATCGTGTTCAACAACTTCCCAAGCCCTTCCAACGCAAAATATTCACATTGAATCGGGATGATTACCGAATCTGCAGCCGTGAGGGCGTTAAGCGTTAGCAAACCGAGCGAAGGCGCACAATCGATTAAAATATAATCGTATTCCGCTTTTAATTGATCGATGGCATTTTTGAGCATGTATTCTCGATTTTCGATATCGACGAGCTCAATTTCCACAGCCACCAAATCGATGTGTGCGGGAATGATTTCCAAATTGGGCGATGTGGTGGTCAGAATCGTATCCGCTGCCGCCACACTGTGGTCCAGCAACTGATAGGTGCCCACTTGCACGTTCTCAACATCAATTCCTAAGCCCGAAGTGGCATTTGCTTGCGGATCGGCATCGATTAACAATACCTTCTTTTCCAATACTCCAAGTGCCGCTGCCAAGTTTATGGAAGTAGTGGTTTTCCCCACGCCTCCTTTTTGGTTTGCAATTGCAATAATCTTACCCATTATATGTCTTTGAATTCGAAATCGAATTCGAAAGTAAACCGATGGTTTTCGGATTAAATCGAATTCGATATATTTATTTGTTCCTTAATTTTCTGTTATCCTTTTTTGCTTCGTATCATCTGTTCGAGCATGTCCCACATTTGTTCTGGAACTTGATCTAAAAGGTTAAACTGCCCTGCGCCTTGCATCCATTCTCCACCGTCTATCACGATAACTTCGCCATTGATATAGGCAGAAAAATCAGACACCAAATACGCCGCCAAATTAGCGAGTTCTTGGTGATCGCCAACGCGTTTAAGCGGTACTTTTTTCGCCAAATCGAATTTTTCCTTTAAATCGCCTGGCAACAAGCGATCCCACGCTCCTTTTGTCGGGAAAGGCCCTGGGGCAATCGCGTTGAACCGCATGCCGTATTTTGCCCATTCCACCGCTAACGAGCGCGTCATGGCCAAAACACCAGCTTTTGCCGTAGCACTTGGCACCACATAAGCAGACCCGGTAAAGGCGTAGGTTGTTACAATATTCAGTACCGTTTTATTGGTTTCCTTTTTATCTATCCAATGTTTTCCAAAAGCCAACGTACAGTTTTTAGTGCCTTTTAGAACAATATCGATAATTGTATCGAACGCATTGGCCGACAGTCTTTCGGTAGGCGAAATGAAATTCCCTGCAGCGTTGTTCAACAAAACATCTACAGTTCCAAACTTTTCAACCGATGCCGCAACCATCGCTTCCACTTCGTCGTAGTTTCTAACATCGCAACGCACGGGCAAGACCGTTCCGCCAGTTTTGGCTTCCAACTCTTCCTGAACGGTTTTGAGTTTATCCAGGTTTCGGGAGGTAATCACTACCTGAGCGCCTAATTCCAAAAAATAAGTGGTCATCGCTTTTCCAAGCCCACTACCACCACCTGTAACTACAATTGTCTTTCCTTTCAGAGCGTCGTCGCGCAACATTTTTTTCGTGTAATCCATAAATATAAAGTAAGATGTAAAAATACGTATTATTGTTTTAAACAACCATGCAATCTGCTTGGGAGTTATGCACAATTCGAAAATAAGAATGCCATTGCTCCCGTATACCAAGCTAAGGATACAAAATTTTCGATGCTGTTGCCATGTCATAAAATCTTCCTAATCAGGCAAGCTATTTGCAGGTTATCTACATATTATAATCTAAAACATGTTATCATGAAGAACTTATTCTTATTTCATTTGTTTTTACTTTTTAGTGTTTCCGTTTTTTCACAAACAACATTCTCAAAAGACGCCTGGGGAAACACGGTTGAAAAAGATGCACGCGGACGAACCGAAGCCACCTATAGCGAAGACGCCTGGGGCAATACCGTAAAAAAGGATTCTCGCGGCCGGACCGAAGCCACGTATAGCGAAGATGCCTGGGGAAACACCGTCAAAAAAGATGCACGAGGAAGAACCGAAGCCACCTACAGCGAAGACGCATGGGGCAACACGGTAAAAAAAGATGCGCGCGGAAGAGTGATTGGCACCTATTCCAAAGATGCGTGGGGCAATACGGTTTATACACCTAGGGAGTAGTGGGGAGATTTATGGGAAATCGAAATCGAAATCGAAATCGAAAACGAAAACGAAACTAATCCGTCTTCAAAAAAAATTGTTGCATATAAAAATCCGTGAAAATCTGCGTGAAACCTGTGGAGCGAATGGCTTTTTTATCAGATGAAGCTGCAATTGAAACTGAAAAATCCGCGAAAATCCGCTACATCCGTGTTATCCGCGTTCCATATAAATTCGTAAAATCCTGCGTAAAACCGAGCGAGCTTTTGGGCGACTTGGAGACTTGGAGACTTGGAGTCAAGGGGGAATTGCGGTAAGAGCTATAACTGAAAGCAGCCTAGAGTATTTAAAGAAAGAAAAAATAGATGGGCAAGACGGAGCAGGAAATATGATTTACGAAGTACGAATTGAAAGTACGAAGTATGAAGTAATAGGGTGTGGCGTTTTCCAAAAATAAAAGGCAACCTTATTCAAGCATGCTCAAACCGACAACCGCCAACTGACACCCGCCATCACCCGTTTTGATAAATATAAATCTCCGTAGCGCCCAGGCCGTATTTTTGATAGTCGGCGTCGAAGAATTCGATGTTTTCATAGCGTCGGAACAACGTATAGAGTTCTTCCCGCAATACGCCTTCGCCCACCCCGTGGATAAATACGACCGATTGCCATCGGTTGCCAATAGCTCGGTCTAATTGGCGTTGGGCTTCTGCCATTTGAATGTTTAGAATGTCGAAATTTGAAAGGCCTTTGGTGCTGGGAATCAAATGATGAATGTGTAAATCGACTTCAAGCACGTGCTCTTTTCTTTTCTTCGATTTTTTAAGCGGTGACTTTCTTCGATCCGGACCTTCTTTTTCCGAAATCACCGTTGCCACATCCATTGCTGTTAATTCATGCATGCTTAAGGAATCGTCGATTACGACCAGTTCGTGGGCCATAAAATCGAATTCGAAACCATCGGGAGACACGATCGTCACGCGACCATTTTGCATCGCCGTGACCACCCCCGAAAGTGCGTCGTCTAAAACCGAAACTGTATCTCCTATTTTCATTTCGAGTGCAAAACTAAAGAAAATTTATATTGTAAATAGCATTCCAACCACTTTCAACAATCAAGCAGATACTACAAACGCTATCAACAAAGTCAAAAAAACAGCTTACGCAGCATCTATTATAGGCTAAAAACTTTCAAAGTTTTATCCAGTTTTCAAGTTTTAACTTGGATTTTCTTCTTAAATTTATGTTTTTAGCCGACATTTGTCAGTTACGCAATGGGGGATTCTTATAAATACAAACAACTATGAAAAATATACTACTCGGAGCTGCACTTTTATTGGCCGCAAACGGCGCGTTTGGACAATTGACAGTAAAACCTACAAGCAATGGAGATCCATCGTATATATATGTCAAAGATCAAGTGGTTTATGTAGAGAAAGCTATCAACCTAACGGTTAACAATGATGCAGATTTTGATGCAAGTATTTATCTCAGAGACGGAGGCCAATTGATTCAAGGGGACCATCCAACTTCTTCCACCAACTCAGGCAATGGCTATCTTTCTGTACAGCAAAAAACCAAACCCACTAATGCGTATGCCTATTACCACTGGGCTTCTCCCGTTGGAGATTCAGAAACCCATGGAGGAAGCTCTGGAAATATTAACTTCGGAATCAACAGTGTGTACGAAGCTTTAGGGACACCTAGTGGGCCTGGCGATGATGCTGATTTAGCCATAGGCACAAGAGCTCGTAAAGCGGATATTACACCGAATAGAAATGGATATAACAAGCCTAACCTAACGATTTCAACCCGTTGGCTATACACACGTCGTTTCCCGAGAACCGAAGAAGAAGCAGCTTATCAAAGAATAGACTCCATTAGCATTGTCCCTCCAGGATTTGGTTTTACGATGAAAGGGGTGCGTCAAGGAGCAAATACCCAACCAAATGAGTGGAGAAATGGTGATGTAAACCCTGATTGGGAGCAACGTTACGAATTCCGTGGTAGACCGAATAGTGGGACTTTTCATATTCCCGTTCAAGGGCCACAACATGGTAGTAATCCAACCAATCCTTTTAATGTATTAGCTAGGATGACTTTAGCTGGGAATCCCTATCCCTCCGCGTTAGATTTGAACTGGGTTTTTCATGATAATGCAGCTTTAGATGCCTTTTATTATTACGATGCGGATCGCTCTGTAGGAAGTCATTTCTACAGCGACAAGCCATATGGTTTTGCAGTATGGATTCCTGGCACATCTTCACGAGATCCTGGGTTAACACATTTGGGGTTCTATACAGATGCAACCTTCTACATATGGGACAAGTTTGGAGCTTATACAAATCCAACCGGAACCCCTTCTTCAAATACTCCTGATGCAACCCGTATTGCCCCCATCGGGCAGGGCATCATGTTTATAGGAAACACAACATCAGAAACCAATGTTCAGGTTAAAAACTCACACCGCAGATTTATTAAAGAGGGTACGTATTCTGTTTTCCACAAACCTGCTCCTAACGGCGGAAATCTGACGCAGGCTAATGTTGAAGGTGGCGACAGTAACGGATCAAGCTGGTCGCATTCTGCTACTGAAATAGCTGATACCAGAACACCACAACTGCGCCTCTATGTAGTTTTTGACGATGCATTGACACGCGATTTATTGTTGGCTTTTGACAACGAAGCTACGGATGGCTTCGACAGAGGTTTTGATGCGCCAAGCCCTTTAGGAATGGAATCTGATGCGTTCTACCCCATTATGAAAGATGGTGAACTTAGACCTTTTGTCATCAACGGAACAAACTACAACCAAGATAAACGCATCCCCGTTGCTTTTACCTTAGACGAACAGCGTAAAATCAATGTGATGGTCGCAGAGGAAATCAGAAAACCGTACCGCGAAGTGTTTTTATACGACAGTTACGAACACCGCTATTGGGTGTTGAACCAAGAAGAGCTTAGAGGGATTTCTTTTAACCTCCCAGCTGGGGATTACTTGGATCGGTTCTATATCTGTTTCGACAGAAGTACATTCCAAACCCCGATAGCACCGTTCCGTCCTGAAGATGTTTCAACTTTCAAAGCGCAAGTGGACGTGTTTCAGAACAACCCAAACCACCAATTGGAAATCAAAAATCCGTATAACTACAACATCACGTCGATGAATATGTTCGACATGACGGGTAAATTGGTGATTGCTGAAAAAAACTTGGGCGAAAGAGGCCACTACAGTTTCCCTACTGGGAACTTGAGCGACGGCGTTTACATCGTAAAAATGACAACCGACACCGACATGCAGGTGGACTACAAAGTGGTTGTTATGAACCGATAACCTCATGCGATTTTTAAGTCTTGATGATTTCCTGCTGCCTTGTGTCAACAAAGCCATCTTCGGGATAGAATGCATGGGTTGTGGTATGCAACGTTCGTTAGTCCTATTGGTTTCGGGCGAATTTGGTGCCGCCTTTAAGATGTTTCCAGCTATATACAGCCTTCTCCTACTCCTATTGGTGGTGGGACTGAATTTCTTTGTGAAATTTAAATATGCGTACCACATTAAAATGGCACTCATTCTTCTCAATGGCGCTATTATCGTTGCGAGCTATTTCTTTAAAGTCAAAGGTTATTTCTAAACATCTTTTTTGATTCCTCAATAAATTGTACGTTATTCTCATTTATTTAGGAAGCATTGCTTACTTTTAACAACCAACCAAATCAAACACTATGGAATCAATTCAATATCAACCAGAAAAACTACCAAAATCAACTGGCATTTTAGTCCTTGGAATCCTCTCTATTGTTTTCTCATTATGTTGCGTGGGATTCTTAGGAGTTATTTTCGCGATTATCGCCCTTGTTATGGCCAGTTCAGCAACGGCAATGTATAACGCTGAACCAGAACGCTACACTGGATATTCCAATGTAAAAACCGGAAAGGTACTGGCAATTATAGGTCTAATTATTAGCATAATAACTATCCTAATTACCGTGTATTTCTTTTCGACCATAGGATATGAAGGTATCTTAGAAATGCAAGAAGAAATGTTGCGAGATTTAGAAGGTGTATAAAACGGAATCTGTCTGTTCTTCACAACAACTTGGAAGACTAAAAAAGACCCAATCATAAAATTTGATTGGGTCTTTTTAATTAGAAAAATCTATTATTTTTGCGTTTTTTGAAAATAAGATTTCAAGAGACGCCGTTGAAATATCTTAATACCAGTCTGCGTGTTCTTTCTGAGAACCTAAGTAAACTGCAAGACCAATATTTAGGTTGACATAGCCACCTACTTGCGATGCATAATCGCTAGACATTAAGATACCACTGTAGGAGTAATGTTGTTTTGGGTTAATGATATAGGAAGCATCTAAAAATATCGAAAAACGTTCACTCAATTTACGCTGTGGTGTAAGACCGACGATAATAGTTCCCATTCTATCTACTTTCCCTTGAATTGTTGAGGGACTTGAGAAGGTAAGCCCTGCTCCTGCATGGAAAAGAATTCCGTTCTTCTCCACAAAACGCGGGCCCATATTAAATAAATCACCAAGGTTTACAACACCTTCAACTCCAACACGTGTAAACATATTATTCAAATCTGTATGATCATAATAACTACCGCTACCTTCTTCTCCCGCATCAAATTTATTAGTCCCAAAATGGGCTTTTATTCCATACGTCGGACTGATCATATAGCGCACTGATGCTTGAAATTGCTGAAATCCAGAATAATCCCCATCATCTATTAAATCTGTTGGCGTTATTGGAATATGCATTCCCCCAGAAACTTCTATAGAAAATTTATTGAAATCATTCAGTCTCTGACCAAATACCGAAGTTGATAGAATAAGTGAAAAAACTACCAATATAAATAGTTGTAATTGATGTTTCATGTTTAGTTTGTTTTAATTGTTGGCTTAGTTATTTATAATCTTTTAAAGAATTAATTTTACTTAATTTTGAATTAACAAGATGAATACAGGCAATACAAATCTGACCAAATTAACCGTCCTTATAGCTATATTACGTATTTATTTTAAGTTGATTTACTTCCACAAAGATAATTAAATTCTAATGACTTCGCTCAAAAGGCTTGTCTTTGGTGTGCTAGCTCAACGTTAATCTCTGTGATAAACACTCCTAGTTTTTCATCAAAAAAAAGTAGTTTCTTACCTATAGATTTCTATCAGTTTTCAGGATAATTTATAAAGAAGCGTTCTCTGAACATTAAATGTCCTTTATCGATTTGGAGAGGTTGTATCCGGCTTGTCCTTCCAACTATTCAGGCAGCAGAAACTAAAACCAGTCTGCGTGTTCTTTATTCGATCCTAAATAAAAGGCTATCCCTATTCCTAAGTTTGAAAATCCTCCGACAACACTATTCATATCATCGAATCGAACACCACTAAAACTTTGATGTTGCCTTAAATTTACGACGTATGATAGGTCTAAGAACAAAGTAAACCTTTCACTAATTTTACGCTGAGGCTTGAGTCCAACCGTAATAATTCCCATACGGTCAACATTTCCTTCACTAGTGGCAGATTTAGAAAAAGTAAGGCCCGCACCTGCCTGAAAAAGAACAGCATTCTTTTTTGAAAATCGCGGATTAAAATTTAATAAATCACCAAGGTTGACCACCCCTTCCACTCCTATCCGGGTGAAGCTATTGTAAAGATCTACACCTTCGTGTTCTCCTGTTCCCATTTCACCTCCATCGAAGCGATTGAATCCGAGATAGGCCTTTAATCCAAATTCCGGACTTATCATATATCGTCCTGACGCTTCAAACTGATTAAAACCAACATAGGCCGACGTGTTATCCATATGTTCTGTTGGCGTGATGGGGATGTGAATTCCTCCTGAAATTTCTAAAGAGAATTTATTAAAATCTTGAAGTGCTTGCGAAGTGCTTTGAGTCCAAATAAAAATGGAAAAAATCACTAAAATGGGGAGTTTTAATTTCAGTTTCATTGTTGTTTTATTTACTTAAGAATCACTATTTATATGCAGTGTTATAAAATTTATTTCCTTTAAGATCCAATCTAAAGCTTTAGACCCTCGGAAAAATTAGTTGCAAATAAATAGAAAATAAGTGTGCCGTAAAAAATGAAGCCGTACTATTTTTTCGATTTCAATTTAGCGCAAAGACACCCAATGTCTTACAGATTTAGTTTGAAAGTATAAATTGGATATTACGATTCGATTTTGGCGAAAAGTGGCGCTATACCTTAAAATAGACCACACAAGATACGATTGACTATAAGCGTTAACACGTTACATTTAAGACGCACTCAATATCTCTAAACAATAATAATTTCTCAGAATATTTTAATACCAGTCTGCGTGTTCTTTTTCAGAGCCCAAGTAAACAATAAGGCCTATACTTAAATTTGCGAAGCCCCCCATTTTGGCATCTTTGTCTGCGAATCGGATGCCGCTATAAGAGTTATGCTGCTTGAAGTTTATAATATATGATACATCAGCAAATAAAGCCACGCGGCTACTAATTTTACGTTGCGGTGTAATTCCTGCGACGAGGAAGCCCATATGATCCGTATTTCCCGCTATACTTGTAGATGGTTTAGAAAAAATAAAACCTCCTCCACCGTGAACAAGGATATTGTTTTTATCTAGAAATCGCTGATTCATATTAAATAAATCTCCGAGATCGAGGATTCCCTCAATGCCAACACGATTAAAAGTATTGTAAAGTTCCTCCCCCTCGAGCTCACCTGTTCCTACTTCGTCAGCGTCAAAACGATTGTATGCGTAAAAAACTCGAAATCCATATTGGGTATTCAACATATAGCGCCCTGCCAATTGAATCTGCTGCAAACCGACATAATCTCCAGTTTTTACCATATCGGATGGAGCCACAGGAATATGTAACCCTCCAGAAATCTCAAGAGAAAATTTGTTGTATTCCTCGCCTTCCTGTGCCATACTAGATGTCCACAGCATAGATGATAACGCTACTAAAATGAGTAGTTTCAACTGATGGGGAATAGTAAAATTCTGCTTGTATAAATTCATGAGATTTATTTTTAAATATTCAACTAATTATCTATATAATTTTTCTATATCTTTCTTAGTGGGGAAGGGTTAATGCGCCACAAGGCATTGGCTAAAACAAATTAAGATAAATATATTTTATCTCTCTCAATTAAAAGTATAACATTAACATTACTTAACTAAAAATTAAGACTATCGCCTAGTGGCTCTGGCTAAAGCTCAAAATATCAACATAAATATAATTCTTTTAATAAAAAAAGCTGCCGGATTTTACCTGAAATCCAGCAGCTTTTTACCCTTATCTTATTAACTTAAAGTTTCAGGGGGTTTTTCCTAAGTGATGATTTCGCTATTCGAATTCTTTTAAAGTTTTCGTGATAATCGCAATACAGTCTCGGAGTTCGTCTTCGGTCATCACCAACGGAGGCGCGAACCGAATGATATTTCCGTGCGTAGGTTTTGCCAACAATCCATTGT
>Ga0209075_1001975_pt1 | contig 18709 bp, 15 predicted proteins | sample Stecom2011_FD_187523 | JGI IMG/M metagenome (GOLD analysis project Ga0209075, IMG submission 187523) | Agricultural soil microbial communities from Utah to study Nitrogen management - Steer compost 2011 (SPAdes) (version 2) | ecosystem: Environmental > Terrestrial > Soil > Agricultural land...
CCATTCTTAAAGTATCTTCTTTTTTCTTGTATGCACCACCCTCTTCTTTAGAAGCAGCAATAAACTCATTTGCTAAACGCTGAGCCATTGTTTTTTCGTTACGCTTACGAGAGAAAGTAATCATCCATTTCATTGCCAATGACTGCTTTCTTCCTTCACGTACTGGAGTAGGAATTTGGAAAGTAGCCCCTCCTACACGTCTACTTCTTACCTCTACACTAGGAGTAATGTTTTCAATTGCTTTTTTAAACACTTCTAAACCATTCTGGTCCTCTAACTTACTCTCAACGATGTCAATTGCATCATAAAAGATTTTGAAAGAAGTGTTCTTCTTACCGTCAAGCATTAAGTTGTTTACAAACTTTGTTACTTGAACATCATTAAATCTTGGATCTGGAAGGATCTCGATTTTTTTAGCCTTTTTTCTTCTCATGACTTACGTTTTATTTTTTAGGTTTTTTAGTACCATACTTAGAACGACGTTGTGTTCTTCCTTCAACACCCGCAGTATCTTCAGCACCACGAACGATATGATATCGAACACCAGGAAGGTCTTTTACTCTTCCCCCTCGAACCAATACCATCGAGTGTTCTTGAAGGTTGTGACCCTCTCCACCGATGTAAGCATTGACTTCCTTACCATTTGTTAAACGTACCCTAGCTACTTTTCTCATAGCTGAGTTTGGCTTCTTAGGTGTAGTGGTGTACACACGTACACATACTCCTTTACGCTGCGGACAAGAGTCAAGTGCTGCTGACTTGCTTTTTCTCACCGGCGCTGTTCTTCCCTTGCGCACTAACTGTTGTATAGTTGGCATATTTTTACATTAAATTTTTACAATAAATAATTACCTCAAAAATACTTTGAGGGGTGCAAAAATAAATATTTAATTTTAGAATCCAATAGATATTGAAGAAAAGTTTCTGATTTTAACAAAGATATGTTCATTAATAATTTTTAAACGGCTTTCAGAAGGATTATTCTTCACAATAAAAAAACAAAATCAACTCGGAAATAATAACAAAATGTGGAGCTGATAAAAATTATTAAAATTAGGCTTTAAACTTTTTTCAACATCAAAGATAATAGAATTAAAAAAAATGAAAGCTAACAATTCATAAAACTTCATATCAAGCATTAGTCATTGTCATTTTCTCAAAATATTTTTGCTTCTCCAATCAAAAAGAAAAGAGATTTTAAAAAGATACAACACATCGAAGTATCTTTTATATCTTTGTTCTCATGGAGTATTTAGACGGATTAAACGAGAGTCAACGCATAGCAGTTGAGCATATTGACGGCCCAATGATGGTTATCGCTGGAGCGGGTTCTGGAAAAACAAGAGTCCTAACCTATAGAATTGCACATCTACTGCGAAACAATGTTGATTCATTTAGCATACTTGCGCTAACTTTCACCAATAAAGCAGCCAAAGAGATGAAGGAGCGTATCAATTCAATTGTAGGAGGTAACGAGTCCATGAACATTACGATGGGGACATTCCACTCTGTATTTGCAAGAATATTACGATATAATGCCGACAAGTTAGGATATCCCTCTAACTTCACAATTTATGACACCCAAGATTCTCGAAGTCTTATAAAAATGATCGTAAAAGAATTCGGATTAGATGAAAAGGTATACAAACCAAATGCTGTGCATGGAAGAATTTCCAGCGCGAAAAACAATTTAATTTCTCCTGCTTCTTACGAGGCAAATGCTGAAATCGTAGGAGAGGATAGAATGTCTAGAAAACCTGAAATATTTAGAATTTATAAGGAATATGCTAAAAGATGCTTTCAAGCTGGAGCTATGGATTTTGACGACCTACTCTATCAAACCAACGTTTTACTAAGAGACTTCCCTGATGTACTGCACTTTTATCAACAGAAGTTTAAGTATATCCTTGTAGATGAGTATCAAGACACCAACTACTCTCAATATCTTATAGTTAAGAAGTTAGCAGCAGTTTATGAAAACATTTGTGTGGTAGGGGATGATGCACAAAGTATTTATTCTTTCCGAGGAGCAAATATTGAAAACATACTCAATTTCAAAAAGGACTATCCTGATTATAAGCTTTTCAAATTAGAACAAAACTACAGAAGCACAAGTAATATTGTCGACGCTGCAAACAGCATTATAAAGCGAAATAAAGACCAGATTAAAAAAGAGGTTTGGACATCTAATTCGGAAGGAAGTAAAATCAATATTATTCGCTGTTTAACAGATAATGAAGAAGGACGTGTAATTACCAACAGAATATCTGACATTAAGGAAAGAGAAGGCGCAGAATACAAAGATTTTGCAATTCTCTATAGAACAAATGCACAATCAAGATCATTTGAGGAATCTTTAAGAAAATTAAACTTACCTTATAAGATTTATGGTGGCTTATCATTCTATCAAAGAAAAGAAATCAAGGATTTAATTGCTTATTTTAGATTATCCGCTAATCCCAAAGATGAAGAAGCGTTAAAACGTGTAATCAATTATCCAAAACGAGGAATAGGTAAAGCTTCAATGGATAGCGTATTTTTAGCAGCTCGCCAATATGATGTCTCACTTTGGGATGTTATTTCTGATTTCAACAGATACCCCGTTTCTATTAGCGCTGGAGCAAAGAACAAAATTGCACAATTTGCTACAAAAATTCAAAGTTATAGCGCACAGATGGAAACCTCTCCGGCTTATGACTTAGCCAATAACATAGCACAATCATCAGGGATATTAAAAGAATTATATGACGACAAGTCCCCCGAGGGAGTTACTCGCTATGAGAATATTCAAGAATTACTTGCCGGAATTAAAGAATTTTCTGTTCAACAAGAAGAAAAGGATGAAGTCGGTACATTAAGTGATTTTCTAATTGATGTTGCTTTATTAACAGATGCAGACCAAGAAAAAGAAGAGGATAAAAACACTATAACCTTAATGACCATACACGCTTCAAAAGGCTTAGAGTTTCCTCATGTCTTTATTGTAGGCCTTGAAGAAAACTTATTTCCTTCTCAACTATCATTAACATCTAGAACTGAACTGGAAGAAGAACGCCGCTTATTCTATGTTGCTTTGACTCGAGCAGAAGCTACGTGTACACTATCTTATGTAGTAAGCAGATACCGTTGGGGACAATTAGTCACAGCAGAACCAAGTCGATTCATAGATGAAGTTGACAAATCATTTGTTAATCATGAAAATGAAACGCGAGGTCGATCTGGCGGAAAATCATTAAGCGGATATCAGAGACCTTCAGAAGATAGAACACCTGGCTTCGGAATGATGGGCGGAGGCAAACGAAACTTAAAGCCAATGAAAGAAGTTAGTTCTGCATCTCAAAAGAGTAATAGCGGTGGCACTACCAACACGCTTAAGGTAGGATATAATGTTGAGCATGACCGTTTTGGAAAAGGAAAAGTAACAGCCTTAACTGGACAAGGTTCTGATCAAAAAGCAACTGTATTCTTCCCTCGTGTTGGACAAAAGACTTTGATTTTAAAATTCGCAAAACTGACAGTAGTGGATTAGGATAATATTACAATAATCAAACAAAATATTAGCCATAAAAAAAACCGTATTGATTAGCATCAATACGGTTTTTTTTATACCTGTGACGTTTATGGAATCTTCCAACCGTCTAATAGAATTTCAAAAATATCCATACTTGCCTTATTTCCTTGAAGTCTATAAGTAGATAGCATTGCTTTCTTCAATTCAGGATAATATCTAAAGAAAATATCGTCATTGACAGTGTTAAAGTTTGGACCTAAATTTTTTGGTTCTGACCAATCATTACCTAAGTTTTCTGTTACATAAACATCGTACCCCCCCATTCCTTTTCTTCCATCAGAAGAGAAGAAAAGAAAACGATTATCTCCCGTTATAAAAGGAGTCGTCTCATTTCCTATTGTATTAACTGTCATAGGAAGTTTCTTAGCTGTCCCCCACTTTCTTCCTTCTTTATGAACTACGTAAATATCAGACTTGTATTTCTCACCCTCTCTATCACTCACAAAGTACATTGTATTTCCGTCAGCTGTAAGTGTTGGTGCACCATCAAAATAAGAAGTATTAATCGTCTTATTATTTATCGGCCTAGGGGAAGACCATCTTCCTTCTTTAGTTCGGTCTGAAACACAGATATCCGAACTTTTGGTCGTCTTTTTTATATCTAAAACTGATGTGTTGATAGTTAAATATGCTTCAGTACCATCTTCAGATATATGACTTATAGCATCAAACCCTTCACTATTTAATCTTTCTACATCATTCGAAGCTCTTTCCCAATCATTAAGAGAGTCACTCCACTTAGTGTAATAAATATCTTCAAAATAACGCTGATCGTCTGGATTAAGATTTCCTCCTTTCGTATCAGGACGTCGAGAAACAAAAAACAATTCTTTACCATCTTTAGTAAGGACAGTACTGTAATCGTCATATCCTGAATTCACATTATCACTCAAAAGTTTCTTTTCATATATAATTTCTACATCAGCTACCGATTGAGCGTATTCAATTTCGTTTATAAATTGTTTAATGTTGTAGGCATTCTTTTTAGCTGTTGAAAGTTGGATATCCGCGAGACCATAATTCATTCTTGCACTATCCAATTCATTTTGTCTATGGTAGGACTTTCCTATTAGAAAAAACACATCACCATCAGTTGCTTCACTTAAAGATTCAGCAATTTTAGCATACCTCAATGCATATCCAAAGTTATCTAAAGAGTAGTGTGCTTCACCAATCCAATATGCAGCTTTATAGCTAAACTTATCGCGTACATATGCCTCTCTAAATTTACGTAAGGCATCAAGCGTTTTACCTTGAGCGAAGATTTTTTTACCTTCTTCAATCAAATAGAGTGCTGCAGTTCTATCAATTATAGAAGAGCTAGAATCAGTAGGCAGAGGGTATACATTTCTTTCAGCACTGTATGCTGCAGAAGGAGAAATTATAATTGCGATAAATATAAAAGCGAGTAATTTCATAAGTATTTTATAAATTAAATGTAGATAATATAAAGTATACAAATTGATTATACAATAAATGTGCAATTTTATGAAATTGCAATTCAAAGATAGAAAAATGAATCAATTGAGACTAAAAAGCAAGTAAATGTTTTTTAAACAATTATTCATCATCGAATGAAGACAGGCTATCTATGTTGATTTCATTCTTCGCTGCATATTGATTTTTACTTAAGTCAACTAAATCATCCATTGCGATTGTAGCAGCGACTATAGTCAAAATTGGTGCAATAGAAGCTAGCATCCATAATAGAAACTGGAATGCAACAGTTCCTAAAGTTTCAAAAGGATGATCTAAAAACCCATTAAAATTAGTCATTTGTCCAAGATTAACAGGTACCAAAATAAAGATTGAATAGATACTTCCTATAGCTATAGCGAGGCCACGGTGATTTCTTATAAAGTGAATACTTTGATCAATATCTAAGCGCCGTCTTTCATTGACATAATCAATAAAACTAAATCCATAATAGAAAAAACCGATTGCAAAAGTGAGATAAAAAACCGGAGACTTATGTACTTCTTCCCAACCCAATGCCGAAACGAGAAGAATTATTATAAAGAATACATATTCCCACATTACATTTCTCATGGCTATTCTCAATCCTCTTTTAACGTCGTGAAGGGTTTGTTGAAGACTAAAAGGGTATTCATTTGAAGTAAGCTTCTTCTCCACTATTTGTGATATTATAGAGAGCATTGGAGAAAGTAGTACTACAACTATATATTTTGCAAACTTCATCAATACTAATCCTATCGAAATGCTGAGCAACATTTTAAGAAGAAACCAAATGGTCTCATTCATATTGGAGCAAACCAGGCAGCCTTGATCTACAGACCAATCTGCTTGCCAACTAACAAACTTACTTCCAACATAATAAATCAGAAGCATTAAAACAGCAGGTATTGGCAGATACCAATACAATTTATGGGTTTTGATAAAGCCTATCGCTTTCCAATAGCTCCTAATACCCAATGCAAAATGCTGAAAAAACTCCATCTATTATTTGATTATTGCTCAAAAGTAACAATGTAAAATAAATCAAAACAGTATTCACATGAATTTTGTATCTTCGCACTTTTATATTTTTACTTTAACAACATAGTAATGGAATTAAATACACTTACCGCAATTACACCAATAGATGGAAGATACCGTCGTAAAGTTGAGGAATTAGCTCAATATTTCTCTGAGTTTGGCTTAATCAAATATAGAGTTCTTGTTGAAATCGAGTATTTAATTGCAATGGTTAACAGTGGAATTGAACCTCTAGCGGATTTTCCAAAAGGCAAGTTTGATGATCTTCGTTCAATCTACAAAAAATTCACAGAAGCTGATGCTAACATTATTAAAACAACTGAAAAAACGACAAACCACGATGTTAAAGCAGTTGAATATTTTGTAAAAGAAAAACTAGAGGAGTTAGGATTAACAAAATATCTTGAATTTGTACACTTTGGTCTAACATCTCAAGACATAAACAACACAGCTGTTCCGCTTTCTATGAAAGAAGCTGTTGAAACTGTTTACATTCCAGAACTAGAAGCTGTAATGGCGATTTTAAAGCAGTACTCTGAAGATTGGGCTACCATTCCAATGCTTGCTAAAACACATGGACAACCTGCTTCACCAACAAGACTTGGAAAAGAAATATTGGTTTTTTACGAAAGACTTTCAATACAGTTAAATCAATTAAAAGCCGTTCCTTTTTCTGCAAAATTTGGAGGAGCAACAGGAAATCTTAATGCACATCATGTTGCATTTCCAAATCATGACTGGGTGAGTTTTGCGAATAACTTTGTTCGTGAACATTTAGGATTATCAAGAAGTCAAACAACAACACAGATTGAGCATTATGATAATTTAGCAGCGCTTTTTGATGCTATGAAGCGTATCAACAGTATTCTTATTGATTTAAACCGTGATATGTGGACTTACATTTCCATGGACTACTTTAAACAAAAATTAAAAGAAGGTGAAATTGGATCTAGCGCTATGCCACATAAAGTAAATCCGATTGACTTTGAAAACTCAGAAGGAAACTTAGGTATTTCATCTGCAATCTTGGAGCACTTAGCAGGTAAGCTTCCAATTTCTAGATTACAACGTGACTTAACAGATTCAACAGTTTTAAGAAACGTAGGAGTTCCGTTAAGCCATTCATTAATTGGGTTTAAATCTACACAAGCTGGACTTAAAAAATTATTGTTAAACAACGAAGCTTTAGATGCAGATTTAGAAAACAATTGGGCAGTCGTTGCAGAAGCACTTCAAACTATTTTAAGAAGAGAAGGATTCCCAAAGCCCTATGAAGCATTGAAAGGACTTACTCGTAAAAATGAAAAAGTAACCAAGGAAACAGTACATAACTTCGTTGATACTTTATCTGTTAGTGAAGCTATAAAAAAAGAATTAAAAGCAATCACTCCACAGAACTATACTGGGGTTTAAACTTTTTAAATTATATTTTGAGTGCTCAACTAAAATTGAGCACTTTTTATTGTTAGTAATTAAACTCTTCTTAATTGTAATATGATAATTGTATATTTGTTAATCAAATTAGAACATTAGGTTCTTCAAATACATGAAAAAAACGATTATCTATATATTCATTCTCTTTCTCTCCTTTTCCGGGAGTTTTAAGAGTTTCGCACAAGTATTAAAAGATTTCAATAATATTTCAGTATTTTTTGGTGACAGGACAAAATCTAGCTCTTCAGTAGAAAGTTTAGATAAAACTAAGACTGATGAATTACTTTGTATTCAAAACAGAAGCTCTATATTTTCTAGAAATAAATCTAAGTACACATTTGATCTAATTAGCGATTATTCTATTCCAAAATCTAAACCTATAGCTTTTTATGGCGAAGGTGATAAAACAAAATTGATTGACTATACTTTTATTGGGAATCAAGTGTTAGGTCTATCCTATCGTACAACTTTTCTTGACCAATCACCTGCCATCTACTATCATTTTATAGAACCTCAATTAGTAGAGAAATCTAATCATGGCTTTCTCATTTCGAGCTTTAACTCAACACATGCAACAATTGACTTATCTCGTTTAACCTTAGTAAGTAGTAAGAATGGTGATTATGCAGCTGTTTTTCACACTCCGATAACAAAACCCGAAGAGTATACGAGTATAAAATACGCTATAATAAAAGATAACTATTCGATTGTAAGCGAGAATGAATTCCAGTATCCTTTCCCTTCAATACAATATAAACCTTTAGAATACCTCGTGATTGATGAATTAAACCAGTTTTTTATTTCTGGACATTACATCAAGAATAAAGTAGAAAGTGAATTAACAAACATAAAACCATACTTTAAAAGTCTATCCGTTTCAAAAATAACAGACAATAAACTATCCATTGAAAAAATTGAAAGTCCTGGAAAGTACTTCACAGAGGTTGAGGTTAAGGATCACAAAGAAGGTTTGGTCATAAGTGGGTTATACTCGTCTTATATTGATGGACAAATAGAAGGAGCGTATATTGTATTCACCGATCAAGAAGGTAAATTAAAAGAAATGCACTTTACTCCCTTTCCTAGTGAAATCTTAGGGTCTATAAAGGTTTTCAAAGATGATTACTTTACAAATCAAGTTAGGTCTAGAAAAGACTTTAGCAAGTTTAATATTATAGACTTTAAACAAGTCGAAGGTGGTTATATTTTATCAACAGAGTTCAACGCGGTGGAATATCGATATGGTGGGACAGACACTCCAGGTTCAATAAATACAATTGACACTTACTTTTGGAGCAGTGATATTATCCTATCAAAAATCGATGCAAATGGTAAACTAATATGGTGTAAGCTAATCCCAAAAATTCAACGCTCTATTAATGATGGAGGCTATTACTTATCTACTGCAAGTTATTTTAGTAAAAAAAACATTCATCTATTTTTTAATGATAATTTATCAAATTATAATAAAGATAGAAATTATATAAAAACTGATGACACTCCTTTTTCTGCACTGTTTAACTCTTCAAAAAACACGATTGCACATGTCACTATCAATATCGAAAACGGAACAGTAAGCAGAGGAAATACAATTGGAAAAGACGAAATGAAAACTGTATTTGTTCCTAGGCTATCTGTTCCATTTGAGAACACAAAAAGATTAATGATCTATGGACGAAGTGGAAACAAACATAGGCTAGGAAGTGTATACTTCAACGAATAAAGCTGTTTAGTAAATGAATTGTAAAGAATAAAAGTAAAGTCCTGTGATTTCAATTGTTCTTTATACTTTTGTTACATATCTATTATAAAATGAGAAGTACCCAAACATTATGTATTAAAATATTTACAACACTTATCTGTGTCTTAACTTACTTACCTCTATTTGGTCAAAGGGACGCTACAGAAGTTCTTGGAACACCATACATTGGTATTCAATATGGTTTGAATTGGACAGGTGGTGACCTTGCAGATAGATATGGATTAACCAACTCCCTAGGTTCGCATGCAGGTTATAAAACAAAACGCAATTGGATTTACGGAATTGATGGGAACTTTTTCTTTGGGAGAGATATTAAAATGGAAGGCTTACTGCAAAATCTTAGAGACGAAAAAGGTCAAATCATAAATACTTCAGGAACTCCAGCAATCGTACTTTTTTTTAATCGGGGCTTTAATGTTAATCTTTCTGTAGGGAAAATCCTTCCTTTATTGAACCCAAATCCAAACTCTGGGGTTATGGTTAAATTTAGTGCTGGATACCTATGGCATAAATTAAGAATTGAATCTCAAAAAGACGAAGTCCCGCAAATAGAAGGTGAATATTTAAAAGGCTATGATCGTTTAACTATTGGTGCTAATACATCTCAATTCATAGGCTATAGTTATATGGCAGACCGAGGAGTTTTTAATTTTTATGGAGGTGTTTACTTTCAACAAGGGTTTACAGTAAATCAAAGAGATGTATTTTGGGACCATCCAAATGAAGAAGTAAGTAAAGATTTACGTATTGAACATTTAATTGGTTTTCGAGTTGGATGGTTAATTCCAATATACAAAAGACAAACGAAGGATTATTATTTCAATTAGTAATGAATGCTGTATAGCTTAGGAATATATATATACGGATTGTTAATGCACATTGGTGCATTATTCCATCCTAAAGCCAAAAAATGGGTAAACGGAAGAAAGTACTTTTGGAGTAACATTCCTGACCTTAAAGATAAAAAAGTTGTTTGGTTTCATTGTGCATCACTAGGGGAATACGAACAAGGCAAGCCAATTATAGAAGATTGGAAAAAAAAGTTTCCTAATGATTTTATACTAATCACTTTCTTCAGTCCTTCAGGTTATGAAAACACAAAGCATAATTCTCTTGGAGATTATACTTGTTATCTACCTTTAGACACTAAAAAAAACGCTAAAAAATTTATTCAAGCATTTCAACCTCAGGTTGTGTTTTTTATTAAATACGAAATCTGGATTAATCATTTAAAAGCGGCACGAAAATATGGCGCAGAAGTTTACGCTGTAAGTGCCTCATTTCGTAAAAACCACCGATTTTTCAAGTGGTATGGTAGAATGTTTAAAAATGCTTTAGCTCTATTCAATCATATCTTTGTTCAAAATGAAATAAGCAAAGTATTATTAGCTCAAATTGGTATACACAACGTTACTGTTTCAGGTGACACACGCTATGATAGAGTAGCTAAACGTGCCAAAGAAGATAAAACAAACCCAATAATTGAGCCATGGGCAAAAGATGAATCTATTTTTGTCATAGGTAGTTCATGGCCGATTGATGAAGAAATGATTATTCCTTACATCAATGATTTTAAAATTAACTCAAAAGTAATTATAGCTCCACATGAAGTTAACCAAAGTCATATCTCACAAATTGAAGAACGACTTAAGGTCAATTATCAACTATATACCAATATTCAAAAAGGAGAAGAATTGAAGCGTCACACCCAGGTTTTAATCCTTGATTGCATAGGTGTTCTTGCAGACGCATATCGCTACGGTCGCATTGCCTACGTTGGCGGAGGATTCGGAACAGGATTGCACAACATCTTAGAACCTGCGGCATTTGGACTCCCTGTAATCTTTGGGCCTATTCACAAAAGATTTCCAGAAGCCCAAGAGTTTATTGATATAGAAATAGGTAAAAGTTGTGATGAAAATAAATCGTTTTTTATTGCCTACAATTCATTTATAAACGATAAAGATATCAATCAAAAAGTTAAAGACTTTGTTGAGTCTAAACGCGGTGCAAAGAACATTGTAATGGATTGGTTGACTTCCAAATAAAATATTAAAGCCATAAAAAAAGCCCTTAAAACTTAGCTATACAATTAAGTTTTAAGGGCTTTTTGATTAATATAGTATCAATTAGTCTCTTCCACCTAACAGATGAAGTAAAGATATAAATAGGTTGATGAATAGTATATAAAGTGTTAAACCACCCATTAAACTCATTTTCTGTTTATCATCCGATGAAATATTTGTATCCGTGGCAATTGCTTTTAGTCTTTGCATTTCCCAAGCAGTAAGCCCTGTAAAAACAAATACTCCGACAATTGAGATAACATATGCGAGCCACTCGCTTGCCATAAACATATTAACAATAGCAGCGATAAAGATTCCAATGAAAGCCATATATAGAAGACTTCCCATTTTCGACAAATCAACAGATGTTGTAAAACCTAAAATTGCCATTGCTCCGAATGCACCAGCGGTTACAAAGAAAGTAACAGCAATATCTCCCATGCTATAAACGAAGAAGATAGAAGAAAGACTTGCGCCAATAAGTGAAGAATACAATATAAAAAGTCCTACTAAAGCTCCTAGTGAAAAGCTTTTGTATTTAGCTTGAATAAGAAAAACAAGTGCTAGTGGTGAAAAAGCAACAACATAGAACAATGGACTTACAGATCCAGTTTCCATATTAATAAACCATTTCATAAATAGTCCAGAGCTAGCTAGATACCAAGAAACTATTCCTGAAACTACAAGTGCCATAAACATATACGTATAAACTCTAGTAAAAAAATCTTTAACCTGTGCTTTTGTTGCAGTTTGGTTAATTGGTGTGTCAATAAAGTTTTCCATTTTATTAAATAATTAATGATTTACAAATATACGATATTTAACAGTTATTCTAGATGAACAAAAGTAAACAAAAGGCTATAAATCTTCATCTTCCCATTTCATAAAAGAATCTAAAATACGTCTTTCTTTTTTAGTTGGCTTTCCAGTTCCATGACCTCGGTATGCACTTTGAGCCGCCTGATAGGTTTTGAATTTTTCAATTTCTTCTACGGGAGTCATATCAACGATGTACTCATCAACCAATTTAGCTCCTACCCTATTATTAAGTAGTGATTTTATTTTATAAGTAAAAATAGAGGTATGCTTTACTATTCCTATTTCATCACCTACTTTCACTTCTCGTGAAGGCTTAACGCCCTCTCCGTTAAGCTTTACTTTGCCCTTTTTAATTAGCTCAGTTGCAATAGAACGTGTTTTACACAAACGGGTAAACCAAATAAATTTATCTATTCGTACACTCATTTAAGTCGGTTTGAACTTTCTTAGAAAATGAAGAAAAAATAAGTTGGTATGAATGATCTATCAAGTCATAAATCAATTGATCTGAAACATCTTTATCAAACACAATAGTGTTCCAATGAGTTTTATTCATATGATATCCAGGAATAATACCGGAATAATTTGCCCTTAAAGACATTGCTTTTTCTGGGTCACATTTCAAATTACATGATTTCACTTCATCTTTTAAGCTCAATAACGCAAATATTTTTTTATTGAGCTTAAAGACTAAAGTTGTGTCATCAAAGGGTAAAGACTCTTCGACATGTTTTTTTTGGAGACAATAATCACGAAAAAACTCGGTATTCATTTTTTACAATTCGTCTTGTCTACCTAATTTTTTCAACATCATTGCATGACTTTTAATTGCAGAAGCAAATGATTTTTCAGAGTTATATGGTAAGTTAAATTCCTCAGCTGTTTCACGAACGATTTTAGAAATCTTTTTATAGTGAACGTGGCAAACATTTGGAAATAAATGGTGCTCAACTTGGAAGTTAAGTCCCCCCACAAACCATGATAAAAACTTACTATCAGGTGCGAAGTTAGAAGTGTTAATCAACTGACTAACTGCCCAGTCTGCTTTAATATTACCTGTTTCATCAGGTAAAGGAAAATCAGACGAAGAAACAACATGTGCAGATTGGAAGATTAATCCTAAAATAACACCTGTTAAAAAGTGCATCAACAAGAATCCAAGTAAAATAAAATACCATGAAATAGGAGAAAAGATAAGAGGTAACGCTAAGAAGATAGCATAGTACAGAATCTTAATTATCAATATTGTTGAAAAAATTCTTGTATAGCTAGCAGATTCAGTTTGTGTTAAACCTAGCTTTTTATAACGCATTGCTTGTTTAAAATCCTTTACTGTAATCCAAAGAATAGTCATCATCCCATATAAGAACCAAGCATAAAAATGCTGATACTTATGGTAAGGTTTTCTTTCTTCGTGAGGACTAAATCTCAACACTGATCCTGGATCAATATCTTCATCCATTCCTGTTACATTCGTGTAGGTATGATGTAGAACGTTATGTTGAATTCTCCACATTGTATCACTTCCACCTGCTACAGAAATCAACGCCCCCATGAATGCGTTCACATTCTTATTTTTAGAGTAAGCTCCGTGGTTAGCATCGTGCATAACTGACATTCCTATTCCAGCCATACCTAAAGCCATCAATGTCCACATGATGAATGAAAGCCAAACTGAATCAATTACTGTTAATAAAAGAACAAAAGGAACGAAGTATAAAGCAAGCATGAATATAGTTTTAAAAACCATGGAAGCATTACCATACTTTGATATATTGTTTTCTTTAAAGTATTTCCTCACTCTTTTTTGTAAAGTCTTATAGAAATCTATATTACTATTACGGTCAAATTTTATATTTGGATATTGCATGTTTTGTATATTAATTTATAACGCTTAAGCATTAACTAGTAGCAAAGATAAGTAAATTAATTCTTAAAACAGGTATAAAACCCTATCTTGAATGAATGTTCTCTACAAACCTTCCCTCTTATTGAATCATTTAACGTATAGATGTATTAAAGATTGTATTATTTTTGTAAAAAAATACTATATGAAAACAATATCTGAAGTCAATTTTGATGGTAAAACAGCCCTTATCCGAGTAGACTTTAATGTCCCGCTAAACAACAACCTTGAAGTAACCGACAACACCCGTATTAGAGCGGCAATACCGACAATAAACCACATTCTTAACAAAGGTGGAAGCATCGTTTTAATGTCACATCTTGGCAGACCAAAGAATGGACCTGAAGATAAATTTTCACTAAAACATATTGTAAGTTCTTTAGAGCAGTTACTAGACAAAAAAGTGAATTTTGTTGAGGATTGCATAAGTGAACTCTCTTTTCAAGTAACAAGAGATTTAAAGAAAGGTGAAGTTGTACTTTTAGAGAACCTTAGGTTTTACTCTGAAGAAGAGAGTGGGAACCCACAATTTGCAGAAAAACTTGCTCAGCACGGTGACATATATATCAATGATGCATTTGGAACAGCTCACAGAGCACACGCAAGCACTGCAGTAATTGCAGAATACTTCCCAAACGACAAGTACTTTGGACTTTTATTAGAAAAAGAAATTAAAAACATTGATGCTGTTCTAAAGAATCCACAACCTCCAACAACAGCTATTATAGGAGGAGCAAAAGTTAGCTCAAAAATCTCCATTATTGAAAAGCTATTGGATACCGTTGATCAAATAATTATTGGAGGCGGAATGGCATACACCTTTATAAAAGCGCAAGGAGGTCAGGTCGGAAATTCTTTGGTTGAAGATGACTATATTAACACAGCTAAATCAGTTATATTGTTAGCACAAGAGAAGGGTGTTACACTGCATCTTCCTACTGATACTATTATTGCAGACCGATTTGCTAATGATGCAAATGCGAAATCTTGTGCTATTTCTAAAATTCCTGAAGGCTGGATGGGACTAGATATTGGGACAGAAACAATCAATCTTTTTAATACAATTATTCAGTCATCACGCACCATTTTATGGAACGGACCAATGGGAGTCTTTGAAATGGAATCTTTTAAACATGGTACAGTAGCCATTGCAAACTCTCTAGTGAACGCAACAGATGTTGGGGCATTTACTTTAATCGGAGGCGGAGACTCAGTAGCTGCAATAAACCAACTCAACCTAGCAGAACGTGTTAGCTATGTCTCTACAGGTGGAGGAGCTATGTTGGAGTATTTAGAAGGAAAAGAATTGCCTGGTATTAAAGCTATTTTAGACTAGATAGTTGCTTCTAATAAACTAAAAAACGTCTCTTAAAAAACGAGGCGTTTTTTTAGTTTAAATTTTCTATGACTTTTAAAATCTATTTTGATATAAATTTAAAGTCTAAACCTGGGTAGTAAGCACTATCAGATAGTTCTTCCTCAATACGAATTAACTGATTGTATTTTGCAGTTCTGTCACTTCTGGATGCAGAGCCTGTTTTAATTTGCCCACAACCTAAAGCTACTGCAAGATCAGCAATAGTCGTATCTTCAGTTTCTCCACTTCTATGACTCATTACAGAAGTAAAGCCATTCTGAGTTGCCATTTGAACAGCCTCGATAGTCTCTGTCAATGTTCCAATTTGATTTACTTTAATCAAAATAGAGTTAGCAGACTTTTCTTTTATACCTTTTGACAATCGTTTAGTATTGGTAACGAATAAATCATCTCCAACCAATTGAACTTTATCTCCAACTTCTTGAGTAAGCAGTTTCCATCCCTCCCAATCATCCTCGTCTAATCCATCCTCTATTGAGATAATTGGATACTTATCTACCCATTCTTTCCAATATTTGACAAACTCTGCTGATGTCATTTCGACACCAGTTGATTCAAAAATATATTTTTTCTTTTTCTTGTCGTAAAACTCTGAACTAGCTGCATCTAAAGCAATCCAAACATCCTTTCCTGGAGTATAACCTGCTTTTGTTATTGCTTCTAATACAAATTCTATTGCTTCTTCATTAGATCCTAAATTAGGCGCAAACCCACCTTCATCTCCAACATTTGTAGAGAATCCTTTATCTTGAAGAACTTTTTTAAGGTGATGAAATATTTCTGTCCCCATTCGCAAACCTTGTGAAAAAGATTTTGCGCCTATAGGCATGACCATAAACTCCTGAATATCAATCTTATTATCAGCATGAGAACCACCATTAAGAATGTTCATCATTGGGATAGGCATTGTATTCGCACCTACACCTCCAACGTACTTAAACAAGGATAATCCTACTTCAGCTGCAGCTGCTTTAGCTACTGCCAAAGAAACTCCTAATATTGCATTAGCACCAATTCTTCCTTTGTTCTCTGTTCCATCAATTTCAATTAACTTTTGGTCAATCGCTTTCTGGTCTAAAAGATATGCACCTTGCAACGCTTCGTTAATTACCATATTCACATTCGCAACAGCATTCTCAACACCCTTTCCTAAATAACGCTTAGGATCATTATCTCGAAGTTCAACAGCCTCATGCGCTCCAGTTGAAGCTCCAGATGGAACTGCCGCTCTTCCCATACGACCAGTTGTAGTATAAACATCTACTTCAATCGTTGGATTTCCTCTTGAATCTAAAATTTGACGTGCAAAAACATTAGCAATATAACTCATCAGAATTAGGTTTTAAAAATTTTATGATTGTTTATGTGTATCCATATTTGAAATGAACTCATCAAATAAATATCTCGAATCGTGCGGACCTGCAGAAGATTCTGGATGATATTGTACAGAAAACACCAGTTTATCTTTTAAGGCTATTCCAGCAACTGTATTGTCATTCAAATGTGAATGTGTAATTATAACATTATCATTGTCCTCTGCACTAATTCGAGAAACAACAAAACCGTGATTCTGACTTGTTATTTCACCTTTGCCTGTTTTATGATTTAAAACAGGGTGATTTAGTCCTCTATGTCCTTGGTGCATTTTTTCGGTCACTAAGCCTTGACTTAAAGCTATGATTTGATGTCCCATACAAATACCAAAAACAGGAATATTTGTATTGATAATGTCTTTAACTAATTCATGAGAAGAGGTCATTACTGCTGGATCTCCAGGTCCATTCGACAAAACAAATCCGTCAGGTTGGTAAGCTAAAAGATCTTCTAATGACGAATTCATCGGGAAAATCTTTACTTCACAATCACGTTCATTCAAACATCTTGCGATACTCGTTTTTGTCCCAAAATCAATTAATGCAACTTTATAATGACTTTTACCTGTTGATGATGACATTACATAAGCTTTCTTTGTAGAAACTTGACTAGCTAACTCTAGCCCCTTCATTGAAGGGACACTTTTTAACTCTTCTTGTAAATCTTCAATTGTTACATTATCATCAGAAGATATAATTGCATTCATTGCTCCTTTTGAGCGAATATAACGAACCAAAGCCCGGGTATCTATATCAGAAATACCTACTTTATCATCCTTTATTAAATATTCTTGAAGTGACATATCAGAAATATCTCTTGAAGAAACCTCTGAGAACTTTTTCACGATAATCCCTGCACATTGAATGTTTTCTGATTCAGAATCAGATGGAGTCGTTCCATAATTACCAATATGTGGGGATGTCATTATCACAAGCTGCCCTAAATACGAAGGGTCAGTAAACACCTCTTGGTATCCTGTCATCCCTGTATTAAAGGCTAACTCGCCAGATGCCTTACCTATCTTACCTACTGCTTTCCCGTGAAAAGTAGTTCCGTCTTCTAAAACTAAAACTGCGTTAGCGCGTTCAATCATCTCTTTATCGTTTTGGCAAAAGTAACACTTTAGAATTGACTAGTTATTGAATATCACAAAAAGTTCTCAAGCTTTTTTTAACACCCTGTTAATTCGATGATTTAAATGCATTCAACCCATCTTCAAGCCAAGCTCTAAAATCTTTAGGACTACTATGATTCTGATAATCGGCAGACCCATTACCTAAGTCTTCCCCATCAACATTTTGTAAAATGTAATACGGTTGAGCGGTCACCTGATATTGAGACACTTGCTTGAAAGACCACTTATCCCCAGTCGTTCGCAGCTTTTTCTTTCTACCATTCGGAAAAGTCACCTCTATCTGCTCTTCTTTTGGTAAGAAAATACGTTCATCAACATGAAGAGAAACAATAACTACTTCATCTCTTAAAATCTCAATAATGCCTGGCTCACCCCAAACACTTTGCTCCATTCTCCTACAATTTACACAATTGTGACCTGTGAAATCGACAAGTAATGGTTTCCCAACTGATTTAGCATGCTCTAAAGCTAAATCATAATCATGGAAAACCATAATGTTTTGAGGTCCCAAATGTGTTCCAGGAACGAAGTCCTCCGAACTCACGCCTGAATTCCCTCCTCCACCAAATCCTAGTGGAGCTTCACTATAACTCATCGGTGGTGGGAAAGCACTGATTAATTTTAATGGCGCACCCCACATTCCAGGAATTAAATAAATCACAAAGATTAATACTGTCGTTCCAAACAATGTTCTTCCAACAGAGAGTTTTTCAATTGGACTATCATGTGGCAATCTTAACTTGCCAAATAAGTATAGTGCTAACACAA
>Ga0209075_1001976_pt1 | contig 18699 bp, 23 predicted proteins | sample Stecom2011_FD_187523 | JGI IMG/M metagenome (GOLD analysis project Ga0209075, IMG submission 187523) | Agricultural soil microbial communities from Utah to study Nitrogen management - Steer compost 2011 (SPAdes) (version 2) | ecosystem: Environmental > Terrestrial > Soil > Agricultural land...
GTGATGGTTCCCGGCGTCGACAGGTCGATGCCGGCGGTCATGATCACGAGCATCTGGCCGAGAGCGGCGATGGCGAGGATCGCACCGCCTGATGCCACCGCCCGCAACGCGGGCTCACTGAGGGCGGGCGGGACCCAGATGGCGGCGATGGCGGCAAGGAGACCCAGGGCGATGAACACCGGCATGTAGCGGGACGCCACCACGAACTGCGTGAGGGCCGACGACGGCCGACGGGCGATCGTCACGCCAATCCCCCGGCGCCCTCGAGCAACCCGGCGCGGGCGGCAACCCGCTGCCTGGCCTCCTCGGCGAGTCTCCTCACCTCGCTCGTGTCCCGGACCGAACGTCGCTCGCGGACCACGGCCTGCCCGTCGACGAACACCATGTCGAGATTGGAAGTGTCCATGCCCCAGACCACGGCGCCGATCGGGTCGTTGATCGGCCAGATGTTGGGGCGGTCGGTGCGGAGCACGATCAGGTCGGCGCGCTTTCCTGGTTCGAGGGATCCCGTGATGTCACCCAGCCCTACGGCGGATGCCCCGTAGAAGGTTCCGAACTTGATCGTCTCCCTCGTGTTGAGCAGGTTGGGCAGCCCCGCCTTTCCGGCGAGCTTGAGATCGAAGTAGCGGGCGTGCTGGATCGAGATCACGGCGCGCATCTGGGCGAAGACGTCGCCAGGGGCGAGCATCTCGCTACCGACGCCGAGACCCGGCTTGATCTGGCGGTCCATGAGATCCTGGACCGGCGGCATGCCGACACCTTCGGCCATCTCGTCCGATGGGGCGAGGACGACCGACGCCCCCGATGAGGCGATGGCGTCGAAGTCCGCATCGGACAGCCGGGTGCAATGGATCAGCGTGACGTCGGAGCCCAGGGCCCCCGCATCGGCGAGACGCCGGATCGTCCCATCACCCTCGCCCACGCCCACCCGGGCATGGACCCGCAGGCCCGCGTTCCGGGCGATCGACCACTGCTCCTGGATGTCGGAGTCCGGGACCTGACCGGGCGTGTCGGAGCCAGCGGCGAGAACCACGTTGGGTGGCGCTTCGGTGGCGAGCAGCCTCTTCCACGTGGAGACGTCGGTCCCGGGGGCCCGCGCCACCACCACGACCGAGCGAATCCCGGCGTCGCGATGCGCCCGCAGGACCGCATCGAGCTGGGATTCGCTCGTGGCCTCGCACCAATCGGCGAGGGTGGTGGTCCCCGCCTCCGCCGCGGCCATCAAACCGAGAAGAGTGGCGGCATAGACGTCGTCGTCCTCGAAGTGCCGCGACTCGGGAGACACCCCCAGGTGCCCGGTGCCCCTGAAGAGGGTGTGGGCCAGCTGGCGATGGGCGTCGACGAACCCGGGCATCACGATGGTGTCCGTGGCGTCGATCAGCTCGGCGTCACGCGCCCGAATGCCCGAGCCGACCTCGGCGATCCGGCCGTCCTCGATGAGGAGGTCGGCCCGGGTGTGGTTCGAGGTTCGGGCGCCCAGCGTCAGGACGCAACCTCCGCGAAGGAGGGTCTTGCTCAAGCAGAACCTCCGGCCGTGCGCCTGACCGTCTCGTAGATGCGATCGACCGACGGGATCGCCATGTCCTCGAGCGATGCCGCCGCCGGAAGCGGGATGTGAGGGGTGGTGATCCGGATGCACGGACCATCCAGGTCCCAGAAGGCTTCGTCGGTGACGATGGACACGACTTCGGCACCCCATCCGAGAACCCTCGGGTTCTCCTCGACGGTGTAGAAGCGACCGGTCTTGGAGACCGACCCGAGGATGGTCCGGGTGTCCAGCGGCATCAGGCTACGGACGTCGATGACCTCCGCGGAGATGCCGTCGGCGGCGAGCCGCTCGGCGGCCTCCAACGCCTTCGGCACCATGGCGGCGAGGGCGGCGATGGTGACGTCGGTTCCCTCCCGGAGGATCTTCGCCTTGCCGAGCTCGTCGACGATCTCACCGTCCGGGATCTCCTCGGACATGGCCATGAGGGCCTTGTGCTCGAAGAAGACCACGGGATCGGGGTCGCGCACCGAGGCCGCCATGAGACCGATCACGTCGGTGGGAGTTGACGGAGCGACGACCTTGAGACCGGGGATCATCATGCACCAGTTCTCCACCGACTGTGAGTGCTGGGCGCCGAACCTGACGCCGCCTCCGTTGGCCGTGCGGATCACCAGCGGGAGAGCCACCTGGCCGTCCGTCATGTATCGGGTCTTGGCGATCTCGTTGGCGATCATGTCCCAGGTGACCGCGACGAAGTCCGAGAACATCAGCTCGGCGATCACCGGGATGCCGGTCATGGCGGCGCCCATGGCGGCACCGACGATGGCCTGCTCGGATATGGGCGTGTCCTTGATGCGGTCGGGCCCGAACTCGTCGAGCAGACCGACGGTGGTCTTGAAGACGCCACCGGCGGCGGCGATGTCCTCACCGAGCATGACCAGCTTCGGGTCACGCCGCATCTCCTGGGCGATTCCGTAGGCGACCGCCTCCCGATAGCTCAGTTGCGCCATTCCGCTCCCCCGTCGGCCCAGACGTTCCTGAACAGCTCTGCCTCGCCTGGCTCGGGCCCGCTCTTGGCGAACTCGGTGGCGGCATCGACGACCCCGGCCACCTCGCGCTCGATGCCGGTGAGGGTCTCCTCCGGTGTCCCCAGCGTGAGGAGCCGGTCGTGGTACATGGGGATCGGGTCGCGTCCCTTCCACGCCTCGATCTCCTCGGCGGGGCGGTACTTGCCGGGATCGGCCCGGGAGTGCCCGCCATGGCGATACGTCTGGGCCTCGATGAGCGAGGGCCCCCCGCCGGACCGGGCCTTGTCGATGGCCGCCTTGGCGGTCAGGTAGACGGCGTCGGGGTCGTTGCCGTCGACGACGATGGGGTCGAGACCATAGGCAGGTGCCCTGTCGGCCGCCGGGCGGGGCACCGCCGTGACGATGTCGATCGGCGTGTACTCCATGTAGAGGTTGTTCTCGCAGACGAAGACGACCGGGAGGCTCCAGATCTTCGCCATGTTGAGGGCCTCGTGAAAGGCGCCGATGTTGGTGGTCCCGTCACCGAAGAAGCACACCGCCACCTGGTCGGTGCCGCGCATCTGCGCCGACCATGCGGCGCCGTTGGCGATGCAGAGATGGGCGCCGATGATGGCGTACGAGCCCATCATCCCCTTCTCGACGTCGGTGAGATGCATCGAGCCGCCCTTGCCGCCGAGGACCCCGTTCGACCGGCCGAGCAGCTCGGCGAGCGCCTCGCCCGGGTCCATGCCCCTCGAGAGCGAGTGGGCGTGACCCCGGTAGGTGGCGAAGGTGTAGTCATCGGGCCGCATCGCCGTGCTGAATCCGGTCGCCACGGCCTCCTGCCCCAGCGACAGGTGCGTCGTCCCCTTGACCAGGTTCTGCAGGAACAGGTCGTGGGCGCGCTTGCTCCACTGCCGGAGCAGATGGAGCTTGCGATACATCCCGAGACGGATGTCGGTGTCGATGGGTTGGGACGCCATCGACTCGTCCACCGGCTGCGGCAACCGCGGCGGCCGGAGGGCGTAGTCGTAGCGGGGGTCGGCGATCTCAGTAGGCATTGGCGACCATCAGCTCCTCACAGGGGAACAGGGTGATGACCTTGCAGCCGTCGGCCGTGACCACGACCTCCTCCTCGATCCGGGCGGCCGAGCGACCGTCCGCGGCCGGGGCGTAGGTCTCGAGGGCGAACACCATCCCCTCCTGGATCTCGATCGGGTCGTCGAGCGAGTTGAGCCGGCTGATGATCGGCCGCTCGTGGAGCCCGACACCGACGCCGTGGCCGAACTGGAGACCGAAGGCGTCCATCTCGTCCTTGAAGCCGAAGTCCTCGGCCCGGGGCCAGATCTTGGCGATCTGATCGGTGGTGGTGCCGGGCTTGACCAGGTCGATGGCTGCGTCCATCCACTCCCGGGACTGCTTGAAGGCGTCCCGCTGGGCCTGTGTCGCCCTGCCGACCACGAAGGTCCGGTAGTAGCAGGTCTTGTAGCCGTTGAACGTGTGGATGATGTCGAAGTACGCCTGGTCCCCCGGCCGGATGAGCCGGTCGCTGAACACGTGTGGATGGGGCGAGCAGCGCTCACCCGCGATCGAGTTGATCGCCTCGACGAACTCCGAGCCCATCTCGAAGAGCCGGGCGTGGGCGTAGCCGACCACGTCGGACTCCCGGATGCCCGGCTTCAGCATCTCGAAGATGCCCTGGTAGACGCCGTCGACCATGGCGCACGCCTGGGTGAGCAGCGTGATCTCGTCCGGGTTCTTGATCTCCCGGGCCCGCATCATCGCCTGCTGCCCGTCGACCACGTTGAGCCCCTCGGCCTGCAGGGCGAGGATCACCGCCGTCTCCGCCATGTCCACGCCGAGACGCTCGTTCTCCAGACCCTCGGCGGCGAGGACCGACTTCAACTCCTGGGCGGCGCGCTTGTGCAGACCGGTCTCGGGGCCGATGGCGCCCTGGAGGCCGGTGTTGCCGCCGACGGCGTTCTCCTCGTCGTACATGTGCGGGAGCTGGAGACGATGCGCCTTGGCAGCCGAGCCAAAGTCCCAGATCCGGGGACGCCCGTTGCGGGTCACCAGCGCGTAACGCTCGCCCTTGTTGAAGGCCCAGTAGCCGATCTGGGTCGAGGTGGCGTACCTGATGTTGGAGGTCTCGAAGAGAAGGACGGCACCGAGGTCGTACTCCTCCAGCATCTGCCGCACGCGAGCGAGGCGGTACTGCCGCAGCCTCTCGAAGTCGACGCGGATCTCCCAGTCGACCCCCATCACACCCGGGGAAGGCGTGGTGGCAACGGGGAACTCACTCATTGCTGTCCTTTCCCCCCGGCCCCATCTCCAGGGCCAGGGCATTCTCCAGATAGGTCCAGTCCCTGCGGAAGCGATACGAATGACGACCGGGCGGCTGTGGTGCTGCGGTCTCCAGCCAGCGGACGACCCCGTCCTCGGAGAGGTTCCGGAACTCATGGACGCATCCGACGCCGGCCCAGGCGATGTCACCGGCCTCGAGCACGTACTCCTGCCCGTCGAACACCCCGAGGGCCTTCCCCTCGAGGAACAGGTAGGCCTCCTCGAGCGGGTGGTCGTGGGGCCCGGCGAAGCCACCCGGGACGTACTGGACCATGAACATGGTGTGCTGGTCTGACCCGAGATCGGAGTCGATCATCATCTTCACGCTGATGCCGCTGTAGACGAGGAGCGCGGTGCGCATCGACGCGCTCTGGGCGAGCTTGTCCTGGGTCTGGTTGTCCGGGTCCATGTTCTCGGGCGAGATGTGCCCGTAATTGCGGGTCCGCGGGTCCCGGGGGTCGATGACGATGGGATCGCTCTGTGGCACCGGGCCCACCCGGTAGGTGTCGAAGTCGAACCGCTCCCGGGGCACGGGGACCATCACCTCGGCGAACGTGACGACGCCATCCGAGACGTTGCGGAGGGCGTGCGGGGTGGCCGTGGGGATGAGCCCGTAATCACCGGCGGTGGCGGCGACGCTGCCATCGGGCGTGTCGACGACCAGATCGCCCTCGATCACGAAGAAGCTCTCCTCGAAGGAGTGGAGATGGGACCCGACCCGGCCGCCCGGCTCGAGCCGGGACACCCGGAAACCGGTGTGCACCGATCCCGCCGCCTCGGAGATCGAGTAGTCGGCCGTGTATCCCTCGCTGTACCCGTCGAACCAGACCGGCGTCGAGAAGACCATGTCGCCGGCCTTCTTGACGATGTGATGGGCCATCAGCCTGCCCTCCCTCTCAAGTAATCCGCTACCGCGCTCATGTCCCGGTCGGCGAATCCCGCTTCGTTCGCCTCCCGGATCAGGTCGAGCACCAGCCCGGCCGCCGCCATCGGCGTGCCTGTGCGCTCCCCCAGGCCCGTGATCAGTTCCATGTCCTTCTGCACCAGGTCGAGGCTGAAGGCCACCGGAGTGTTGTCCGGGTCCTCGTAGGCCTGCCGCTTGTACTGGACGAAGGGCGCACCCGTCGCACCAGTGGCGAACACCTCATAGGCGGTGTGGCGGTCGATGCCGGCCCTTTCCGCGAGGACGAGTGCCTCGGCGAGGGCGACGTTGAGGACGTGGACGAGGGAATTGATGGCGAGCTTCATGGCCGCACCGGTCCCCCTCGGCCCGGTGTGAATGATCCGACCGGCGATCGGATCCAGGGCGGGGCGGGCCGCCTCGACCTCGTCGGGCTCCCCACCCGCCATGATCGTCAGGTTGCCCGCCTCCACCACGGACACGCTGCCGGACACGGGACAGTCGAGGAATATGGCGCCGGCGGCGTCGAGGGCCTTACCGACCTCGAGAACGGTGGCCGGGTCGATGGTGGAGGTGTCGATGACGATCTGACCGGGACCGACCGCGGCGGCGATGCCGTCCTCCCCCAGATAGACGTCACGAACCGCGGCGTCGTTGGCGAGGCTGGTGATGATGTATTCGGTGTCGGACACCGCCTCACGGACGGTCGGCGCCACGGCGCAGCCGGCACGATCGGCGACGGCCTGCGCCTTCTCCTGGCTGCGATTCCAGACCGTCACGGGATGACCAGATCGCACGATCGTCGAAGCCATCGCGGCTCCCATGCGACCTGTCCCCAACACCGCCACTGCGCGCTGGATAACCATCGGTGAACAGTGACACTACACAGAATGATCGTCAGCGTGTACCGCCAGCGATCACTTTCGCGATGTGCCGCCCGATGGCGAGTGACGCGGTAGCGCCAGGAGAGGGCGCATTGAGCACGTGGACCGACCTTCCCGATCGCTCGATCACGAAGTCGTCGACCAGCTTGCCGTACCGGTCGACCGCCTGGGCCCTGATACCGGCCCTACCGCGGGCCAGATGGCCCGCTCGGACGCCCGGCACGAGCCGGCGCGCCTGGCGGGCGTAGAGCCGGCGCCAGCGAGACGCCATCTCCCTCGCTCCGGCCGGAACGTTGGCCGCGGCCAGACGCCAGAAACCGCCGAACCGGGCCATCTCCCAAAGGTCCCGGAGCGACGGTGGGCGGCCCCGATACTGCTCCCTGCCGAGAGCGAGCACGGCATTGGGGCCAACGTGCACCGAGCCGTCGACCGCCCTCGTGAAGTGCACTCCGAGGAACGGATAGCGGGGATCGGGCACGGGATAGATCGAAGCCCGAACCCGTTCTGCCAACGGGCCCGTGAGAGTGAAGTACTCGCCCCGGAACGGAACGATCCTGACCTCGGGGCGTATCCCTCCCAGGGCCGCGATCCGGTCCGAGTGCAGACCGGCGCAATTGACCAGGTTGCGGAACCGGTGGGTCTCTCCGCCAACGACCACCTCGACGTGATCGGACGTCTCCCGGATCGCAGTCAGCGGCGAGCCCCTGCGGATCACCACGTCTTGCTCCTGGAGGCGCGCGGCCAATCTCTCCGCCACCGCGACATAGTCGGTGACCCCGGCGTCCGGGACGTGCAATGCCGCGATGCCGGTAGCCGTCGGCTCGATCTCGGTGATCTCCTCGGGACCGATACGCCTCAGCCCGATGAGACCGTTCGCATTCCCGCGTCGTTCCAGTTCTTCCAGCGCAGGCAGCTCTCGTTCCGTGACCGCGACCACCAGCTTCCCGGAACGATCGAACGGGATCTGCTCTTCCTCGACAAAGCGATACATCTCCTCGGCCCCGGCGACGGCGAGCTCTGCCTTGAGGGATCCCGGCCGGTAGTAGAGACCCGAGTGGATGACACCGCTGTTGTTGCCGCTCTGATGGGTGGCCAGGCGGGGCTCCTTCTCGAAGACGACCACGTCAGCACCCGGTCGTTCTTCGAGATAGGCGCGGGCGGTCGCCAACCCGATGAGACCGCCCCCGACAACGGCCAGCTCTCCAGTCATTTCTTCCCCCCTGCTCAGCAGGACTGCACGCGTCGGGTCAGAGCGTATATCCTCGATGAATCGCACGAAGGAGAGACACAGCAGTGAGCGGAGCGGTCTTAGTCGTCGGAGGCACCTCCGGCATCGGTCTCGAGATTGCCAGGCACTACCTCGACCAAGGACGGGAGGTGGTGATCACCGGAAGTGACGATGACCGGTGTCGCTCCATCGCCGACGATCTCGGACCGAATGCCACCGGCATCGGATTCGACCTGGCCGACCCGTCTCTCATCGCACCGGCCCTCGCCGACGTCGGCCCAGTGTCCCGTCTCGTGCTGGCGGCGATCGCCCGCGACGCCAACAGTGTCCGGGAGTACTCGTACGAGCGTGCCATCAAGCTCGCCACGATGAAGCTCGTCAGCTACACCGAGGTGATCCACACCCTCGTCGACCGGTTCACCGAGGACGCTTCGATCGTCCTCTTCGGCGGGCGGGCCAAGGACCGCCCGTACCCGGGCTCCACCACCGTCACCACGGTCAACGGCGCGGTGACCTCCATGGTCGTGACCCTCGCCCTCGAACTGGCTCCGACCCGGGTGAACGCCCTGCATCCCGGCATCGTCGGGGACAGCCCGTTCTGGAAGGACAAGGACCTCAGCCATGTGGTGGCCCGCACCCCCACCGGGAAGCTGACCACCATGGCCGACGTCGTGGACGCCACGGTGTTCCTGCTCGAGAATGAATCCATCAACGGGATCAACCTGCACATCGACGGCGGATGGATGCTGATGTGAGCGGCGCCGCCGATGCATCCCTTGACGCCCTCGAGGGGATAGGCGACCGGCTCCGGGAGGAAAGGATCAAGGCCGGGCTGAGCCAGCGAGAGCTGGCGCGGCGTCTCGGGCTGTCGGCCAGCCTCATCTCGCAACTGGAGAGCGGAGTGTCCAAGCCCTCCGTGGGCACGCTCTACGCCATCGTCACGGAGCTGGACCTATCGCTCGACCGGATCATCAGGGGTGACGACTACACCGAGCCCGACCGGACCGAGACCGAGCGGACCGACAGCCCGGTGGCGAGGACAGGCACCAGACAGGTCATCGACCTCGCATCCGGGGTCCGATGGGAGGAGTTGACCGCCGATCTCGAGGAGGGCATCGACTTCCTCCTGGCCACCTACGACGTCGGCGGATCATCGACGCCGGACATGTCGCTGATGCGACACCATGGGCGAGAGTACGGGTACATCATCTCAGGGACGCTCACCGTTCAGATCGGCTTCCAGGAGTACGAGCTCGGGCCCGGTGACTCCATCGCCTTCGACTCGACCACACCGCATCGTCTCTACAACACAGGGGACGAGCCAGTGCAGGCCGTGTGGTTCGTGGTCGGCCGCGAGCACGACACACGTCTCGCCGACTAGGGCCCCCTTTTCGCCGCATCCCGTACCTGCAGGTACCCGCGGCCGGGCATCGCCTTCCCACACGGCGACACCGGGCCAGAATGGCGTTGTGAGACATCGGGCTCTCTTCACGGCGTTCATCCTGATCCTGACCGCGTGCTCCTCGCCCGCGGCCGAGACCACGCTGCCCGAGCCGACCTCGACCACCTCGAGCACGAGCTCGTCGACGACCAGCACTTCGACGACCACGACGAGCACCACTTCGACCACCACCACTACGACCACGGTGCCCACGACCACCACCAGTGCGGCGCCCGCCACGACTGCGGCACCGCCACCGACCACCACCACCCCGCCTGCGACCCAGCCCACCATGCCGGCCCACTGCCGCCCCCAGATGTTCACCGATGAGGTCGTCGCCCAAATCGCTGCCGATTACCCGGGGAAGCTGATCACGGCCTGGGTCCACGACCTGCGCACGGGCTGTGACTACTCGCTCAACCCCCAGAACCGGCAGCGGACCGCCTCGGTCTTCAAGGTCATGGTGATGGCCGGCACGCTGCTCGAGGCCCAGAACGAGGGGCGTCCCGTCAGCGACTGGGAGATGAGCCAGTTGACCCCGATGATCACCCGGTCGACCAACGACGAGGTTCGAGCCCTCTGGAACCACTTCGGGGGATCCCCCTGGTTCAAGACGCAACGGGACATCTTCGGTCTGGGACAGACCCGGGTGACCGCCGACGACGGTTCCTCCTGGGGGCTCACCACGACCTCGGCGCGTGACCAGGTGAACCTGCTGCGCCAGGTGCTGCTCGGGCAGTGGGGGCCCCTCCAGGCCGAGTACCGGGCCGTGGCGCTGGACCTGATGACATCCGTAGTCTCCTCCCAGACCTGGGGTGTCACGGCGGGAGTCCCCTCCGGATGGCGCGTCGCCCTCAAGAACGGGTTCGCCGGCCCCACCATCAACTCGGTGGGATGGGTGGATGGCCCCGGATCAGACCCCGGCTACGTGGTGGCGATCCTGAGCCAGGGTTGGCCCGACCATCCGGCGGGCATCGCCGCCGTGGAACGGGTCAGCCGGATCGTCGCCGATGCGATGACCCGCTGATCGTCAGGTCCCCCTGACGATCGGCCCGACTTCCTTGCCCAGCAGCTCGATGGAGCGGAGAACGTGCTCGTGGGACATCGTCCCCACGCTCGCATGGAGCTCGAAACGCTCGATGCCGAGGATGTCCTTCCAGCGCAGGATCTTCTCGGCGACCGTCTGCGGGCTGCCCAGCACGAGCGATCCCTCCGGGGAGCGCATCATCTCGAACTGCTGACGCGTCATCGGGCCCCATCCCCTCTCCCGGCCCAGCCGGGTCATGGCCACGGCGTACGACGGGTAGAAGATCTCGACGGCTTCGTCGTCGGTGGGGGCCACGAACCCGTGGGCATGGACCGAGATCGGGTACTCGGCCGGGTCTCGGCCGTGCTCGACCAGCGTCTTCCGGTAGAGGTCCGTGAAGGCCCGGAACCGGTCCGGGGCGCCACCGATGATGGCGAGTGACAAGCCGAGACCCTTGCTGGCGGCGCGCACCACAGATGCGGGGGTGCCACCCACGGCGATCCGGATCGGGAGCGGTCGCTCCGGGCGGGGGTAGATGCCCTGACCCATGATGGGTGGGCGGAAGCGTCCCGACCACTCGATGGGACCTTCCTCGTCCCTGATCTTGATGAGCAGGTCCAACTTCTCGGCGAAGAGCTCGTCGTAGTCCTCGAGGCGATACCCGAAGAGCGGGAACGACTCGATGAACGAGCCCCGTCCGACGAGCAGCTCGACCCGCCCACCCGAGATCAGGTCGAGCGTGGCGTACTGCTGGAACACCCGGACGGGGTCGTCGGTGGACAGGATGGAGACCGCGGGGAAGAGCCGGATGCGGGAGGTCTTCCCGGCGGCGGCTGCCAGCACGATGGCCGGAGCCGAGGCCGCGAAGTCGGGGCGGTGGTGCTCCCCCAAGCCGTAGACGTCGAGGCCGACGTCCTCGGCGGTCACGATCTCCTCGATGATCTGCCGGAGCCGCTTCCCGTGGTCGACGGGCTCGCCGCCCGGCGCCGGGATCGTCTCGGCGAAGCTGGTCAGTCCAAGTTCCATTCACACACCTCGAAGCCGGGGGCGGTCACGCCCGCGTTTGATCTAGTTGACATGACAACCAATCTGGTGGGCGGTTGATTCCCGCTCAGTCTCTGGCGCGGAGTACCGCGGAGCGCAGCTTCTCCAAACCCTCGTCGACCTCGGCCTCGGTGAGAGAGAGCGGTGGTGCGATCCGGAGGGTGTTCCCGAACAGGCCGCCCTTGCCGATGAGCAGACCCTCCTTCTTCGCCTCTTCCATGACCTCGCCGGTCAGTGCGGAGAGCGGTTCGTTGGTCGAGGGATCGCCGAACTCGACTCCCAGCATCAGGCCCTTGCCCCGGACCTCGACGATCTCGGGGATCTCATCGGCGAGGTCGTCGAGACCGGCTTTCAGTCGGGCACCCACCTTGAGAGCGTTGGTCTGCAGGTCGTTCTCCAGCACGTACTCCAGGTTGGCGAGTGCCGCCGCCGTGGAGATCGGATTGCCACCGAACGTGGAGATGGAGTTCGCAGGCAGGGAGTCCATGATCTCCGCCGGTGCGACGACGCCACCGATCGCCATGCCGTTGCCCAGGCCCTTGGCGAACGTCAGCAGATCGGGGACGATCCCGTGCGCCTGGTAACCCCAGAAGTTCTCCCCCGTACGTCCCCAGCCGGTCTGCACCTCGTCGGAGATGAACAGGATGTCGTGACGGTCGGTGACCTCCTTGATGGCCCCGAGAAACCCGTCCGGCGGGGTTGCGAACCCGCCGACTCCCTGGATCGGCTCGGCGATCATCGCGGCGACCTGGCCGGCGGTGGCGACCGTCAGCATGTCCTCGAGGTCGCGCACACACGCGGCCGTGTACTCCTCGTCCGGGAGATGGCCGAACGGGCTGCGCAACCGGTACGGACCATGGACGTATGTGGTCTGGAACGGGCTCAGCGCCGTCGCCGACCAGGCCCGCTGCCCGGTCACGCCGACCGTGGAGTGGGACCGACCGTGGTAGCTGCCGCGGAACGCGATCACCTGGTTCGACCCTCGCAACTGGGTGGCGATCATCAGGGCGGCGTCGTTGGCTTCGGTCCCCGAGTTCGTGAAGAAGACCTTGGCGTTCGGGATGCCACTCAGCGCGGCGATCCGCTCGGCCAGAGCGATCTGCGACTCGATCAGGTAGAGGGTCGACGAGTGCAGCAACCTGTCGGCCTGGGTCTTGATCGCCTCGACGACCTGCGGGATGCGATGACCGGACATGGTGACGAGGATCCCGCCGAAGAAGTCGAGATAACGGTTCCCCTCTGCGTCGGTGACGTGCCGCCCCTCGCCGTCCACGATGGCGATGGGCTCCCGGTAGTACAGGATCATCCAGTCGGGCAGCACCTGGCGATGACGCGCCAGCAGTTCCGCATGAGTGGGCATGTTCAGGCTCTCCTTGGTCGCGTCGCAGAGTAGCCAGACGCCCCGGGCGGAATATCCCGGGCGAGGAGGGTCAGGTGAGCCCGAGAATCGCCTTGTACAGGAGGGTGAGGAACACCGCCGAAGCGATGGCCACGACCCACATCACCACGGTGGTGACGGTCCAGAAGCCATCGTGGCTCTTGCGCGTCTCCCTCATCAGGGCGATGCCGAGCAGCGCGCCGAGCACCGCGGTCACTGCCAGGACGAGCGGTGTGCTGACACCATCGGGCAGCACGCGCCCCGCGAGGAACACGCCGAGCACGGCGCCCAGTCCCCCGCCACCCAGGATCCCGACCAGATAGTCATGGATCCGCCAACCATTCGGAACCGCTATGGATGCGGCCATTTCGTACCTCCACCCCATTCGACCGCGTTCGGGGCCGGCGAGTTTCCGGATTCTTGGGCCGGAAGGCTCATGGACAGGACCGCCCCGATCTCGCATGCTTCCAGGCGAGAACATGGCGCCTGGGAGGCAGCAAGTGAAGCGACTGACGCGCGGACGACAGGATCGTTGCGCTCACGAGATGAAGGTTTCGGTCGAGGTCGCCGGGTTGGAGCGGTCCGTGTGCAGCGAATGCGGACTCGTCAGCTTCAGCAACCGTGGCGAGCTCACCAGCGAAGTGGCGAGAGACAGGTTCGCCCGACGGGCCGACGAGTTCGGCGGTGCGGACCTCGAGGGGTTGATCCGATAACGCCAGGTTCGACGCCTCAGGCGTCGACGGGAGATGCGGGGCATGGGGGCGCCCCGCATCTCTCGGGGGGATCAAGCTTCGTCGGAGGATCCGGCGGCTTCGTCTTCTCTCATCCTCTCGACCCAGCCGCGCACCCACCACAGGGGATCATCGGGCTGGCCCGCGCCGGGGATCGGTTTTCCGGCACCGGGGAGATCTTCGAACTCGCCGGCTTCGATCGCCTCCCGGATGAGGCGCTCCGCTGGATGCTCCGCGGATGTCATGAGGACAGGTTATCCGGGGAGGAGGGCCGGATAACCTGCCTCAATCCTTCATGCCGCGGCGTCGTCGCTGTGCTCGACGCGGCGAAGACCCAGGTGGACGATCCGGTTGGACCGCTTCACCTTGCGGGCGAGACGCTCCTCCTCGGCCTCCCTGCGGAGGTTGCCGAGCAGGATGTTGGCCATCTGAATCATGGTGCTTCTTTCGGTGTCGTAAGGGGTCTTCACGATTACGCTCCTTACTGTATAGAGCCCCTGCAGTTACACAAACATGGATTTCTCCCACTACACCGGTGAACCGGTGGACCTCTCCGTCTCTCTCATGAACACCAGGGGCAGGTCCTCGGATTCACTCGCTTCGCTTTCCGATCTCGAGGGCTTTCTCGAGCCCTACCGTCACATGTGGGAGGGCGTGGCCCGCCCGCCGAAGACGGCGGACCTGGAGGCGGTCAAGACACTGAGAGCGACCTTGCGCGAGGTCGTTTCGGCAGGCGACGAGAACGTGGCGGCCGATCGCCTCAACGAGATCCTCTCCAGATACGACGCACAGCCGCGTCTGTCATTGCACAGCGGCGTGGCGCACTTCCATTTCGAGCCGATCGACTCCGACATGGTCTCCTGGCTGGCGGCCACCACGGCGATGGGCCTGGCCAGCGTGATCGTGGAGCACGGGATCGACCGATTCGGGGTGTGCGCCGCAGCCGACTGCGACGACGTCTACGTGGACGCGTCCCGCAACCGATCACGCCGCCACTGCTCGAGCACATGCTCGACCAGGGAGGCGGTCTCCGCGTACCGGCGGCGACAGTCGGACGAGGCCTAGCCGGCCAGCGTGGCCTCGACCGAGAGCTCGACGTTCCCGGTCAGCGCCTTGGAGACGGGGCAGTTGTCCTTGGCGGTCTCGGCGAGCTCGAGGAACTTCGCCTCGTCGATGCCGGGGACGACACCGGTCACCGTGAGACGGGACGTCGTGATCCCCGTGCCGGGGACGAAGGTGATGGTGGCGGAGACGTCGAGGCTGGTGGGGGGCGTCTCGTTCTTGGCGAGGATGTTGGAGAAGGCCATCGAGTAGCAGGTGGCGTGAGCGGCCGCGATCAGCTCTTCGGGGTTGGTCTTGCCCCCCTGGTCCTCGGCGCGGGCCTTCCAGTCGACCTGGACCGGGTCGAAGGCTCCGGAGTCGACCGACGCGGTGCCGTGACCCGTGAAGAGGTCGCCTTCCCAGTGGGCGCGTCCGGTGCTGTCGAGTGCCATGTCTCGTTCCTTTCGGTCGATGGGAACCCAAGAGTAGGTGGCTGCGACGGGGAGCCGAACGAGCTCCCCCGAATCGGGTGCCCGGGGTGGGTCTCGAACCCACACGAGCCGATTGGCTCAAGGGGGTTTAAGCCCCTCGCGTCTACCGATTCCGCCACCCGGGCCGGGCAGGATCAGGCTAAGCCGTCGGAGAGCAGTCCCGCGGCGACACCGTCGAGCGAGTCCCGGATGGACACCACGGCGTTGCTCGCCCCGGCGGCACGCAGGGCACCTTCGGCGACGATCAGGCCCGCCAGGATCACGGGTGCCCGCATCGGCACGGTCATCTCCGCGGTCTCCTCGACCGTGAGCCTCGCGAGACGGGCTATCAGATCATCGAGCATCCCCGGGTCGACCGATTCCCCGTGCGAGTACTGCTCGTGGGTGACCCCCCTCAACTTCGGGATCTCGGTCCAGGTGCCGCCGACGCCGACAACGGCGTGGGCCTGCGGCAGACCGAGCCCCGAGAACATCTCCCCGACCAGTTGGCGTGCCGCGATGATCTCGCTCGACGGAGCCGGGCGGGTCGGGATGACCCGCTCCGTGAGCCGGACCGAGCCGATGTCGACCGAGACCGCCAGGTCCCGGGTCACGAACTCGGTGCTGCCACCGCCGATGTCGACGACCATCGCGGGCGGCGGGCCCTCCCAATCCGAGGTGGCGCCGGCGAAGGCGAGGCGGGCCTCCTCTTCCCCGGTGATCAGGTCCGGCCGCACCCCGAGGGTCTCTTCGACGGCGTCGAAGAAGTCCTCCCGATTCACCGCGTCACGAGATGCCGAAGTGGCGATGGCCCGCACCCGCTCCGCCCCGGCTCCATCGACCAGCTCCCGATACTCGGCAAGAGCGGCCAGGGTCCGCTCGATGGCGTCGTCGGCGAGACGGCCCGTTCGGTCCACTCCCCTCCCCAGACCGGTGACCCTCTCCCAGCGACCCACCTCCTCTACGCCGTCCGTGATGAGGAGACGCATGGAGTTGGTGCCGATGTCGACGGCGGCGACCCTCACGGGCGGGGTTCCCACTCCGGGTTGGGCTCACCATCGATCACGCACGGCACCACACAGTCGAGCGGCTCGATCCAGCCCGCCACCAGGTCACCCACCGGGTTCTCCCTCCCGGCCCTCGTGTGGGCGTAGTGGGCGTGCAGACACTTCACACCGACACGGGAGCCGCCGACCCCACCCGTCGGGGCCGGCCCGGTCTCGGTCGGGAGCAGCGCGGCCCTCTCCTCCTCATACGAGCGATGGGCTTTCTCGAGACGTGTGCCGAACTCCTGATCCACGGAGGCCTTCTGCTCCATGCGACGCACGCCCCCGGAGGCCTCCAGCCGCCCGACGCGCTTGTTGGCGAGGGGACAGCTCAGCCAGAAGAGGGTCGGGAACGGGGTCCCGTCGTCGAGGATCGGCGGGACCCTGACCACGACCGGGACGCCGAGGTGACACCTGGACACGACCTCGATGTCGGCCCGGACGGGCCGCCCGATCTGGACCTCGACCGTCCGCCGATCAGCCGGCGTCGTCATCGCCGATGTCGGCGCCCGTTATGAAGTCCCAGACGCGCTCCACCCAGGTGCGCTGTGGCTCCTCGGGCTCGGGCTCGGGCTCCGGGGTGGTCTCGCCGGTTTCCGGCGGGTCGAGGACCACGTAGGCGACCTCTCCCGGACGCACGTACCCCAGCTTCTCCCGGGCGAGCTTCTCGATCTCCGTGTCGGTGTCCAGAGCCTCGACGTCCGCCTGGAGCTCGTCGTTCTCGGCCTCGAGCGCAGCGAGCCGCTCGCGGGCACGCGTCACGTTCTGGTTCGCCTCCATGATCTGGCGATAGGGCACCACCTGGGTGAGGAAGGCGATGCCGAGCAGGAAGACGAGGATCGTGGCCACCGCCACCCAGGGGCGCCGGAGACGCTTCACCGCAGCCTCCGGAACGGGGCCCAGCCGGCGAACCTGGCCTCCTGGCCGAGACGCTCCTCGATCCTGAGCAGCTGGTTGTACTTGGCGGTCCGCTCGCCGCGGGCGGGGGCGCCGGACTTGATCTGGCCGGCGTTCGTCGCCACGGCGAGATGGGAGATGAACGTGTCCTCGGTCTCACCGCTGCGATGCGAGACCATCCGGCCGTAGCCGGACCGCTCGGCGAGCTCCATGGTGTGCAAGGTCTCGGAGACCGTGCCGATCTGGTTCACCTTGATCAGGATGGCGTTGGCGATCCCTTCGGTGATCCCGCGGCGCAGACGGTCCTCGCTCGTGACGAAGAGATCGTCTCCAACCAGCTGGACCCTTCCCCCGACCACCTCGGTGAGGGACTCCCAACCGGCCCAGTCCTCCTCCGACATGCCGTCCTCGATGGACACGAGGGGATAGCGCTCCGAGAGATCGCTCAGGTAGTCGACCATCTCACCGGCGACCAGGGACCGACCCTCCAGCTGATAAGAGCCCTCCCGATGGAACTCGGTGGCGGCCACGTCCAGGGCGAGGGCGACGTCCTCGCCCGGTCGATAGCCGGCCTGTTCGATGGCGGTGATGAGCAACTCGAGGGCTTCCTCGTTGGTGGCGAGATTGGGGGCGAACCCACCCTCGTCGCCGACGTTGGTGGAGAGACCCCTTCCGGCGAGGACCCGCTTCAGGGCGTGGTAGGTCTCGACACCCGCCCGCAGCGCCTCGCTGAAGGAGGGCAGACCGGCAGGGACGAGCATGAACTCCTGGATGTCGACGGAGTTGGCGGCGTGGGCGCCGCCATTGAGCACGTTGAGACAGGGAACGGGGAGCATCCGTGCTGCCGGCCCGCCGAGATAGCGGTAGAGGGGAAGGTCGACACTCGCTGCCGCGGCCCTGGCGACGGCCATCGAGACGGCGAGGATGGCATTGGCGCCCAGTGCAGACTTCTCCTTGGTGCTGTCGAGGTCGCACATCAACTGATCGAGCTCTTCCTGACGGGTGGCATCCCGGCCTACGAGAGCCCGGCCGATCTCCTCGTTGACCGCGGCGACCGCCCGGCCGACGCCCTTGCCCATCCATTCCTTGCCCCCGTCACGCAACTCGACCGCCTCGTAGGTGCCGGTGGAGGCGCCGGACGGGACGATGGCCCGGCCGAAGCCGGACCCGGTGGTCACTTCGGCCTCGACGGTGGGGTTCCCACGGGAGTCGAGGACCTGTCGCGCGTGAACTCTTTCGATGATGGTGTCGGGCATCAGATCTGCTGGATCGGTGGCCCGATCAAGGTAACAGGAGCGACGCGATGTTCCGGAACACCGGCTACTTGGCCGATTCCCAGCGGGCGTTGAGCTCGTCGAGCGTCAGACCCTCCAGAGGACCCTCGGATTCCATCGCCCGGAAGCGGTGGGCGAAGCGGTCCACGGCCCGCTGCAGCGCCACCTCGGTGTCCACGTCGAGATGTCTGGCCAGATTCACCACCGTGAACAAGAGGTCTCCCATCTCGTCCTCGATGGATCCCGACCCCGCCATCGCTTCCTGGAGCTCCTCGATCTCCTCGTGAAGCTTCTCCAGGACGCCGTCGGCCGACGGCCAGTCGAAACCCACCTTTGCGGCCTTGTTCTGGATCTTCGATGCCCGGTGCAGTGCGGGCATCCCGGAGGGGACGCCGCCGAGTGCGGAATCGGGGACCTCGCCGCCCCGCTCCTCCGCCTTTATCCGGTCCCACCGACGCTTCACCTCGTCCGGCGAGCCGGCCTCGACGTCACCGAACA